>Ga0222712_10002917_pt1 | contig 19138 bp, 11 predicted proteins | sample C33_657DmetaG_FD_165043 | JGI IMG/M metagenome (GOLD analysis project Ga0222712, IMG submission 165043) | Estuarine water microbial communities from San Francisco Bay, California, United States - C33_657D | ecosystem: Environmental > Aquatic > Marine > Unclassified | place: USA: California... | reverse complement strand
GAATTGTACCAGATAGACCGAATCTATAATTTGCGTTTGTACATTTTGAGAGAATTGTTTTGATTGATGCTGACTTGGCTTTATGCGTCTCATCGATAATTACAGCATCAAACTGTGAGAAGTACTCTTTGTCCTTCTTTACAAGTGACTGGTACGTACCAATCACCACGTTTCTACCTGGTCTTACTTTTTGGCCACTGTAGATTTGTTGTACTTTAATTGGCACTCTGTTCTGCCAGTTGTACTCTAAGAAATCCTCACTTGCTTGTACCACCAATGAAACGTTTGGTACAATAAAGAGAATTCTTTCGGCGTTGCCCTTTTCAATCATATGTGCGATTGTCAAGAAGCTGATTAGTGTTTTACCTGCTGAAGTTGCCAACTCAGCAAGACACTTTCTAAACTTTAAGATGTTGAAAGCTGCTTCGATCTGATAGTCTCTTGGTGTGATCTTAGAACCTTCAAAAAATTCTAGGGCCCAAGCTTCAAAAGATTCTGCCTGGATATTACGATCAAATAGATTTGTAATACCATTGATCTTAAGTTCATATCTGTATTCTTTACAGATGGTCATCACTTCACGCCAAAGGCCTGCTGGAATCCATTTGTCATCCTTAATATATGAGATGTAACCATCCCAAAGTCCTTTCTTAACCAGTGGGTGAAAGCGCCAATTTTCAACTCTTCGGTTTAAAGAAATATTCAGCTGCTCGATCTCCATTTCGGAAGCCGAGTCGATTCTGAGCAACTGCATATTTTCTGTTAAACTGATCTCCATTCTTGTGCATTCTGTTTGCTTCTCCGTTATAGATCTTTTAATGCAAGTCTATTTCGGATGGCGAAGCCCATGTTATCCAAGGTCTTAACCGATTCTTTAAAGAAGTCTAATTGATTCTCTAAATGCGCTAGGATTGTGTTATCTGACTCTAGGTCATTCTCGATAAACTTCTCCTTTTGTTTCTCTCCAAGTTTGTAGTCATATTCATAATAACGAATATAGGCATCTCTATATCTGGAGTTTAACCTAGCCTTTTGTTCACGGATCTTAACGTTAATGTACGCAATCTGGTCAATTAACGTTTGTCTAGAAGATAGTACATCTGCAATAGTGATCTCAAGTGTATTGAGATGTCTAAGGTTCTGTGCTAAGTCCTTGATCCGGTTGGACCATTCGGTCCTTTGTTCACTTAACTTACTGTCAAGTGCTAATATCTTTTCTTTACTCATCTTTAAAATAGAGATTTATCGTTGCCTTTAGGTTTAATGTGTACACTAATCGTTTGTTTCTTTTTGAACTTCGGTTTACCCGGATCAAAAGAGGGTGTCTCAACCTTCAGGTTAACCTGGTTGAAATCAATCAGCAGCTTCATGTTTTTAAACCTAGCCCCATCTCGATAAAAATCATCTAAATGTTCTTCCATCTGTAAATCTTCTATACGTACCATAGGTCTAATTGGCTTGATGTAAAATACTGATCGATCTTTTTATGAGCCTGACTTTTAGTCTCATAACATTTTAACATCAGATCATTTAGATCCTTGATGTTATATTTATCTAACCCACTTTCTTTAAGGAATTTACTCCACATAAAGACTGGTCTACCTTTGCGCAACTTCTCGGCCATCTTCTTTTTACCGGTTTCATCGTTGTCAAACATATATCTGACTGTTGCCATCTCGTCGAATTCATCAGTTGATCTACCAGCAGTTGCTAAGGCAATAGAGTTGTGCATAAACTTCGCATCAATCGGACCTTCAAACATTGTAACTGCCTGTTGAAAATTAACCTGCATGATACCGAAGAGTGTAGAAGCCTTATTGACATGGTTTAAGACCTCAGGTTCGAGGTTTAATTCTTTCCCCATCTCTTCATATAGCTTACCGAGATCATACGTTAGATAGCGCGTACCGTAGCCCTTCATCTTTCTGATCTGAGCACCCATGATCTTTCCAGTAGTTGTAAAGTTTAGGATCCAGAGTCTATGACCTTTCGGACTATAGAGAAACTCATCTGCTCTATTGTGTAATAAGCGTTCTTTTAGTTTGAACCAGATCCATTCTCCAGCCTCAATCTTCTTAGCACCGAAATGTTGTTTGAACTCTTCGATCGTTATTGCAAATTCTTCAGCTTTGCTCAAGACGTCATGCTTCATTGTATCAGCATCATCGACCGAAGTCTTATTCTGCTGGATATAGTCAATGACTGCAAATGAGTCTTCAGCTCGATCCATCTTTAATTGATGGTCTTTCAGTAAAGAATGTACATTTGTATGATGGCCACAATTGTAGCAATGGTATTGCAATGTCGACCAATACATGTTACCGCGTTTCTTAGTATCATCAGTATGTGAGTCGCCACAATAAGGACATGCCAGGGTTATTCGCCCTGGCATGCCTTTAAGGAGTTGCTTGTTCGGAGTAGAATGCTCTTGAACCACTAGGGCTTTGAGCGCTTTCTTAATCTTCTCCTTAAGCTGTTCGTTTAATTCTATGTTAGATGTCGAGGTCATTCAAGAATGCATCTAAATCATCTTCTGAGCTCACATTGTTCTTAGGTGTTGAAGACATATCCTCAGTAACGTCGAATGAATCTTCGTTGCTTGTGGCTGTTCCAGCGGCCTCTTTAGCTTTAGGTGCTGCAGGTTTTGATGCTCTACTGTTGCTAGTGATTTCACCGATAGAGTCACCTGGATTTAGGTACATGCGAAGTACACCATTTACGAAGTTGCGAGTCTCTTCATCCCAAGCCTTATGGTCATAAGTGTCAAGTGAAGGAGCTGCATCCAACTCTGCTTTAATGGTAGTCATGTTTTCTTTTGTGCGTTCTGCTGGCTCACCGTTTACAGCAATAGCTGAACGTGTTGCAGAGAACTTAGACTTGTCGTAGTTGTTGTACTCGCCTTGACGCGTAATAATCAACTCAAAGTTCTTACCTTCAAAAAGGTCGAATACTTGTGTAGGCTCACCGAAATCTGGTTTCAACTCAGCATCAATCTTCTCTTTGATTTTGTAACCGAACTTGAAGATCTTGTAAGTACCTTCTAAGTCTGGGTTTTGTGGATCTTTAACGATCTTGATCAATGCATAGTACTGCTCGCGGCGCTTAAGCTTTTCAGAAGCTTTACGGTCTACTGCTGAGTCAGATTTACGTAACTTCCAGAATACGTCAGCGATTGGACACTTTTCACCGATTGATGAAGGAGAGTCTACAAGCTTACCGTCTCCAGATGAGTCCGTTAACCAGTGTACATACTTTTGGATTAGTGATTTGCGAGGATTCGCAGGGTTAGGAACAAAGCGAATAAGTGCTTTGTAAGTTCCGTCTTTGCCGTCATCGGCTGTTGGTTTGTAAACCTCATTTGAGGAACCTGATTGTTGGGGTTGGTGCGTTTCTACGTCTTCCACTCCCAGATTGAAAATGTCAAAATCTGCCATGTCTTTAATTACTTTAAATTGGTTAAACTTTAAAAAACTTTAGTGTCTTTCAGTACTTATAGTGTACGCGAAATGATAGTTTCAGGGATTAATCAAACTTAGGATAGATCCATCTTCTTGCTTCCATTTTGTCTCCTCAAGCTTAAGCAGCCCTGCCTTCGCGAGTAAGGTTTCTCTCTCAATATTTGAGATCTTACCCTCTCGTACCATCAATACCAGGATTTCGTTGAAGCGGAAATAATGAATAGTAACCATTGTCTAATTTATACCTTAGGACTTTTCCTTCGTGTACATATTATATATCTTGGCTTAGCTTTGTTTCGCGCAGTAGGGCTAAAACTTTTTTGAAATAATTTGCGCTTTTTTTGGAACAATAGGCTGGGCCCTTGCATATAAGTATTGTTCCTTTTGGAAAGGTAAGGTTAGCTAAGAGCCAGACGAGCAGAGAGCAGCCAAATAGAAGGCATCGACAAGGTCATCAAGCGGTTTAGGGATCTTGCTTCCACACTCCAAAGCAGAGACAAGTTTATAGAAATCGCTCTTAGCAAGAACTTGATCTTGGATTGTATTTGCCTGGAAAGCAGAGAAAAGCTCCAGCTTATTCATATTACCTTTACCAGCAAACTTCTTAATTGATGTCGGTGCGATAGTTAGCAAATCTTCCGGCTTAAGTGCTTTTAGCATCTTCAACTTTAAGATCGCTGCTCCGGCAGCCATATCAATCATATTGTTAGTGCCCATCTTTGAGCCATAAGAAGTTCCTTCGAATGCGATTATAAAACCATCACCTTCAAAACTATTTTGCATGATAAGATTAATGATCTCATCTGCCATTCGGTCATAACGCTTAACCTTTGCAAGCTCTCCGTCTGAATAACCTTCTTCTTTCGTAAAGTCCGGTTGGTGGATTAAAGTGACATCTTTTAATAGCGCCAATTCTTCCTGAAACTTTTGCTCCTGCTTAGTTCCAGTTTTAGGCTTGATATAACTTATAAAATGATACTTCTTGCTCTTATCGTTGTATACACAGATACCCGGTGAGTTGAGCGAGAAGTCAACTGCTACAAAATTCATATTAGAATCTTTTACCGATAGAAGCACCTAGAGCGGTACCAACTAGTCGGGATGTTAATAGATCGTACAAAATACCTTTTTCAACGCCAAGTACTCTAGCGATAACTTGGCCAACTGATTTACCTAATGCAAATCCAGTTAAACCACCGATGATTGTACCTAAAATACCCTCATTGGTCATCTCCTCATTCAATCTTTCAATGTCAAAGGTTCCGTCTTCATTTTGGTATTCGGCAACAAAAGCATCTAAAGCCTCATTAACTTTAGCTTCTAACTCAGGAGTCCATTCTTCTTGAAGACCCTCTTTAATCAAATCAAGATCATTGTCTACGATCTCGTTCTCGGTTAAGTAAGCGTTAAATGTTTTAATAGTATTTTCCATAATTTATATATCAATCTATTTCAAGCTTCAGAGCCAGCTTATTGTATGTGAAGCTAACTTCAAATGTATTAAAGGCTGAAATGTTTTCAGAAAAGTTTAAGTTAAGATCGTTGATCGATTTTAGAATTGGCTTCTGGAATTCCATGTATGCAACACTTGCACCTTCAGCATCTAAAATTCTTAAAGTAACATCTGGAGCATAAGGTTCCTTTGTACTTCTAGCATAATAATAGAGCAGTGTGTCCATCATAATCCAGTAGTTGATGTAACCATCTAGTAATTGCATGCTCACTGTAAACTCACGGTTAATTGTATTCTGAATTGGTACCGAACCCCTGTGGTATCTAATAGTACCGTCGTTGTCCTGTAAACTAACTGGATCAAAACTTACGCCTGGTATATTAATACCCTGGATTGAATAGTTGATAAAGTCAACAGGTTCTGCTAAAAGAGCACCAGGTACCTTTTGCAAATACTTCTTGTACTTGTTAGCCACCTCCTCAGGAATGAACTTCCTAGGAAACTTAAAGTCATATGAGTTATTTCTACTGTTTAATATCATTAGATCGTGAAGTTACCTTTAAGAACCATAGTTTCAGTTGTACCGTTGTTTACCGAGATGTAGAATTTTCTATTTGCCATGCCTCTGATTCCAGCAGCATTAGCCTCGTTGATAAAGAACATCACTTCACCGTTAGTCATGTTAACACTAGCATCTGGGTGGTGGATAAACCTTAATTTGTTTTGTCCATCAATAAATGAAAGTACGATTGATTCAGCATTGTCAAATGAAAGGTTCTCAATATCGTCGCCTCTCTTCTTTGCTATCTTAAATTTAAAGTAGGCTGCAAAAGGTGAAACGTAAATTGATAGATCATTCTCTGCAACATAAGGTGATGAGTCAACCTCAGTAACTTCGGTTTGTGCATTTATACCCGATGAGTTAATAAATTCAACAGTTGAGCTAGAAGCTACAACATTATATCTTTCAACAAATGCCGGTACTTTCTTAATGCTTCTTGGTAAAGTATTTTCAAGTGTATTTGCAACAGCTCTTGTAGCACTAATATTCGGTAAGATGTTAAAGATCTCAGAAGTTGTATTACCGTTAACTTTAACCTGCATCATACGTTTGCCATATTTAGCAGCTTGAGGCACAGTTAAAGAGGCTCTCTTTACAATCTGTGTATTATCAGTCTGATTAAAGATACGCATCGTTACGTCAATTGAAAAGTTAACTGCAACGTTTGCGTTCATTACTACCGGTCTAAAGAGGATCGGAGTACTAAAGTCTTCGGTTTGTGAGAAGATTGTCGAGAATGTTTTAATCTCACTAGCTCCGATTTGTTCATACTGTTCTACTTCATATAGTACGATGATGTCATCACTTGTTAGATTAATACGCTCTAAGATATAAGATTCAAATTTATCAATTGCTCCAAATCTTGCGCCATAGATCTTAAAGTAATCTCCGTCGCTTGCCTGTTCAACTGCTGCTGTAAAACTCTGGAACTCGTCCTCTCTAGGAACTGTCAAGTTGTTTTCTTCAGCTGTATAAAAATAGTCAAAGCCGGCAACCGTTTCTAATCTGTTGATTAATTTTAGACTGATCTTATAATTTGAGTCTAGTTTTAAATCAGATGAGTTAGCTGTACCGTCACCATAGAATCTATCTAAGAACTCTGGGTTCTGAGAAACTACAGTCGGTATCTTAATATCGATAAACTTCGCGAATAGAGTTTCACCAAGCACGAATGGCTTAGGGTTTGCTATCTCGTAGTTTGATGAGTTTAAATAGACAAGTTGAGTCAGGTTATTAAAAACGCCAGATGTGCGCTCTATCATCACTTCAAACAAGAAACCCTGATAGTTTCTAGCAGCAAATGAGAAACCACTTCTTAAATGGAGTCTAACAGCATCATATTTAATAAAGTTGATGTTTGCAGTATTGTCCGCTTGAGATTGAATCAGATCAGTCTCTTTAGATCCTGGCCAAGCTTGTAAGTTGTTAATGTAGTTAAACTTCTCATAAGTACCTGTAGAATCATATCCGATCAGGGCATACTTATTATCATTACCAACGGCTTTAACAGCATGGTATCTACCCAACGTTTGATTAATATCATTTCCGGTATTCTCATCCGGGTTTGCGAATAGAGGGTTTGCCTTGCTAGCAACTGTAATCTTACCGCCAATTAAGCCTGGATAAGTATATTCTACTTGGCCGTTCTGGTTTGGTGTATAAGTACCGATACCACTTAAAGATGAGAATGACCAGATGCCTAGGGCTCCAGTAATCTGAAAGCTTGCAGGGTTTGTTAATCCGTTTAGATTAAATTTGTAACTTTTACCGTTCTGCAGCATAAGTGCTCTACCTGCAAAATTCTCAACTGCTAAGTATCCACCGGCCTGAGTTACATCAAAGTTCACAACATCAGCTCCTAGCTCATGGATCAAGTGTCTTTTCGCAGATGGATCATTTAGGATAGTATCCAAGAACATCACCTCACTTCCGTTATCATCCACTTCAATTTGATAAGCAGTCGGGTTCGACTGATCATGATAGATGAATTCCAGTAGGATGTCCTGGTCTATTCTATAATATTTTGATGACTGTGCCATATTAGTTAAATCTCAACCATTTTGGTGACCATATTAAATTTAAGCCGATTGTCGGTCCTACTGTAACTATTTGACTAGGGCTTAACATTACGCCATAACCAACACCTACGCCAACAGACCAACCCGCTTTCTTCTCAGGTTTTTGGTTTAGTTTATTATTTATCAAGTTTATATTTTCGATGTCATTGAAGCTTAAGCCAGGATAATCCGTTGTAATCTTTACACTTTGGATCCCATCTTTTTCTTCAATTGATGCTAAAAGTTTTATTCTCTGTTCAAGTGTTAAAATAGGATTTGTAGCTGTTAAACTATTGTCCAAGCCTCTTTTCACATTTAAGAAGCCCGTGATCTTTCTAGAGTTTCCATTCTGCCAATCATCAGTTGCATTGAAATCGAATCTTGTAGTTACTGAATCGATCTTAGTAGATCTCAAACTTGCAATTACGCTATCTTTAACTTCAATATCAACCATTAATAGAGAATTAACACCCTCCAACTTCTTATTTAATGAAAGAGCTTTAACATACTTGTCGGTCAATGTTTTCTGATCAGCTCTTAAGTTAGCAATATCAAACTCATAACTCTTAATTGTATAAGTCAATTTACCGTTCTCACCTTTTATAATCCTTACACTATCTTTAGCAGCTTCAGCATTATTAATTTCACGTTGAGTATTCTCATTTGCGATTTTAACCTGCTGCTCTAAATTCTCTATCTTGTTGCATTGTCTAAGAAAGAATAAAATGAAAAGAGCCCCAAACACAAAAGCGATTAGGGTTCTATTCTTTTTAATAATTTCAATATATTCTTTAATCTTATTCATCCTGCTTATTAAATTTTACTTACCACTTGTACCTGCTGCAATTTGCACTCCTTCAGTATACATAGTTCGAACTGTAGCAGGGTTAATTGTGTCGTATGAATTAACTTCAGTTGCCATTGTAAAATTAAAGTCAAACGTAACTGTCTTAGCTGTAATAAAAGCCGCTTCAAAATCTTCTAGATTTAAGAATTCACCGTAAGGTAAAACTCCAGACTCAAGTGGGTTTGGACCTGTTGAATCCGAAGATTCTACATGCATAGTTCCTGGCTTTACTCTTAATATATTAAATCCTGCCATGCCCGGGAATATAACACCATAGTACATTTGATCTGATGTAGTAGCATAAGAACTAGGCCCTGTCGCTCCGAAAGTGGTATCCATATTTACGGTAATCGGGAAGATTACTTTTTCACTAGATGCATTTTTATAAGGCCATGTTCCAGATTCTGCTGGAAAAATCATAACTCTAGAAGTCTTCGCGTTGTTCACTGTAGTGCCATCTGGTTGTCTACCTTGAAAATTATAGATAGTCCCAGACGAAGGCGCCGGCATTAAGGTACGGTTTACTGGGAAGGGCCAATATTCTAATCTACCCCAAACTGAAACCTGATGTCCTACTTTAATATAAGATATTTTAGATACGTTTCTATTAATTACCACTGCAATCGGCGCTTTATCAATTACCGTTTGGCCTGTAGATTCATTAATCCTTTTATGAATATAAAATAGATCATCACTAATTCTATAAGTACTAGTATTAACTGATGTAGTATTAGAACCTCCTTGTGGGTAATGATCTGTAAATGGCGTTGTTGTACCAGTAATTGTGGTCAAACCGCTTTCCATAAACGTAGAAACTTTATAAAAATAATCATGAAGCGTTCTACGCGCTGCGATTGCATTATAGTTAGCAGGTGTAAGTCCACCAGTAGCATCAGTTCTTGCAGGAAACATTAAACCTTTACCTGCAGTCTTTGCCATCACTGATCCATCTGTTACAATGTTTCTTGCGGTATAAACTGTACCTGTTAAAGTATTAAGACCGTCTGAAAAAGATTCACCAATCGTCATACCTGAAGTGCCGCCAAAGTACATTCTAATTATGTCCTCATTTGGATTCTCTTCTACAACAATCTTAGTATTTCCATCTGCATCTTCTAAGACACCTAGGCTTCTCCAAGCGGATCCATAATAACCTTCAAAAATACCAGAGTCACTATTGAATCTAACCATACCAGCAGCACCTGTCGGTCTTTGTAAAACCGTACCAACTGGTAATTTCACAGCACCAGTATTATCAAAATTTACATAGTCCTTAAATGCAGCTTGCATGTCTACATCTAAGATACCAGTACCATCAGTTTCTAATGTAATATTTGAGTTGCCAATCGGTTTAATCTTAACTACATTACCTCTCAATAATAAAGTCTCATTATTCGAAATAATACTGATTCTGTCGGTATCAATCTTGAAAGCAATGTTTGTATCTCCAAGTTCTTTTAAGAGTCTAAATTCTGTATAAGAACCATCGGTAGCACTTGTAATATTCATGCGCTTATCAGCAGCATGTTGCATTTTAAAATACTGATCAAAAACACCTGGAGTTAAAGCAACTGTAATTCTAGCAGTGCTTGTAATATCACCATCGTCGACACCTTCTTCAAAATCTGCATCACCTAACCAAATTGCAGCTGGTGTTGCATAAGCAGTAGGAGTTCCATCCTCATCTGGATCCAGATTAACTTTTGGTTTTAAAATAACAGATGTACCATTATCATGAACAACTCCGGCCCATGGCGAATCTGTGATACCAGTATCACCCTGGTCACCTTGATCACCCTTGTCACCTTTGTCACCTTTAAGACCTGTTTCACCCTGTTCTCCTTGGTCACCTTTGTCACCTTTCGGTCCCATTGGTCCACCGCCATTTGCAACAATTTGGTCAAAGTTGTAGTTAATCTTCTCAAATTTAATCGAGTCAGAATCTGATGGATGTAGTATTTCTTTTATATTGATCGCCATTTTATGACTTTATTTTTACCATAGGTCTTATATCATAGGAATATCCTAACCTTTTATTATATATCAACCTGAAATTTAGTGGTGTTAAGTTCTGTTGTCTAAACGTAAATGCCCCGTCACCATCAAATCCAGTTGTAGTTAACTCTGCTTGAGTCGCACTTGAAATAATAGTGCTGTCACCTTCTTTATGTGCTCTTGTGTAAAGTCTAATATAGTCTATTACATAGAGTCCCAATAAGTTTTTAAATACGTATGACTCGGCATCATCGATCAGTGAAGTTTTATCACCGATTGAATCTGAAGGCACGATAAATCTAGCAAGTGTAGCTAAGACTCCCTCGTCTCTTAATTTTTTATAGACTACATCTTGCATATAAAAGTCAGCAACCACTCTTTCGCGATCCTCAAAGATAACCACATCTGTTGTGTTATTTGAGTTCTTTAAGATAGAATCCAACTCCTCTTCGGTTTTTACATATTGTGAAGTATATTCAGTCAGTTCATAACCTTCTTTGTACTTCATAATCGTTGAAGCCATATAAGATCTCTCTTCAATCGCATCAAACGTACCAGGTACTAGTTCACTTCTACCTCCGGCTAATGCCCTAGCATAATAATTAGTGTCCCATGAAGATCTAAATACATTGATGTCTCTCTTATCAATTGCAACCTCGCCAATTAGAGGATAGACTGGTTGATTTTCAGCAGTAGCTGTCAACTTAGTTACTGAGCTCGGATTAATCTCGTTCACCTTGTGGTAGAAATGATTTTTAATCAGGCCCCAATCACCATCATGTTTACCTCCGTCCTGGATAAAACCTAGGTTGAAAGATATACCAGTTCTATTATATCTCTTATAGTAAGCCTTTGCTATTTTAATGTCTATTAAGTTTGAAAGCGAATGCTTGTAAAGACCCTCTTCAAAAGTTCTCTCCGTTAAATTAAAAGTAGAATGTTCTCTATTAACTTTAAAGTGAGTGTAAAGGTCTGTAAATGTAACTACAGGTCTCAAGTCCACTGTGTAATTACCAGAGTGTCTAATTAAGAATGGATAGTAAGTCGGACCATTCGTAATAGAATAACCGATTACTCCCTTAACCAATTTATAGCTCTTAGGTTTATTTTCATCTTCAACAGCGATTAGATTTGCAGTCTTGATAATCTCCTTACCACTGTCAAAGTTAATCACAAATTGATTACCTGATGTGCTACCATCTACATTTACAGTAGTATATTTGATGGCAGGGTCGTTGCTGTTTAACATCCTTGCCACTTTACCAGCAGAAAGATCTGCTAGAAGTTTAGAATGCGCATCAACACCACCATCTTCGTAAGTGTAGGTTGCGTTAACCAGTTGAGCAAGAGTTAAGTATTGTGTCTGTAGAAAGTCATTAGGATCATTCACGTTAACTGGAAGACCTTTAACAGTAATTTCACTATCACTTAATATCGATACAACCTGCACCGCGTAAATAGCACCTGATTGAAGTCCTAAGTCAATTAGGATTCTACCATAAGTTTTATTTTGTCCAATAGAAAGTTGAGAGTTAAACTTAGGAGTAGTACCATTAGCATGAGAGCTGGCTTTAACCGAATAAGGACTTGCTCCATTGAAATCAACATTATTTAATTCTAGAGCTCCATCCATGTTAATGTCACTGTAGATACTATCACCAGATTGAGTCTGTACGATATTATGGTTTAATTCATATAGAAGTTTTCTATTAATATAATCATGGCTCCAAACATCAGCCAAGTTCAAAGTGATGTAGAAGATTACAAAGTTAAATTTCTTATTCTGGATTACATCATATTCAATTGAATTACTATTAGCACCCATGTTAACTTTTACCAAGGTACTGAATCTGTATCCGTTGAACTCAGTGTCCTTAACAAATTCAGACGGGTTAACCTTTACAAACTCCTTTCTCTTTTTAAAGAAAACTTTAATACCCTTAAAGACTGTGTTTGCAAATGAAAGATCGTTACCGTTATCCACTAAACTGTACTTCTTCTGACGGACAGTCTTCATGAATGTTGTAATGTCAAAAGACCCTGTATCTGTTGATGTTAAATCAGAAGAGTCTGATGCTACTTCTAAACCGTCAACCAACATATACATGTCAAAGTAGTCATGGTCTATGCTTTTAAATAGATCCTTTGTAATCTCAAATGGAGTTGTAGCATCCAAGTTATTAATAAAGTCAACATAACTAAAAGCATCATTAACCATATCATATCTAAAATAAAGAGGCAATCTATCCATATAGAACCATTCATGTGTGAATGAAAGACGGTCTCTATTTTCAATCGATAAATCCGGCGCAAAGTTAGTTCTACCGAATGCTTCGTTTGCATTTAGATAGTAAGGTTGTTCCCTAACAGTCATTGAATCTTTTAAGACCCATTTATTAATGTTAGGTGTTATTCTAGATCTAACTGAATTAGCAGCTGTATAATTCTCTTTTAAACGATCGTATTCCGTGTAAATCTTTTCAGCTTCTTGCTCTTTTACATTATCCTCTTTTAACAAAGGTTGTAAATTAGAGAAGTACTCTTCTGGACTTAAAGCATAATTTGTACTAAAGATCTGATTTTGAGTCAAACCTTGCGGTGTATTATATGGCTCATAATTTATATTGGCCACAGTCTCATGTTTAAGTTCTTTAAGATCTGAATTTGAAGTATCATAAAAATCAAAGTTCATATCGTAAATGTCATACGCTGAGAATAGACCCATAGTAATTGGTGCCTCTTCATACAGTGGCGTCTCACCAGTAGGTGCTACAGATTTTTCTAGCATCACTAATTTTTTAAGACCAGATCTTAAATCTTTTACATAGTCGACAATATCAACAATTTTATTATACTTACCAGCGTAGGCTGTCGGTAAAAAATCACCAATTGCAAGTTGCGCAACGGTTTCTGGAGTTACTAAGACTGACTTTTGTAGTGAGTTTCCACCTTTTAAGAAGTGGCAATACCAATCAAGAATAACATTATCTGCTAGTTCTAATTCGTTTTGAACATCTATATTTTCAGCGTCAATAAATTGACTATTGTTTGACTTATTAATTAGTAAGGCATGCTGCATTAATCTATAACCACCAACATTGGCTTCTATATAAACCGAATCCTGATAGTTAGTTGCTTTGAATTCACCGACTGCATTAATAGCGGCGGTTAAAGCAATTGCAATATCTGAGAATGTACCGTCACTAGAAAACTTATTCCCGTTAAAAGTACCTTTAGGCAGAACGCCAGGTCCTGCTGCTAAAAATTTATTCTTAATCACATCTGAATATGAATAAATCTTAGTGATCTTAATCACGTTTCCGTTTGCAGTTTGGACTTGAACGTTTAAGTTTGTTAGAGAGGCTTTCTTCTCTGTAATTACAATGGCATCTGCTTCTCTCTTTAAATCAAAGTGTGCACCGAATGAAAGTAGAGGTGCTGCAAAGGCAGTCTCAAAATTATCTAATGCTGCAGTGATCGAACTACCGGTATTAAAAGTAATTGTATGTCCATGTGTATCCTCGATGATAACCTGGGTATTTGCAACATGTTTAATAAATTTAATTCTATAAGCTTCTTCTTTTACATTAACCAGAGCAATAGAATCATTAATAACCGGAGTGTCGACGATCGTAGCTTTTACATAGTCATAACCGATCTCATCAGTTCTAACCAAATCCACAGATGTACCTTTTTTATCAGTGCCTAATAGACTTGGAATCTTATTCAGGCCATCAACTACTAGTAAGTTGCCTTTAGACTCATCATAGAATTTATTGTTCTCGATTTTAAAATAGTTCTCTCTCAACTTAGCGTAAGCCAATGTTGGAGTATTCGTTAACATTTTACTAGATGGAATTGCAGAATAAGGAATAGTAGGATCCACCAAAGAATTTAGGTCTTTAAGTTTTAATCTACCGTTATTTGCAAAAGAAATCAAACCAGTACCTGAATCAATCGCATCAACATAGAGACCAAAGTATCTATTTACACTGTAGTCTGTTGATGTTACGTCGTTGAATAGGAATTCTATATTTAGGATGTTTGCAACAGCTAATCGGTTACGTTTAAATCCGTCTGTAATAAAGTCGTTTGCATCAATCAAGGGCTTGTCTTGTTTTACAAAGTCTTCATACATGTATTCTGCTTTGCTAGTAAAACCACCTTTGTCTAGATCAATACCATTGAATGAACTCTTTTCATTCTTCTCAAACGAGAATGTCAAAGGTGACTTAGGGAACGCAGGATCCTGTACATGGTTTCTAATATAGTTACCAATCGCAGAATTTCTAGTTAAGTCGAATGTCTTTACAATTTCGGCATTAGCCAACATCACCTGCATTGATCTAAATTTATCAGATGCAAGATCTGACATGCCTTTTGTATCAACTGGATTTTTAACCTTAAAGATCACAAACATTTTAGGAATGTTAAGATCTACCCATAGAGGTGCGAACATTCTAAAGTCTTCATCATAGAGTTTAGAATAGTTTGCAGTTGCACCATATTGGTAAGTCTCTTCAATCTGCTGCTGATATGATTCTAGAACTGAAAAATCTGAAGCCTCTCTCTTAGTGGCATATATGATCTCAGTCGGTGTCTTTGTCTTAGCAAAGAATTGTTGTAAATCCTGAGCATAAGAACCAGTCTTATTAATTTCAAACTTCTTGTACTCAACTGCTGCCAATTCTTTAGTAGCATCAATAGATTCTAAGAAGATCTGATCTGCTTCATTTGCAACAATCTTTACATTAGTTGTTAGTTTAGGGTTAGTTCTAAGTAGAGGCTTAGAAACATTATCCAAGTTGTAGTTCTTTTCTAAATCAGTGTTCGGTCCGAATTCTGGTATAACAGAACCCTCGATTACACCGAAGCCATAAGTACCGCTTGGTGACGATGAGTAAGCACAAGCATCACAATCCGTTCTTATACTCAAAGTGTTATTACTAAAGATACCGATATAACTTTGATCCTTCTGTTGAATTGTACTTGGCGCATAACCTGCGGTTTGACTTAGTAGAAGTTCAGCCTCATTAATATCGATCGCAACAATTGTATGCATATAAGTCATACATTCCGTACCTGGACTATTCTTAAATGTACTTAGACCTGTTGTATTAAGTACATCAATGAAATCTGTCATATGATTTGACTGACCGCTTAAATGGTCGCCAGACACAAGATACATTGGCCAGTAAATAAGAGTGTTGTCTACTACAGGTACACAAGACCAGAATGCGTAGAAAACTTCTGATGCAAATGGATCCTGGCTTTCAATAATCTCTTCGGTATAACCAGAAGGTCTAATATAAGCATCACAAGTGCCTCCTTCATCAATGTTATTACCAGTTGTCAATGCACCTGAGTTATCAAAACCGTACCATTGGTACCCAATACCATTGTTATCATTTACCCAAACATAGTAACCATCTGATTCATTAAGATCATCAAAGATATTCGTCTTAACCATTGCAGAAGAAAGAGCATTGTAAGCTCCGCTCGCTGTAAAATAGATCGGAATGTTATTAATAGCAAGATCCTTTAATGTAAGGTTGCTATTCTCGTCATACATATAATAATAAGTCACCTCGGTCTTTACATCCGTACAAAATTGTGCAGCTGTAGGATCGTTGTAGTTTACCGATTTAGCTAATGAAATTGAATATAATTGTTGTGGAACCTGAGTTGGACAAGGAGTCGATGGAGACCAAGTTAAAAGATTCTTATTCCAGTTAAAAGGCAATGAAGTGTCTTCGCCAAATATAGTCGATTGCCATACACCAGATGGTGTGCCTGATCCACCTGAGTTTAAAAGGTTTTTATATGCCTCAGCAGAAGCTGCATCAATAAAAGGGTAAATCCCAGCGTTAGCTGGATCCATAATTTCGGGAAGTGCAGTAATCGGTGTGGTTGCAACATAATAAAAAGTTGTATCAACACCACCTGCACAAAAGTCGTTATAATTACTAGAAGAAATACCGGTCCATGTGTAAACATTATAAGTAGCTCCAGTTGCACATGGTTCAATCTGAATAATTTTACCGGCTACATCTATCAAATAGGCGGTACCAGTACTGCTTACCCTCCACTCATCACTTGGCGGAAGATACTTTACCGTTAAAAGGGCATCATCGTAGAATGAGTCACCAAGTTGTATTGGACTTGGGAAAGTATACTTAGTATCTGGATAAATAGCAGGGCTGCTACACGCAATATCCTTACTCGGGAATCCAGATTTTAACGTTATTGATGGTATTGCTGGCATTTAATAAATCTTTTCTTTTATAGAAAGGCCTTTAAGGCTTCTCTCTATATATATCAAAGATTTTACCTAACCAATTGTGCAGCTCTAACAGAGTTTAAATTCTTACCTTTAGCGTTATATCTAGCAAATACCTCTAAGTCAAATGAGAATTCAGCATCATATTTATCAAAGATGTCAATACCGATCTTCTTAGTGTAAGTTAGGTTAGTAATTCCTAGACCTGTTTGGCCAGCAATTCTACCAGTATCCGTAGCCGGATCATTACCAGCATAGTCGGTCATTCTGTATTGGAAGACCACATCGACTGCAACTGAATTGTTTTCACCGTAGAAGATTTTCTTACTACCTTGTTTATTATCACCATCCACGCTTAATGTATTAATGTTGATTGGTGCCAAGAATAAGAAAGCTCCACAAGATCTACCACCTAATAAGTACTGGTCGTTTGCGTCAAAAGACATTTTAAATGATCTATCACCAGCAGCAATCATACCATTCATTTGCATGAAGGCTAATTGTTTCTTAGAGTTTACGTTTGATGCACCAACATTGTTGGGATCATAAATCGAGTAGACTCCACCAGTTTCAATTGTTGCTGGAATCGGCATAGTATAGATTGCATTGTCAACAAGAGCTTTTACGCTTGCTTGAAGTTCAGCATCAGTCACAGCATTTGCAGCACTTGCATTCAACACATAGTCCGAATATAAACCTTGTAAATCCGGGTGATCTTTATGCATATAGATACCAGTGTTGTAGTTTACAGATCCAATAGTATTTAAAGCAACAACGTCAACCACTTCTTTTACGAAGCCAGTTAATAAGTCGTAAGGCTCTGTATTACCACCAGTAGATCTACCAAAAGTACCAGCCCAAATAAAATCCGTATCGTTTGCATCACCATCAGCTACTAATAGAGTTGGTGCTGTAGCATTTTCAAATGTAGCGTAACTTAAACCATATTCGTATCCTGCCAACGTGGATATACCATTAACCATTGGCTCCGTAATATAAAGAGCCTCTTTATTAGAGACATCCATATATCTAGAATGAACAAACTGACCTCTACGTTGCGCAGACTGATAAGGCAATTCATGTACCAAATCTAATGTTGTTAGTTCCGTCGCAGACAAGTTCTGATACTGTATCGGCACTAAGTCATAGTTACCTTCAGTTGTGTAGTAAGTGTCGCCAGCGATCTTACCATCAACTGCAATACTGCCTTTGTCATTTATAGGATTACCAAATCCGTTAAGAGTTTCTGTCGCAGTAGCTCCTAATGATTTATAAGCTGGAGCTGTTCTATCACCTGAGATTCTAGCAATTAACTCAAGCGTCGTAGCTTTAGTATTTTCTAGAACCAATTTAAAGGTCTTAGTAACAATATGTCCTTTCTTAACTGTAAGTTCAGCAACTTCATCCACATAATATCCAGCAAACACCTGGTTCACTGTGTTGTTTTGAATCATAGTTACTGTACCATCTTCGGCGATCAACTTCACTAGAAGTTCACCTTTAGCTGCAGCAATTTGTTCTTGTAATGATAGGATTTGTTGTTGTAGTTCTGCAATCTTGTCAAAAACTGAAATTGGTTTTTGCTCAGCAGATAGGAAACCAGATGCAATATCTGTTGCCGTATGTGCATAATATCTTTCATTTGCAGTAAAACTACCACCAACGTGAGTGTAAACACCACTTGCGATGAGTTCTTCTGTTAACTGTACTTTAGCTGCTTCAGCAATATTTTGGTTTACCAATGCCTGTAAGTCTGTAGTGTCAACTTGACCTATTGGAAAATCAACTATAATCGGAGCTGACCAGTCAGATAAGATTGGGTTTGCAGGGAATCCAGCTTCAGAAACTGATTTGATTCTGATCTCAACTGATTCACCTTGATTGATTGAAATATCTAATTGATTAAAGTTTACAGCTTGGCCATCTTCAACTGCTGGAGTTAACCAGACAAATTTACCAGCATCGTTTCTAGCACGATCTCTAACATTGGTTTTCATCTCATTCCAGTTTGAGAAGATCGCAGTCTTTTCAGACGTAGTTTCAGTAAAAGGAATTTGTGTAACCTCAGGCGCTTTACCTGATGTAGAAATATATCTGTATTGTACGATGAATTGTACTACTTCTTGGTCGATAGTCTCTGCAACTTTCTTAGCAGTAGGAACTGCCCAGAAACCACGCACTCTGTATTTTGGAGTTGCGCTAGTTACATTAGAATCTGTAGATAGACTCTGAATCTGGTTTACGATAGAACCGTAAAGTTTTGCTTCAGATGCTCTTTGTTCAACTAGAGTACTAAGTTCACTCTTGTCTTTGTCAGCCTCGATGTTTGAACTGTATTTCTTAGTTGCAATCTCAGATCTCTTCTTATAGATTGTATCATCAAGCTTCTTGATTGTTTCTTCGCTAGAAACTTTATCTGAACTTAATTTTTTAATCTTGTTTGCAGCATCGCTATCAGTTAAGTGCTTATTAATTTGTACAACTGA
>Ga0222712_10002916_pt1 | contig 19141 bp, 15 predicted proteins | sample C33_657DmetaG_FD_165043 | JGI IMG/M metagenome (GOLD analysis project Ga0222712, IMG submission 165043) | Estuarine water microbial communities from San Francisco Bay, California, United States - C33_657D | ecosystem: Environmental > Aquatic > Marine > Unclassified | place: USA: California... | reverse complement strand
ATATTTTAAGCTAAATTTGCTTTGGGGCTGTAGCATAGTTGTGGCAAGCAAAATTAGTCAATTTAAGTTGTAAGATTTTGTGAAGATTCCCTGCTGCTCCCCAAACCAAAAGAAATTCAAATATGGCAAAATCGCTGCATTCTTTTTCACTGGTTTTTGCTCTGGGGTTGACATTGTGCTCAATGGTAAAAGCACAAGCTCCTTCCCGCCCTCAAAAAATCAAAACCATCATCATTGATGCCGGCCATGGTGGAACGGATCCTGGCGCCCGTGGTGAATATTCAACAGAAGCACAAATTACCCTTCAAATTGCCCAAAGGCTGGATACCCTGCTCAGACATGAGATGACGGATACCCGGATTGTGATGACAAGAAATACAGATGTTTATCATTCTGTTACCGAGAAGGCCAATTTTGCCAACAGGGAAAATGGAGACCTCTTTGTTTGTATTCATGTCAATGCTGCCCCACCCAAGAAAACTGTTACCGGTTATAAATCTGTGCCCTATTACAAAGGAAAAGGCAGTAAAAGAAAAAAATACTACAGGAAAGTGCCCATTTATGCCACCTCCCCTAATCCTGCACACGGAACTTCTACTTATGTTTGGGCTGCGGACAGGTCTGATGAAAAAGCCAAGGGAATTATTGAGGATGAAAGATATGAATCCTCTGCTGAGGTGATGGACATACCTGACGTCAACAGCCCTGAAGCAATGATCAAGGCACGTCTTTGGTCTCAAAAATTTTTCAAAAACTCTGTGAAACTTGCCTCAATGATTGAGGATGAATTTGTTGGGGTGGGTAGAAAAAGCATGGGGGTTTTACAGAGAAATCATATGGGTATTTGGGTTCTACAGGCTACCAATATGCCTGCTGTGCTGATCGAAACCGGATTCATCACTGACAAAGATGAAGAAGCCTACCTGAATAGCGAGAGCGGACAAATTGAATTGACGAGGTCGATTGCCAATGCTGTTTTGAAGTACAAGGCGATGTTGGATGGGAAATAAGGGATGAGGGGAAAGGGGAAAGGGATGAGGGATAAGGGATGAGAGGGATGAGGGAGTTAATAAACGAATAATTTATCATGAAAATATCTAACGAGACGAAGGTTGGTGCGCTGACTGCCATATCCATCACATTGCTGATCCTGGGATTTAATTTTCTGAAAGGAAAAAATGTATTCGCAAAAAAAGCAACCATGTATGTCACATTCAAAAGAGTAGAAGGCTTGAATGTTGCTGATGGTATCAAGATCAATGGATTGAGGGTTGGCGCGGTAGAAGGACTTGAGGAAATGGACAAGAATCTTTCAGGAGTAGTGGTGGCTTTTCAACTCTTTAAAGAAATCAATATTCCGACAGACTCCTATGCTAAAATTGTTGCCACTCCTCTCGGATCTACTGCCATTGTCATCACCATGGGAAATGACAAGACATTTTTGAACGAAGGTGACACACTCAAGGGAATGGAAAGCAAAAGCATGGTGGAAGACCTGAAAGAAACGTTGGCACCTACGGTTGAAAATGTGAACAACACTTTAGCCACCTTGGATTCAACAATACGAAAAATTGGCAATGTTTTTGATGCTGATGCCAAGCAAAACATTGGCCAAATTTTAGAAGAATTGGCCACCACCACCGCAAGACTCAACAATTTGCTTGAGCCCCAAAAGGGAAGCCTTGCCCAAACACTTGAGCATGTCAATGACTTTACAGGAAACCTGAACAAAAACAATGATTCCATCACAGCCGTTGTCAATAACCTTGCCAAGGCGTCCAGGGATCTGGCTTCTGCTGATATCAGTAAGACCGTTTCATCATTAGAAAAGGCCACTGCTTCACTCAACAACATCCTGGCTGGGATCAAAGAAGGTAAGGGAAGCCTCGGCAAACTTGCTACGGATGATCAATTGTACAAAAACCTTAACAGCACCAGCAATAGCCTTAATGTTTTATTGCAGGATTTGCGTTTACACCCAAAACGTTATGTTCAGGTGTCTGTATTTGGCAAAAAAGACAAGACGAGTCCATTGATGTCTCCCCTACCTGATTCCTTGTCTAAACAATAATGATGCACAAACAAGGAACGTCCATCCTGATTTTTTTCCTCTACTGTCTGATGCAAAAAATACAGGCACAGGAAAAAACTACTGACAGCATTGCCCCTCCAGTTGACAGTAGCAGATACATTCAAATCATCAAGGCTGATGTATTTAGAAGAGTAAAACAAGATTCAACAGGAGACCTTAATCTTCTGATCGGAAATGTGGTGATGAAGCAAGACAATACCCTTTTCTATTGTGACAGTGCTGCACAAAATGTCAAGCTGAATCAGCTTGAAGCTTTCGGAAATATCCATATCAACGATGCAGACAGTGTTCATACCTATTCGCAATACCTCAAATACAAAGGGGATACAAGAATCGCGGAGCTGAAAAAAAAGGTAAAGCTTACCGATGGAAAAGGTGTGCTGACCACCGAAGCCCTGGAATATGATGTGAATGCCAAAATTGGCACTTATCTCAATGGAGGCAAGGTGGTCAATGGAGAATCAGTCCTGACAAGCAAAGAAGGATTTTATTACACCGATACTCGAGAGGTCTATTTTCAGAAAAATGTCAAACTGGTAGATCCGGAATATACCATGACCACGGATACACTGCTGTATAACGTCAACTCAGAAGTGGCCAGCTTTGTTGCGGCAACCACCATCAACGATGGAAGGTCCAGGATCCGCACCAGGGAGGGTTTTTATGATCTCAAACAAGGAAAGGCAAGTTTTACAAAAAGGCCGATCATCGATGACAGCGTGCAAACCGTGATTGCAGACAAAATTGATTACGATAAAAATTCATCCTCTGGGCTGGCCGATGGAAATGTTTTTTACAGGGACTCAGCCCAGGGAATTTCCATGCTGGCGGGTACTGCAGCATTCAACAACGAATACAAGACCATCAATGCCTGGAAGCGTCCCATGATGGTGTTTAAACAAGATAATGATTCACTTTTCATTGCAGCCGATACACTCTACTCTGCCTATCTCAAAAAAGATACTGCTAATAAAATCAACAGTGACACCATCCGATTTTTCAAGGCCTATCACCATGTAAAAATATTTTCAGATTCACTGCAAGGAAAATCTGATAGCCTCTACTACTCTGGACTCGATTCTGTTTTTCGCTTCTATGTTGATCCAGTGTTGTGGGCACAAGGCAGTCAAATTTCAGGAGATACGCTTTATCTTTTCACGAAGAACAAAAAAGCAGACAGGTTCCAAGCCAATGAGAATGCCTTTACTGTCAACCGCACGCCCGAAGGTCTTTTTAACCAACTAAGGGGGAACAACATGATCGGACAATTTATGGATGGCGAAATCGATCAGTTCAAAACAAAAGGCAACAGCGAGAGTTTGTATTATTTACAAGACCAGGACAGCTCATATGTGGGAATGACTTACTCCATGGCGGATGCGATTGTCATGAAATTCATCAACAAAGAATTGAAAAGAGTGACATGGATCAATGGTGTCACAGGCACCACCTACCCCATCAAGGAAATCCCGGAAGACAAAAAAGAATTGCGTGGTTTCAAATGGCTGGAAGCTTTGAGGCCAAAATCAGTAGCAGATCTCATTTCAATTCAATAACCTTATGATAATTACCATTTTCATCATCGGCTATCTGGCCATAGCTTTTGAGCACCAGATCAAACTCAACAAAGCCTCCAGTGCATTGCTCACCGGTGTAATCTGCTGGACAATTTACGTCTTCAGCGGTGTTGCACACGAAAAGGTTCACCACGATTTGTTAGAACACATGGGCGAGATATCCGGCATTTTGTTTTTCCTCTTGGGTGCCATGACGATTGTTGAGTTGATTGATGCACACGATGGCTTTGACCTTATTTCTTCAAGCATCAAGGCAACAAACAAAAAACGTTTGCTATGGATTATTGCTATACTTGCGTTTTTTCTTTCTGCTGTTCTAGACAACCTAACCACTACAATAGTATTGATTTCACTTACATCAAAAATTGTGCATGATAACAAAGACAGGTTGATCTTCGCTGCCATGATTGTCATTGCAGCCAATGCAGGTGGCGCCTGGTCGCCGATCGGAGATGTTACCACCACCATGCTTTGGATTGGTGGACAAATTTCTGCCACTGAAATCATGCGAACTGTATTCATCCCCAGTATTGTTTCTGTGATCATCCCATTGTTTGCCTTGGGTTTCAGCTTGAAAGGAAATGTTGTCTTAAATGAAAAAGACGATCATCCAGATCAAATCATTGGCATAAAAACACGGAACCTTGTTTTATTCGTGGGATTGGCTTCTCTCCTGTTTGTACCTGCCTTCAAAACCCTCACTGGACTTCCTCCTTTTATGGGCATGCTTTTTTCATTGGGCATGATGTGGTTGATTACCGAATTCATACACAGTGGGAAGGACATGATAGACAAGGACAACCTATCTGTCAATCATGCCATCAGGAAAATTGATACGCCCAGCATCTTGTTCTTCCTGGGGATATTGATCAGTGTGGCTGCTTTACAATCAGCAGGAGTTTTGACAGATGTCGCTGCCAAACTAAATGAAGTGATTGGCAATCAAAAACTGGTCGTGGTTTGCCTTGGAGTGCTTTCAGCAATCATTGACAATGTTCCCCTTGTGGCCGCAACGCAAGGGATGTATAGCCTGGCAGAATTCCCCAAAGACCATCCGTTCTGGCTCTTTATCGCCTATTGCACCGGAACGGGGGGAAGCATATTGATCATCGGATCTGCGGCGGGTGTAGCAGCCATGGGACTGACCAAGATCGAATTCTTCTGGTATATCAAAAAAATCAGTCTATGGGCTTTGTTGGGCTACCTGTCAGGTGCATTGGTATTCATTGCCATGAACTGGCGTTAAACCAAGTTTCTTGTGAAATCAATGCCCTTTTGCAGCAAGAAAACGCTCAGCGTCAATGGCTGCCATGCAACCACTTCCGGCAGCAGTGATGGCTTGTCTGTAATGTTTGTCTTGTACATCACCACAAGCAAAAACGCCTTCAATATTTGTTTTTGATGAACCAGGAATGGTCTTTATGTATCCTGCTTCGTCCATGTCCAGGAATTCCTTGAAAATGGATGAATTGGGTTCATGTCCAATGGCCACGAAAAACCCTGAAATTGGAATCTCTTGTTTATCTCCCGTTTTGTTGTTAAGGATGCGAACGGCTTCCACTTTTTTATCACCAAGAATTTCATCTGTATCAGTATTCCAATACATTTTGATATTGGGCGTATTCATCACACGGTCCTGCATCACCTTTGAAGCACGCATCTGGTCCTTGCGTATGAACATGTGAACGGTAGTAGCCAATTTGCTGAGGTAATGAGCTTCTTCTGCTGCAGTATCACCAGCACCAACAATGGCGACTTCCTTTCCCCTGAAAAAGAACCCGTCACAAACAGCACAGGCACTCACACCATATCCATTCAATCTTTGCTCACTTTCAAGACCCAGCCACTTGGCTGAAGCACCAGTAGCAATGACAACCGTATCTGCATGCATTTCCTTTTCTTCATCAATCCATACCTTGAAGGGTTGAGAGGAAAAGTCAACTTTTGTTGCCAAACCATAACGGATATCAGCACCCATGCGCTTGGCCTGCTTTTCGAAATCAACCATCATTTCAGGGCCTTGGATCCCTTCAGGATACCCAGGATAGTTTTCCACCTCAGTCGTGATGGTAAGTTGACCACCAGGCTGAATTCCCTGGTACAAAACTGGATTCAAATTGGCGCGGGATGCATAAATGGCTGCAGTATATCCTGCAGGGCCAGAGCCTATGATCAAACAACTTACTTTTTCTATGGTGGATGTGCTCATCTCGTGTATTTTACTGTCTGCAAAAATAAAGTTAAACGGCTAGAGTTTATCAATTAAGTTTGACTATTTGTACGGAGGATTAAAGAAAAGAGAATAGCAATGCTAACGCTGAATGATGAGCGTCCTGTATTGACAGCCATAACCACCAAAATAACCGAGGGCATCATTGTTAATGTTGGTTAGGATGCGGATAGGGCTGGAAAAAGGATTCCCGACACTCTGGAAGTTGAATTCACTGGTCCTCCAAAAATCGTAGGTCTGTTTATCAATGTTACAGACCTTGATCATGACCGTATCACCTCTTTTAAAATAGGAAGTGCTGTCTGAAAACTGCGTATTCTTATCGAATCCTTTGTCTACCGGGATGGTGTATTGCTGCCCATCAATCACCTGGTCGTCAAAAACACTGTTGAATCCAGGCAAAAAAGGCTGTTGCCCAACTTTGGTAAAAAAACGGATATAATCACCCAGCCCCGGCCTGTCTGTTGCCCTGATCACAACCTTGACACGATTGCTGTCTTTTGCCAACGGAACTTTTTCCCACCAAAGAGAATCAATTTTTCGTGTGGTTTCAGGAATGGTGGTTGTTGCATTGTATGTCTTTCCCTCTGCCTCAACAATCATGCTATAGGAAGACTTAAGTTTTCCCAGAAAATTCATAGAAAGACCGGAGGTCGTGTAAAAATAAATTTTAGTTCCCGTACTGTTTTTGATGGAATCCTCTTTCAACAAAACCTCCGTTGAACCATCTGAGATGCGTATTCTTGCATTGTGAACAAAAGAAGAGGAAAGGACTGATGCATCAATCTTGCTGAAATAATCAAGGCTTTTGGAGAGGAAAACCATGGGTGGCCGTCCATTTTCAATGGTGGCATCTACCACCAACCGGGTTAGGCTGGGATCCAGTTGAATATCGATGTCTTTTTCGCAACTTGCGATCGTCAAACACAACAATACCATTAGAAAATACCTCATGACAAACAAACAATAAACCAAGAGAAGAGTTCAAAAAAAAGCCCCGCAATTGCGGGGCTGTAAACTGCTTATTAACCTAAATATGCTTTCAGCGCATTGCTGTAACGGGCTTTTTGAAGGCGTTTGATCGCCCTTTCTTTGATTTGGCGGATCCTTTCTTTGGTAAGATCATATTTCTGACCAATTTGCTCAATGGTTACTCCATTTTCGCCATCCAATCCAAAATATGCATTTACAATCTCTGCTTCGCGTGGACTCAATGACTTGAGTACACGGCGGATCTCAGCACGAAGGGAGTCCTTCATAACATCATCATCCGTATCATCACCACCTTGCAAAAGATCACCCATGGCTACATCTTCAGCTTCATGTACCGGAGCATCCAATGATGTATGACGTGTGTTGCTTTGGAAAATATTGTTGATTTCGGTTTCGCTCATTTCCAAAATATCTGCGAGCTCTTCAGTTGAAGGCTCACGTTCATGCTCCTGCTCAAATGCCATGTAAGCTTTGTTGGCCTTGTTGTAGGTGCCAATTTTGTTTTGTGGAAGACGAACCAGACGGCCTTGTTCAGCCAATGCCTGAAGAATAGACTGACGAATCCACCATACTGCATAAGAAATGAATTTGAAACCTTTTGTTTCATCAAACCTTTGTGCAGCCTTGATCAAACCCAGGTTACCTTCATTGATGAGGTCACTAAGGGAAAGACCCTGGTGCTGGTATTGCTTGGCAACAGAAACCACAAAGCGAAGGTTGGCCTGTACCAATTTATCCAAAGAACGCTGATCGTTCATTTTGATGCGCTGGGCAAGAATGGTTTCTTCCTCCGGCGTAATCATCGATATTTTAGAGATTTCCTGAAGATACTTCTCAACCGCCTGTGAGTCGCGGTTGGTGATCTGTGTAGCTATTTTTAATTGCCTCATGGTAGAAATTGGGTCTGTCCTTTTAAGACGGGTGAGGGTTCTTGGCAAGTTGCCAAGGAACTATTATTTTTTCAATGGTTAAGATGCTAAATGCAAAATTAAAATTCATTTTCCACAAATCATAGGTATTCAACAAAAAATCCCTTTTTTTTATGAAAATCAATTAAATATGTTGATCAAAAGTTGAAAACAATCGGATTTAACCCGTTTTGTTGAATTAATTTTGCAGGATGACCATTGATTTAAGATCTGATACAGTCACCAAGCCCTCAAAAGCAATGCTTGAGGCGATGCATCAGGCTCCTGTTGGGGACGATGTTTTTCAGGAAGACCCTTCCATCAATGCACTGGAATCATTTGCTGCATCAATGTTTGGAAAGGAAAAAGCCCTTTTTTGCCCCAGCGGCACCATGACCAACCAAATTGCCATCAGGTGTCATACAAACCCTGGAGACGAGGTCATTTGTGATGAACTATCGCATATTTATCAATACGAAGGGGGCGGCATAGCCTCCAACTCAGGTGCATCGGTAAAATTGTTGCAAGGTGACCGCGGCAGGATCAACGCCTCCATGGTGGAAGCATCCATTCACAATCCAGATGATATCCATAAGCCGCTATCGCGGTTGGTTGTTTTGGAGAATACTGCCAATCGGGGGGGCGGAAGTTGCTATGCATTCAGTGATATACTAGAAATTGGCAAGGTAACCAGACAACATGGCCTTTCCTTTCATATTGATGGGGCAAGATTATTCAATGCATTGGTTGCCAAAGGAGAAACAGCACTGCAATATGGTCAGGCGTTTGATACGATTTCCATTTGTCTGAGCAAGGGATTGGGCGCACCGGTTGGCAGTCTCCTGCTAGGAGATGCCGATTTCATCAAAAAAGCCAGGCGCATCAGAAAAGTATTTGGAGGGGGCATGCGGCAGGCTGGAAGTTTGGCTGCGGCAGGATTGTTTGCAATGCAAAACAATATAGAACGGCTCAGCACAGACCATGCACATGCCAAGGCCATCGAGGGAATGCTGAAGGAAAAATCCTTTGTAAAAGAAGTTGTGCCCGTTGAAACAAATATTGTGATTGCAGAATGCATGCCTGATTTTAACCTTTCCCATTTTATCTCCAATATGAATGATAAAGGGGTATTGTTTTTTGCGATCTCCCCTACCCGTTTCAGGATGGTTACCCACCTGGATATCAATGCCAGCATGATCAACCAATTACAAGACATCTTAAAAAATATTGACTAATGTCCTTTCCTACTATCAACCCTACAAAAACAGCGGCCTGGAAAAAGCTTGAAACTCATGCTCAACTAATGAAGCAGGTGCACATGCGTGATCTATTCAGCAATGACCCTTCTCGCTTTGACGCATTTTCACAAACAGAAGGCAACTTGCTTTTTGATTATTCAAAAAACATCATCAACACTGAAACATTGGCGTTGTTGAATGAACTTGCCCATGAAACAGGACTGAATGAAGCCATCAATGCCATGTTTGGCGGCGAAAGAATAAATAGGACAGAAAACAGGGCAGTATTGCATACAGCATTGCGGAATTTCTCCGGCGAACCGGTGATGACAGATGGCGAGGATGTGATGCCCAAGGTTTCAGCCGTTCTCTCCCAAATGAAAGAAATCTGCAGAAAGATCCATTCTGGTGAATGGAAAGGATACACAGGAAAGCCCATCCGCCAGGTTGTCAACATTGGCATCGGAGGAAGCGACCTGGGCCCTGTCATGGTAACAGAAGCCTTGAAACCTTATTGGATTGAAGGCATACAAGTTCATTTTGTATCGAATGTTGACGGTACACATATCGCTGAATGTCTTAGAGTTATAAACGCTGACGAAACCTTGTTTTTAGTTGCCTCAAAGACCTTCACCACCCAGGAAACCATGACCAATGCCCATACTGCAAGGAATTGGTTCATTCAACAATCCGGTGATGCAGCCCATGTTGCCAAACATTTTGTGGCATTGTCTACCAATGAAAAAGCTGTGGTTGAATTTGGCATTGCCAAGGAAAACATGTTTGAATTTTGGGATTGGGTTGGAGGAAGATACAGTCTTTGGAGTGCCATCGGACTTTCCATTGCATTGACCATCGGTTATGAAAACTTTGAGTCTTTGCTAAAGGGCGCTCACGCGATGGACAGGCATTTCAAGAACAATTCATTTGAAGAGAACATTCCAGTAAAAATGGCTTTGATCGGTCTTTGGTATGTCAATTTCTTTGGCGTACAATCTGAAGCCATCTTACCCTACGACCAATACCTGCATCGCTTTGCGGCCTATTTCCAACAAGGGAACATGGAAAGCAATGGAAAGCGTGTGGATAGAAATGGAAATGCATTAGGATATGCTTCAGGGCCAGTGATCTGGGGCGAACCGGGCACCAACGGTCAGCATGCTTTTTATCAGTTGATCCATCAGGGAACACTGATGATTCCTTGTGATTTTATCGCTCCATCGATCAGCCACAATCCAATCGGAGACCACCATGTAAAATTGATGACCAATTTCTTTGCCCAAACAGAAGCATTGATGAACGGGAAAACTGCTGAAGAAGCCTCAGCAGAACTCTCAAAACTTTCTGAAGAGGAAAGAAAGACATTGGTTCCTTTCAAAGTCTTTGAAGGAAACAGACCGACCAACTCATTCCTGGTGAAAAAGATCGATCCGTTTGAATTGGGAAAACTCATTGCAGCCTACGAACACAAAATTTTTGTTCAAGGAGTCATCTGGAACATATACAGTTTTGATCAATGGGGCGTTGAATTGGGCAAGCAAATGGCCAATACAATCTTACCTGAACTGAAAGGAGATGAAAAAGTAGAGGGGCATGACAGTTCTACCAATGGGTTGATCAATGCGTTTAAAGGGATGAGGAGTAAGGGATAAGGGATGAGGCTGCTAGCCAACCAGAGTTTGGTAAATCGAAGGCTGGGGATGAGGGATTTTTAATCGCTCTTTTTTAAACGATACATCACTACCCCATGATGAGGAATCGTAGCGGTTATATTAGGCTTGAAAACACCCAAATCTTTCTGCCTCCAAACATCCCTGATCTTAAAACTTCCATCCAAACCGATTTCTTTAAAATTGAGCTGGATAGATTTGGCCTGTTCATTGCCCCACCTGAAATAGGATGCTGGCGTTTTTCCGTATCCTGCAATATTAAAGATACCAACTGCAAATTCTCCATTTTCCAATTCCCGCTTCCAAACCTGAAAACCATCTTTTTCCAGTACCAAGCGTGCAGCCTTTCCCAGTGGATCCTGATTGATGGCAATGACTTCGTCATTTGAGAGCAGGTTCAAAGTGAATTCGTCTAATCGTTCGATCGGACAACCAATCAACATGGGTGAAGCAATCAGACTGAATATGCTCACATGGCTATATTGCTCATCAGGAGTTAGCCTTGTTGGGTGCAATACTGGCCCGATAGATACATCCCCCAAAATCATCATATCGGCATCGCTCCAATGTCCGGGGCCGGCAAAAGGTGACCATTTGTCCAGCACAAATGAAGTGTTGAATAAACTTGTCCAACTGTCTTTGATGTCTGGTCCAGTTCTATACATGTTCGACAACCGAACCCAATCAGTAACCTTTTCAAAGGGCGCATTGTTGGAAAGGCTCAATACAATATCCCTTCCTGAATTTTTGAGGGCAGTAGACATGCGTTCTGTTGAGGCCACGTCTATGCGCCAGTCATATTTGAGGAAATCCACTCCCCATGCGGCCATCTGGCGGGCATCATTGGGCTCAAACTTATATTTACCAATGCGGCTGTATGGTTGTCGGTTTGGGATAAAAAGTTCATGCGTTTCACCTCCGGTAGGATAATCAGAAGAAGCACCTACATATCCTCCGTAGCTGGCAATGTAAGGTGTGGAATACAAACCGGCTTTCAATCCCATTGCATGGATCTGATCGATCATACCCTTGATGTCAGGAAACTTTTCGTTGGGTTGCAATGCAGTATCAGGTCCACCTCTTTTGCCCATCCAGGCATCATCCACATTGATATAGGTCCAGCCATGATCGGCCAATCCTGTTTTTACCATAGCATTCGCAGAGGCCAAGACCTTGTCCTGGTCAATCTTGGCTTCCCAAGAGTTCCATCCGTTCCAGCCAATGGGTGGCGTGAGCGCAATGGTATCCCCTATTTTAATGATCAATTTTTTAGTTGCCTCACCAAGCTTGTTTTTTGCTTTTAGCATAACCGCGTAATTCCCCCGCTGTCTCACAGCACCAGTGATGATACCAGTTTCAGCGGAAATTTTTAACCCGTCGGGCAAATTGGATGCACTGAATTGTATCGGCCGCTGGCCGGTTGTTGCCACCTTAAACAAAACAGGGTTTCCAGGGGTGGCGCCAAAGACCTTGGCGGTATTGATTTGTGGGGTATTTTTTGGTGCAGGTGTTAAGATAATTTTGGGATCGTTGTTCTGCACATACCCTGGAGTAAATTCGTCTTTGATGAGCAACCTGGCGTTTGCCCAGTTTCCGTTGGTTCTTTTGTTACCCAATCCACCAACAGTATCAGTAATCAACAATCCGAGTTGTCTGACGCCAGTGAGGTCTAGATCTAACTTAACTGCAGCATCCCCAACATTCATGGGCTTGCTTTGAAACAAGACCTTCTGATCTGCCAGTACATAAAAGGTAAGGGGGATGGCTGTGTTGGAAGAATCATCCACTCCTACTTCAGCCAAAAACCTTGTGGCCTTTCCATCCAATACAAAAGAGAGCACTGCAGGAGATTGTGCACCAAACCCTCTGCTAAAAGGGACACCCTGAATTTTGATGGTATTCTTCCAGTAATTAGACTTTGTCGATACTGGCCGGATCCCTTCTGAATAGGTTTGAAGGGGCAGATCGTCAAAATAAAGAGTACTTGTATGTTGCGCTTTTGAAACCTGGCTAAAGATCAATGCAACCGCAGAAAACAAAACTGAAAACTTCATGATGGGAGTATATTTTACCAAAACAAAAGGGTGGAAAATTCCACCCTTGAATATATTTAAGAATCGCACCTTACCATTTGTCAACCTCTTCTGAAGCGCCATTGTCTGCTTCAGGAGCTGAAGGGGTTGAGGGAGCTTCAGGTTCTGGCGCTGGAGCTTCTTCTACAGGCGTTTCAGCAGCTTCTACCGCAGCAACTGGTGCTGCAACGGGTTGGGAATATCCACCACTATAACCACCTTCATGACCTTCACCACCTTCTTCATCATATTCATGGTTGAATGCATCAAAATCAAAATCAGGCATCAAATCAGTTTTGACATGATCCACGGCTTCATTCAATGCTTTCAAAAATTTATTGAAATCTTCCTTGTAAAGAAAAATTTTGTGGCGGTCATAACCATCATCATTGAAACGCTTTCTGCTTTCAGTAATGGTCAGGTAATAATCATTACCACGGGTAGTCCTGACATCGAAGAAATAAGTCCTTCTTTTGCCTGCCCTGATGCGTTTGCTGTAAACGCTGTCCATTCTTTTTTCGTTGTTGTCGTACGCCACAATTGAAGATTTTGGTTATAGCAATTAGTTGGTTCCTATAAAGATAGCATTGTTTTGGAATTGTCAAAATTTAGTATTGCTTTTTTGGGACTGTTTTTTTAGGCCCAAAAATGACCATTATCGGGCAATTCCTGCATCCATTTGCTGGGTTCTCAATAAATTGGCATAATACCCATTGGCTTTGAGCAACGCTTCATGGGTACCCTTTTCAATGATCTTACCATCCTCCATGACGATGATCTGATCAAAAACAAAGGATGGAAAAATTCTATGGGTGATGATAATGGCCGTTTTGTCAGCCAAATACTGGTTGAGGTTTGATGCTATCTTGTGTTCTGTATTGGCGTCCACCGCACTGAGGCAGTCGTCAAAAATCAAAAGATCATTTTCTTTGGAAAGTGCCCTTGCAATCGAAATGCGCTGTTTTTGCCCACCAGAAAGTGTAACACCCCGCTCTCCTATCATGGTTTCAAAGCCGTTGGGCAAGGCCTCAAGTTCATCAAGAATCACAGCATTTTCAGCAGCTTTTTTTGCTTTTAAAATATGTTCTTCTCCTGAGCTGAAATTGATGTTGTGGTGAATGGAATCGCTGAACAGAAAAACATCCTGTGGAACATAGCTGATCATTTTTCTCAGAGAAGCCACATTGAGCGCTTTTATGTTTATCCCATTCAACTTGATTTGACCTTTCTGGGGGTCAAACATCCTGATCAATAGCTGGGCTATTGTGGATTTTCCACAACCAGTCTTTCCGATCAATGCAATCTTCTCTCCACGTTTTATGCTCAGACTAAAATTATTGACTGCCATTATGCCTGTATGCGGAAAGGTAAAATCTACTGCATCAAATTCCAGAAAATCAATCTTTTCAAGCCTTTCAGCATCCTTCACTTCAATGATATTGGATTTGATCTGAAGAAATTCATTGAGCCGTTTTTGCGATGCAGCTGCTCTTTGGGTGTTGGAAACAACCCAGCCAATGGCAGAGACGGGAAAAGTAAGCATGTTGATGTAAACCACAAACTCCGCAATGGTTCCAGCACTGATCCGGTGTTCCAGCTGATAAACGCTTCCCATATAAATGGTCAGCAACGTACTCAAACCAATCAGTAATCCAATGGCCGGAAAATAAACCGCTTCCATGGTGGAAAGTGCCATTCCACTTTTTCTGTACTCTTCACTTTCAGCGTCGAAGAAACCCAATGAAGCCTTCGCCTGATTATATGATTTGATGACCCGGATTCCTGAATAAGACTGCTGTGCCAGACTGGTCAGCGCACTCAATTGAGCCTGTATCTTCTCACTTTTCTTGTTGATGTAGATGTTCACAAAATACATGGCAAAGGCCAGGAATGGCAAAGGGGCGAGCACATAGGCTGACAAGAGGGCATTCTTTTTGAACATGTAGAAAAGACTGATCACAATCAAAATGGTAAGGTTGATCAGGTACATCAAGGCAGGGCCAGTATACATCCTTACCCTCGATACATCTTCTGACATGCGGCTCATGAGGTCGCCAGTACTGTTCACTTTATAAAATTGTGCGTCCAACTGCTGGTAATGCGCATAGACTTCATTTTTCTGGTCGAATTCAATGTGACGGCTCATGACGATGATGGTCTGGCGCATTAAAAACATGAAAAAGCCTCTGATCAATGCCAAGGCAAGCAAGACCAATCCGCAGGCCATCACCAATTGTGAAAATTCAAGCCCAGCGTTTTTGAATATGCCAATGCACCACCTGACCAAAGGATCAAAAAAAACCTTTTCTGATGGCATGGCAACAGGGTTGATGGCCCTTTGTACTTCATCAACCACAAAGCCTGTCATCTGAGGTGCCAGGATGCCAAAATAGTTGGACAATAAAATGAAAATGAACCCAAGCGTTAGTCTCCAACGGTATTTCCAGAAATATTTATTGAGTTGTTTGAGTTCCTTCATCTGCTGACAAAGTTATTAAACTGCAGTGAGGAGTTTTTAGATGTTTTTTTGATGATTTCTTTATAATTCGGCTCCGATGTTTTACTTTTGCGCCGGAGAGATGGCAGAGCGGTCGAATGCGGCGGTCTTGAAAACCGTTGACTGTCACAGGTCCGGGGGTTCGAATCCCTCTCTCTCCGCAGGATCAAAAGCCAGCACAAAGTGCTGGCTTTTGTTGTTTTGTGCGAGTCTGAACCGAAGGTTCAAGCGAGTATTCAAAACAACAAAAGCCATTGCCACGAAGTGGCATGGCTTTTGAACCTGAATTACCCACCAACAGGGATCATGAAATAATCCCAAAGCGACAGCAATGAAAAATGATAAGGGGCGAAGCCGCTTGGTTTTTGATGTTGTCTGAATCTGCCCCAATGGGATCATGAAATAATCCATCTTTCCGAAAAAAAACAAAAACTCCCCAATTGGATCAATTGGGGAGTTTTTAAAGCATCTTAAAAAAATATGACTATAAATTGGCTTTTTTAAAGACACCCAGCTCACTCATCGTGATACAGACAGGAGCTGCAATCCGAAAACGGAGTTGGGAAGTTTTGACAGGCTCATTGAGGAGAATAATTCGACAGGCACCGATTGAAGTTGCTGAGGCGATTTTGGTCCAGCTCCCATTGATCATGGCATCCACCTCAACTGAATCAATGCGTTGCCCCAAAGGAATATACTCTCTCATCTTGATCAGGTCAAAGGTCTGATCAGATGTCCAGGTCAGGTTGATTTCAGCAGTTTTGACAGTGTCTTCTGTAGCCCAGTAAGAGTCTATCATCTGGTCGAGTACGAACATTCCCTTATAAGATTTGCTTCTCTTGTTGGACACCCTGAGTGTAGCCGCTTGGGCCAGGTTGTTTTTGAAACTCGCCTCAAGCAGTTTGCCAAAACCTTCCAGGGATTTAACATCCTCATCGTCCAACAAACCACGTGTATCTGGCGCAATGCCAAGATCCAAAGCAGCACCCCTGCCCACACTTTTGAGGTAAAGTGAAAAAAGTTGCTCAGGCGTTTTGGTTTTCCCTTTCTGCTCAGGATGATAAAACCAGCCTGGCCTCAAAGGAACATCACATTCTGCAGGAACCCAGTTCTTGCCTCCGCGGGTACCAAAAGGATTGAACTCATGCTTGAGGTTACCCGGAATTGCCTCATTCATGCCGGCTGCCGGAACAGGTGTGAAAGTAGCCCAGGAGGGTTCTCCGGCGAAACCACTTTCATTGCCAACCCATCTCACATCCCAGCCAATATCGCTGAACAGATTGGCCATGGGCTGCAACTTTCTTGTAATTGCCCAGGTGGTATCCCAGCCATAATAGGTATTGCGGTCAATTTTCTTTGTGGTTCGAGCGCCACCATAAAATCCGTCACCACCATTGGCACCATCATGCCAGGACATGAACAATTCTCCATAATTGGTATAAAGTTCAGTCAACTGTTGCCGATAAATTTTTACATATTCCTGGGAGCCATAAACAGGATTGTTCCTGTCCCAGGGAGAACAATAGACCCCGAACTTGAGCCCGGCTTTTCTGCAAGCTTGTTCGAATTCTTTTACCATATCCCCTTTTCCATCACGGAATGGGGATTGGCTGATATTGTAAGCAGCCGTTTTTGTAGGCCAAAGCGCAAATCCATCATGGTGTTTGGATACCAGCACCAGACCTTTTAATCCTCCGGCCTTCATGGCTGCAACGATCTTGTCTGCATCAAATTCTTTTGGATTGAAAATTTTCGGATCAGCATCACCATATCCCCATTCCTTGTTTTCAAAGGTTGTGGGTGTAAAATGCACCAGGCCATAGACTTCCACCTGATGCCAGGCAAGCTGTCTGGCAGAAGGCAAGGCTCCGTATGGCTCTGGTGGGGCTTGGGCGAAAATAAACCCTGAGGTAAAGAGTAAAAACAATGGTAGAATTATCCTGAAAAAACCCATGATGTTGAATTTGATTTTTTTGATTTTTAAAACAATTATCACAATACCATCAAATAGAGGAAATAAAAGAATGGCGTGGGATAAATTCTTTCTAAAAATATGCTTTTATTAAAATAAATAGTCGGGATTATCTTAAATTGTCGGCATTAACCCAATATAATTTAAAACATGCCAGCTTCTCCCTTTGAACTTGCCAGTCCTTATGTAATTGTAACCGGAGGTGCTAGCGGGATTGGGCTATCCATCGTCAAATTGTTCCACGAGCAGGGTGCTATTGTTGATGTGCTGGATCTTAACAAACCAAGTGCTGAATCCCTTGAAGCAGCAAAACTGGACAAAGACACGGTTCATTTTCATGAAGTAGACATTACCAACCAACAACAGATAAAAGATATTGTATCCGTAATTGCCATCCAGCGTGGAATTGGCATTTTGATTAACAATGCTGGTATCGCACATATTGGCAATGCCATGAATACACCTGAGGAAGATTTCCAAAAAATTTTCAATGTAAATGTCAAAGGGGCTTACAATTGTATGCATGCCTGCCTACCCTTCATGGAAGAGCAAGGTGAAGGGGTAATCCTTAACATGGCCTCTATTGCAGCAACAGTTGGTATCACCGATCGGTTTGCATACAGCATGAGCAAAGGTGCTATCCTCTCCATGACGCTGAGTGTTGCAAGAGATTTTATCAAGAAAGGGATTCGTTGCAACTGCATTTCCCCTGCCAGGGTGCATACGCCATTTGTTGACGGATTCATCAACAAGCACTATCCTGGCAATCAACAGGAGATGTTTCATAAACTTTCACAAAGCCAGCCCATTGGAAGAATGGGGAAGCCCGATGAAATTGCCACACTATCCTTCTTTTTGTGCAGCAAGCAAGCTTCTTTTATTACAGGCTGCGACTACCCTATTGATGGCGGATTTATTCGATTAAACAATTAAACCCAACATATGAAGCTTTTCAGATTTGAGAAGTCCGGTGCTGTCGGACTTGGCATGGTGGATCAACACGGAAAAAACATTGATATATCTGCATCAGGAATGGACCTGACAGAGCATTTTTTTGAAACAAATGGGATTGAAAAACTTGCGGCATGGATCAGCGAACATGGTCAAAGCTGCAGTGAAATTGCCGGTGAGATCAATTACCTTTCCTGTATAGGAAGACCTTCCAAAATCATTTGTGTTGGCCTCAACTATGCCAAGCATGCAAAGGAAAGTGGTATGGACGTGCCCAAGGAGCCTGTATTGTTTTTCAAAAGTACCAGTGCCTTGGTAGGACCCAATCATCCGGTCATCATACCTAAAGGTTCCCTCAAAACGGATTGGGAAGTAGAGCTCGCGGTAGTCATTGGAAAGAAAGCATCATATGTAAATGAGGAAGATGCCATGGAATATATTGCAGGATATTGTCTGCACAATGATTACAGTGAACGTGCCTTCCAGTTGGAAAGAGGCGGGCAGTGGGTCAAGGGCAAAAGTTGTGACAGCTTTGCACCAATGGGCCCATACCTTGTTACAAGAAACGAAGTGGCTGATCCGCATCAACTTCACCTCTGGCTAGATGTCAACGGAAAGCGGATGCAGGACTCCAGTACTTCAGACCTCATCTTTAATATCCCACACCTGGTGAGTTATATTTCTCAGTTCATGACGCTGCTGCCTGGTGATGTCATCAGCACAGGTACTCCTGAAGGAGTTGGCCTAGGACAAAAACCAGAACCCTGGTACCTGAAAGCCGGAGACTCAATCCATTTGGGGATTGAAGGCCTTGGGGAACAACACCAAATTGCCATAGCCCATGAGAATTGATGCCCATCAGCATTTCTGGAACTATGATCCCATCAAACATTTTTGGATCAATGATGACATGAAAGTCATCAAAAGGGATTTTAGTCCCG
>Ga0222712_10002915_pt1 | contig 19145 bp, 15 predicted proteins | sample C33_657DmetaG_FD_165043 | JGI IMG/M metagenome (GOLD analysis project Ga0222712, IMG submission 165043) | Estuarine water microbial communities from San Francisco Bay, California, United States - C33_657D | ecosystem: Environmental > Aquatic > Marine > Unclassified | place: USA: California... | reverse complement strand
AAAGAACTTTTGCATTTAATGCCATCCATTTCTGAAGGGCAGGTGGTGCGTCAGGCGTTGTTAAGTTATTTACCAACAGCTGGGCTGCAAAAGTGAGGCTTTTTTCAGTATTTTCCAACAAAGCAGCGCTGTAAGTATAATATAAATAAGGTTCAATGCGCTGAGCCGAATCTGCCCAATATTGAATGAGCTTTTTATAAGCCTTTATACTATCGGCTACCGACTTGGATCTAACTAATTGATTTTCAATTGATAATAAGGCAATTTTCTGATCTGCGTTTAAATTTACTTTAGCTCCATCTACGATTGATTTAGAGCTAAGTTCTTCATTAGCAGCTACTTGGCTAGTTGCTGAAGGATCAGGTTTTTTAGATTTGGGGACTAAAAAGTAAAGGATGCTCAATAAAAGCAAGCCAGCAAAAACAACAATAATCTGTGGTTTCTTCAAAATAGGTCAATTTCTCGCAAAGGTAAGTTACTTAAGTTTGCTTTTAACCTCGTTTACAAATTCTTTTGCTGGTTTGAATGCAGGGATAAAATGTTCAGGAATTTGAACTGCAATATTCTTTTTAATATTACGTCCAATTTTAGCGGCTCTTTTCTTAGTGATAAAGCTGCCAAAGCCACGTATATATATGTTTTGGCCGTTCGCTAAGTTTTCTTTCACTTCCTTAAACATAGTTTCTAAAGTAACTAATACGTCCACTTTAGGAATTCCAGTTTTTTCAGAAATTTGATTGATAAGATCAGACTTTCTCATGAAGTTTAATTTTTGGTGTTCAGTATTAAAAATAAATTAAATTTTACCTTTCTGCAACTATATTCCAATATTTTTATCCATTTTAGCCCATAATTATAGGCGTATATACATATATATTATTTATATATAAATTTATATAAATGTGTAATAACTGAATTTCTGACTAATTTGAACGTATTTTCCCAATTTTAATCCATTTTTGTCCTCATGCCAAGCCCTTTTACACAATTGCTCTTAAAGTGGAATGAGAATGAGAATCATCGACCCATGCCTTGGAAAGGGGAGAAAGATCCCTATAAAATATGGCTAAGTGAGATCATTTTACAACAAACCAGGGTAGAACAAGGCTGGGCTTACTATGAAAAGTTCCTAAAAAACTTCCCCACTATCTTTCAATTGGCTGCGGCCAAGGACGAAAAAGTTTTTAAACTATGGGAAGGATTGGGTTACTATAATCGTTGTAAAAATTTATTATTTACCGCTAGGCATATTGTAAAAGAGTACAAAGGAAAATTTCCAAGCACCTATGATAGTTTATTATTATTAAAAGGAGTAGGACCTTATACTGCATCGGCCATCGCTTCCTTCGCTTATAATTTACCGCATGCAGTGGTGGATGGAAATGTCTTCAGGGTTTTTGCAAGATTTTATGGCATTGCCACCGCCATTGATACCAAAGAAGGGGTTGAAATATTTAATAAAATTGCAGCGGAAAATTTATCTACATCGCAGGCAGGTATTTATAATCAAGCGCTTATGGATTTTGGGGCCACCATTTGCAAACCCATGGCAGCTCAATGTCCTAGCTGTGTCATGCAAAAAAAATGTGTAGCCTTTACTCAAAATCAAGTCAACTTATTACCCGTTAAATTAAAAACCATTCAAAAGAAAAATAGGTTTTTTGATTTCTTCATTTTTAAACAGGGTGACTATTTCTTAATTCAAAAAAGAGGCTTAGGTGATATCTGGTCCAACTTATATCAATTTTATTTAAATGAGAATGAAAAAATGGCAGCCATCGATAAAAAATATATTCAAAAATTTATCTTAGAGCCATTAACCATCTCTAGAGAAAATATTATTTCCTTACTGCCGTCTTCTGTTTACAAACAGACACTTACGCACCAGCAAATAGAGGCAAGGTTTATCATCATAAACTTAAATAAGAAGCCTGCCCTTTTTGCCAAGGCCTTATGGGTTAAAAAAGAAGGGTTTAAGAAGTATCCATTTCCTAAAATCGTTAACGATTTTTTAAAAATGGCAATGGCTAAGGGGAAATCGGGTTTTTCTTTGTAAAAATGGTAACTTTCCATCATAAATTCATCCACATTGGAAACTCATTCGGGGCCTTTATTTAATTTACTCACAGCCAACATGGCTAGTCTGCAACAAGACAGTGGTTTGTTTATTTTAATTTTTATTTTATTGTTTTTATCCTTTGTGATTGCCGGATCGGAAGTGGCATTCTTTTCTTTATCCTATAAAGACATTCAAGTATTAAAAACAAAAAATTATAAGCCCTTTCAAAGAATTGTTTCATTATTAGAGGAACCTAAAAAGCTTTTAACCTCTATGTTAATTGCCAACAGTTTCATTAATATTTGTATTATTTTAATCGCGAATATTTTAATTGATCATTTTTTCGTTTTTGATAATTTTACTTTTCCTGGACTTGAATTTATCATTAAAGTGATAGCTGTTACTTTACTACTTTTATTTTTTGGAGAAATTTTACCTAAGGTAATGGCCACTCAAAACAATATTCGTTTTGCCCAAGACTTTGGTTTTATTATACAAGTGGTATATACTATTTTTTCAAAGCCTAGTGGTTTAATGGTAAAATATACCAACATTATTGAAAAAAAATTAGAGCAAAAAAGAATAGGTAGTTCTTATAGCATGGAAGAATTGGATCATGCTATTGAATTAACTACTTCTGTGAATAATCAAGCCAATGAAAAAAGTATTTTAAAAGGCATTGTGAAATTTGGTAATATTTCCGTGAAGCAAATCATGAAAACAAGGTTAGATGTTTGTGGTGTGGATGCCTCTATTTCTTTCAATGATTTATTAGCACATATTAAAGAGCATAACTATAGCCGTTTTCCCATTTTCAAAGAAGACTTAGATACCATCGCAGGTATTATTCATACCAAGGATATTATTCCGCATATTAGTGAAAATGCAGACTATGATTGGAAACCCTTAATACGTCCTGCCTTTTTTGTACATGAACAAAAAATGATTGAAGATTTGTTAAAAGAGTTTCAATCAAAACGTATTCACTTTGCCATTGTAGTGGATGAGTTTGGCGGAACTAGCGGTATCATTACTTTAGAGGATATCTTGGAAGAGATTGTAGGGGATATTAAAGACGAATTTGATGAAGAAGAGTCTATGATTAAAAAAATAGACCAGTACCATTATATCATTGAAGGGAAAACAACCATTATTGATTTTTGTAATTTTATAGAAATTGCTACCAATTCTTTCGATACAGTAAAAGGCGAAAGCGATACAGTGGCAGGTTTATTTTTGGAATTAGCGGGTGCCTTTCCAACGATTCAACAAGTAGTTAAGTTTAAGCAATATAGTTTTACAGTGCTTGAAATTCAAAAAAATAGAATTCATAAAGTTCAATTAATCATTACGCCTTTGCCTACTCAAAATTTAGAAAATGGCTAAGCAAAATAGCGCAATACTTACTTCTTTATTTTTTTGTATATTATTCTTAGCGGCTTGTAATAGCCCTTATACGACCAAAAATAAAGGCTACTCCAAACTTTCTTTTCCTGCAAAGTCTTATCAAGTTTTTAATCAAACTGCTGGCCCTTATAGTTTTGAATATCCTTCTTATGCAGTCATTGACGAGAATGTCAATAAGCAAAGAACAGGCATTCAAAAAGGGAAATGGTTGAATATTCGATTCCCAGGTCAAGAGGCAACTATCTATGTAAGCTATATAGCCATGCAAGCAAAACAACTAGACACTTTAATAAGAGATGCCTACACTTTTGCCAATAATCATAATAATAGGGCTAGCTCTATTGCAGATTCTCTTTTCCAAAATCCTCAAGGGGTAGAAGGCGTTTTTTTTACCATTGGAGGAGAGGTGGCCACGCCTTATCAGTTCTTTTTAACCGATTCTACGCATCATTTTTTTAGAGGGGCCTTGTATTATGATGCCACACCCAATCAAGATTCTTTAGCACCGGTGAACGCATTTTTGCTAGCCGATATACAGCATATTTTGAATACATTTAGATGGAAAAAATGATATCTTTATACTATAAATTTTTCTAATGATTATTATTGACAATGTTTTAGTGAGCGACTTACTTGTGGAAGAACAATTTGTTTGTGACTTGTCTAAATGTAAAGGAGCTTGTTGCGAAGACGGTGATGCCGGCGCACCGCTGGACAATAAGGAAAAAGAATACGTGAAGGAATTTTATGAAAAGGTAAAGCCTTATATGACCAAGGAGGGTATTAAAGAGGTGAAAGAAGTAGGCCCTTATTTATATGATCGTGAATTTGGCTGGGTAACACCTACTGTTAATGGCGAAATATGTGCATATGGCTATAAAGAAAAAGGTGTCATCAAGTGTGCTTTCGAACAAGCCTATAATGATGGTAAGATTCCTTGGAAAAAGCCTCTTAGCTGTCACTTGTTTCCCATTAAAATTCAAAAAAGCAAGTCAGATCCAACTAAGGAATATGTAAACTATGAGCCTCGTGAAGATTTATGTAAATCCGGCTGTACATTGGGGGTGAAGCTAAAAGTGCCTGCCTATCAGTTTTTGAAGGAGTCCATTGTTAGAAAGTATGGGGAAACATTTTATGAAACCTTGGATGCCACAGCGAAGCACCTTAAAAATAAATAGCTATTTTTGTTCTCATGGAAAGCATTTACGCAGCATCATTTCTTGAAAAAAGTACCGCAAAAGCGATTGACAAAGAGCATCATAGAAAAATCAATTTTAATATTGGTAAGTACAATGCAGTAGTGCCAAAAGGCAAAGCGCAATTCACCGATTTAAACCGCGTTAAAGAACTAGCCAAGAATAAAAAATGGGATGCCATTGAACATCTAGATGTATACTTAAATCAATTCGAAGAACAAATTACCAAAAGAGGAGCTAAGGTATTATGGGCTGAAGACAGCGAACAAGCTTTAAATTTTATAGGAGAAATTTGTAAAGAAAAGAATTGTAAATCTCTTGTGAAAAGCAAGAGCATGGTTACAGAAGAAATTCATTTAAATAATTATTTAGAATCGGTAGGTATTGAAAGTGTGGAAACGGACTTAGGAGAATACATTCAACAAATGGATGGAGAAGCGCCTTATCATATTGTCACGCCTGCGATGCATAAAAGTAAGGAAGATGTTGCAAAATTATTTAATGAAAAGTTAGGTACCGATATTAATTTAACACCAGAGCAATTAACCTTGGTGGCTAGAAAAAATTTAAGAGAAAAATATGTGCAGGCTGAAATAGGCGTAACAGGTGCTAATTTTATTATTGCCGATGTAGGTGCTATTGCTGTAACAGAGAATGAAGGTAATGCGCGTTTGTCGGTGGCTTGGCCTAAAACACATATAGTCATTGTGGGCATTGAAAAAATGATTCCTTCTATTGATGACCTTGGTTTATTTTGGCCTTTACTGGCTACTTATGGTACAGGACAACAAGTGACTGTATATAATAGTATTATTTCTGGTCCAAGACAAGCCGGTGAAACAGATGGCCCGGAAGATATGTATGTTATTTTATTAGATAACGGACGTACCGACTTACTAGCCAATACAAAAAGTAGAGAAGCCTTGTATTGTATAAGATGCGGTGCTTGTTTAAATGCTTGTCCTATTTATAAAAATATTGGTGGCCATGCGTACGATACAACCTACAGTGGGCCTATTGGAAGTGTGATTACACCTCATTTAAGAGGCATGCATGACTACAAGCATTTAAGTTACGCTTCTAGTCTTTGCGGTAACTGCACAGAAGTATGTCCGGTTAAAATAAATTTACACGAGTTATTATTAGAAAATAGAAAAGAGGCGGTAGAATTAGGAGAAGCTAGTTTCGCTGAGAAATTTGCTTGGAAGGTTTGGAAACAAACTTCTATGAATCGAAAGCTAATGAATCAAGGAAGTGCGCCTATCAAAAACTGGGTCATCAATAAAATGTTTAAAGGATGGAGTAGTCAAAGAGCTCCGCTTGAATTTCCTACCAAAACATTTAATCAACTTTGGAAGGAAGGGCATAAGAAGTAAATTTACATTCCATCTGCATCGGAAATAGCTTCCACCGGATCTTTCTGATTTTTCAAACTTCTATTCACTAAATACACGCCAATAAGTGTACAGATGGTTCCCGCAATACTGGTAAAACTCATTTTTTCATTTAAGAGCAAAGAACCCACCCAAATAGCAACAATTGGATTGATATAGGCGTATAGTGATGCTATCGCAGGGTTTAAATTTTTCATGCTATAGATAAAAGCAATAAAAGCAAAGACAGATCCTCCAATAACCATATAAATAATCACGCCCCAAGAAATAGCGGGTATTTCATGTAGTGGAATATAATTGCCAGTAAATAAAGTAAATAGTCCCATTGTGACTGCACTGATAAGCATTTGCCAGCCAATAGAATAATAGGCATTCATATTTATTTTATTCCTAGAAATAATAATAGATCCCACACTCCAAGTAATCATGGCAAACAAAGACAAGCCTACCCCTAATGCATAATGGGTGCCATGCACTAATAAAGAATCCTTGTAAAAAATAAAGGCAATGCCCAGTAAGCCTAATAACAAACCAATCATGGTTTGTGCGGTAATCTTTATGGCTTTAAAATAAAAACGTTCTATGAGTACTACCGACAAAGGGTAGAGGGCTGCAATTAAAGCGGCAAGTCCACTGGTAATAAATTGTAAACCATAAGTAGCAATCCCATTAGAGGATACAAACATTAAAAAAGCCATAGGAATTAACCAAAGAAATTGTTTTTTAGTGGGAAGACCTTCACCTTTTAATAGAAAAAAGCTAACATAAATACTGCCCCCTAGTAATTGACGAATACTGGCTAATTCAAAAGCGGGCATATGCGATACGCCCATCTTACTGGCCACCCAAGTAGTTCCCCAAACAAGACTGGTAACCGTTAAGGCTAAATAAGCTTTTTTTTGATTAGCCATAATACTTGGCTTAATGTTTGAAATGTCTTTGTTCTGTCATCACCATGGCAAGTCCACCTGCCTTACAATAAGCCACGCTGTCTTTATCTCTTACAGATCCTCCTGGTTGGATATAGGCTTCTATGCCTTCTTCATGGGCAATTCTTACGCAATCATCAAAAGGAAAAAAGGCATCTGAGGCTAAAGCGGCACCTTTTAAATCAAATTTAAATTGTTTTGCTTTTTCAATGGCGTGACGAAGGGCATCTACTCTGCTGGTTTGACCACAACCTTTACCCACTAACTGCGTATTTTTTATAAGTGCAATGGCATTGCTCTTTAAATGCTTGCAAATAATATTTCCAAAAATTAAATCTTCTTTCTCTTTCTCGGTGCAAGGTCTTGCGCCAACCTCTTCCCATTTGCTATAATTCCCATTGTCTAATCCTTGTTCTAAAGTTCCGTTAAGGATAGATTTTTTTTGAGTAGGATTAAAACTCATTTCATTTTTTAATTGAAGTAAGATTCTATTTTTCTTAGCTGTTAAAATAACTAAAGCTGCAGGATCAAAGCCTGGCGCAATTAAGACTTCAAAGAAAATTTCTTGAATAGCCTCTGCAGTAGCTAGATCGACTATTGCATTGGTTACTAGTACACCGCCAAAAGCACTTTCAGGATCGCCTGCTAAGGCTGCTTGCCAACTATCAAAAACATTATTTCTTTTAGCCACACCACAAACATTGGTATGTTTAATAATGGCAAAACTCGTTAAAGGTAAATCTCCAATTAAGGCAATGGCAGCATCAACGTCTACTAAATTATTATAGGATAATTCCTTGCCATGTAATTGTGTAAACCAATTTTCTAAGTTGCCATAAAAAGTAGCTACCTGATGTGGGTTCTCTCCATATCTTAAAACTTTTCCAGAACTAGGGTTGAAATAATTGCTAATAGCTATATCATAATGCATGACTACTTCAAAAGCTTTAGCAGCAAAGGATTTTCTTTGCTCAATAGTAGTACTGCCTTTTTGGTCTATGAGTATTTGATTTAATTTAGCGTAATCGTCTTTAGCGGCAATGACCACTAAGTCTCTAAAATTTTTACCAGCGGCTCTAATCATAGAAGGCCCACCAATATCAATTTTTTCTATAATTAATTTTTCTTCGTCGGTATTTTTTAATGTTTCTTCAAAAGGGTACAAGTCAACAATTACTAAATCTAAAGCAGGAATTTTATACTGCTCCATTTCTTTCAAGTCTTGCTGCTCATATCTTCTACCCAAAATACCACCAAAAATAGATGGATGTAAAGTTTTCACTCTTCCTCCTAAAATAGAGGGGTATCCAGTTACTGTTTCTACTCCTATACAAGGAATACCTAATTCTTCAATGAATTGTTGGGTGCCACCTGTAGAATAGATGGTAATATTTAAGGCATGTAAGGTTTTTGCAAGTGGGGCTAGTCCGTCTTTGTAAAAAACTGAAATTAAGGCTGATTGTATTTTCTTTTCCATATGTAAAGGTAAGCCCTTCTTGTTTTTTGCCTCCTTTTGCTTTTCCACAAAAATTAGCCTAGACTGAATAACTTTAGCATGCTATAGATGCAAAAGATACCCAAAATATAGACCAACCATTTTGCCTTTTTTGTATACAGCCAAGCATAGATTAGTAATAGTGCCAAGTAGTATAAAACTACTAGGTCTGGGCCAAAAGAAATGATTAAGGGGCGATTAATAGGCAGGGTATCTAAATAGCTAATGGTTTTATTCATACCTATTATATATTTTTCTATTATTTGCCCCATTAATTTTGGAAGATCTATAATGGGTGGGGTGATGACTAAGAAGGCTAATGCATATAAAAGCAGCGTACTTAAAGGCACCATGATAAAATTACTAATGAGTACTATGGAAGCCAATTGGTGAAAATGAAAAAGTAAAATAGGTAGGGTGGTTAATTGTGCTGCTATACTAATGCATACATTATTCCATAAAAAAACAATGATAGGGTTGTCCATGGGTATCATTTTATTGAATAAAGGGTACAATAAATGAATACCCATTACGGCAGCATAAGATAATTGCAGGCCAATGTTCTCTAAATTTTTTATATCAAATAATAATAAAATTAAAACACCCCCTGCCACCATATTCAAAGTAAAAGAACTTGCCCCTAAAAATTTACCTATGTAGTAGATACTAAAAAATACGGCAGCTCTTAGAATGGAAGGACTAGCAAAAGCCATTAGGGTATAGGTCCAAACACAGCATAGCACAACTATAAGTTCAATTATAATAAATATTCTTTTTCGAGGTAGCCAGTGGGTGATGCGTAAAATATTTTTAAAAATAATTTCAAGATGCATGCCGCTAATAGCTATTATATGAATGATGCCAAGTTGTCTGTAGGCATTTATTAATTCTTTATTAGCATTGGTCTTGACACCTAATAATAATGACTGTGCAAATGTATTGGCCTCAATAGATTTTATGGTAAGATTTAATTTATGAATGACTGCATTTCTACAAAAGGCAATCAATTTTTCGGGATAGGGTATTTGTAAAATATTTTTTTCTTTTGTGATAAAAAATAGTAGAACACCCCAGCTAAATAATATAAGGTATATAGCTATGCCTTCTATAATTTTTGTATTACGAAGAAGTATAGTAAGTCTATTGGAACGGTTACTAGTAACAATAGTAGAATGAGTAGTAGGATCAATAGATGAGTGAATACTAGGCTGAATACTAGTGCGATTAATAATGAATTGTAACAAAACCAGCGATACTATTAATAAATAACTAGCCTCGCTAATACTTAGTAGGATTAGCTCTTGTACAAATAGCTTTGCAAAAACAAGTCCTGCTAATAGAAGGCTGGCTATAAATAATAAGGGATGAGCTGCTCTGAAATGCTGAGGAGATTTTTCCATACAGCATACTAAGCCATTTTTTCAATTCTTTTGATGCGGTAAATACGCTATTTCTAATTTCTTAGAACTACTACTTGGCTAGGCGCCAATCAAAAAAATAACTAATTTTTTATGTAGCTCCGGCAATTTTTCTTTCCAGTCTGCCATGGTAGCGGTAATAATAGATTCAGTAGGGCCGGTAATGTCTACCCCAATACATAATTTTGTTTGAGGCTTGCAAGTATTTAAAATAGTTTCTAGTAATTGATTATTACGATAAGGGGTTTCAATAAATAACTGCGTGCAGTTTCTTTGAATCGCATCTGCTTCCAATGCTTGAATTTTTTTCTTTCTTTCTGTTACATCAATAGGTAAATAACCATGAAACTGAAATAAATTACCATTCAGGCCACTAGCCATTAAGGAAAGCAGAATGGAGGAAGGTCCCGTATAGGGTTTAATAGTAACGCCCATCTCTTGTGCAGCGGCCACTAATATTTGTCCGGGATCGGCAATGCCTGCACAGCCCGCTTCTGAAATAATGCCAATATTTTTTCCTTGCTTTAGTAAATCTTTAAAGGCCTTTATTTGTTCGGCCTCCACTTTATGTATAGGAAACCAACTATAATTATCAATGACCATTTCCTTCCATAACTTTTTGAAAAAACGCCTTGCTGTTTTTTCTTCTTCCACAAAAAAGGCATCGCACCCCTTAATCCATTTTACGATATCAGTAGGTAAGGCTTCCCAGCCTTCTTCATGTAAAATCATGGGTAGTAAAAAAACTTTTCCTTGGCTCATAGTTCTTTGTCTTTAAGTTCTTGTGTATTTAATTGCGCTGCGATTAGTGAATAAAAGGGGGCGGTAATCCAACCTATAATAGGCAACAGGTGCATCATATAAAATAATAGTCCATTACCAATGGGCAAACCCTTGTGGTTATTGACATAGCTAGCGGTGGCTACTTTGTTTTGTTTTTCTGTAGCCAATCCATAATCAAGCATAGCATAGCCAAAGAAATAACATTCTAATATAATAGTAAAAAAAGGAGTGAACCAACCTACAATAGGTAAAGTACAAACTATTACAATGGGAATAAGGTATACAGTTTGCCATAATAAATTAGTGGCATTTAATAACCATGCCCTTAATAATAATTTTTGATAGGCCTTTGCATTAAATACAAAGACTTCGTTTTTATTGATGGCTTCGATGCGTAAATGAAAATAGGAGAAGTAAGGAGCAAATAAAAACAGAAATAAATATTTAAATAAGGCAAAATAAAACAAGAGTAAGGTAAACGATAGCCAGAAACTTCCCATGGTAATAAAAAAGCCAATTAAATCACTACTTAAATTATCTACCCAAGACTTTAATCCAGTTCTTAAAATTATTGACTCAATAAATAAACTGGAATATTGACTAAAATAGTTCATGCCTACTAAAAACAAATAAGCATAGATAATACCGGGTATAATCATCCACTTCCACAACTTATGTTGAAGAATAAAGCGGTGTGCTGTAAAATAAGCACGGATGGCTAGAATGAGTTCTTTAAGCAAATGATAGTTTTGCTAAAGATACGAACTAGTCTTAATCTAGAAGGGATTAGGATTGCATTTTAGTACCGTAAGCAAGATCGCCCGCGTCGCCTAATCCTGGTATAATATAGCTTTTATCGTTCAGGGTATCGTCAATATCTCCGCACCAAATAGGAATCTCTTTTCCTAGTGCAGCTTGTACCTTTTCTATACCTTCTTTGCTAGCAATAGCTACTACAATATGTATTTCCTTAGGTTTATAAATTTTTGTAAGTGCATGAATGGTTTGAATCAAAGAAGCGCCGGTGGCCAGCATGGGGTCGGAAACAATAACAATTCTATTATTTAAATCGGGGCAGCTTAAGTATTCAATACTTATTTCAAAACTTCCATTATCATGGTGTTTGCGATAGGCCGATATAAAAGCGTTGTCGGCTTTATCAAAATAGTTCAACATGCCTTGATGCAAGGGTAGTCCTGCTCTTAATATGGTAGCTAGAACAGGTTGTTCTGCTAATACTTTTGATTGATGCGTACCTAATGGAGTTTTAGTGGCCTGTATTTTGGAAGGCATCAACTTACTCATTTCATAAGCGGCTACTTCACCAATTCTTTCTAAGTTTCTTCTAAAACGCATTCTGTCATTTTGAACAGTGACATCTCTTAATTCAGCAATCCAATTGCTCATTAAACTATGTTTCTCGCTTAAATGATGTACCATGGTTTCTATTTTTTTTCAAATCTAAGTTTCTTTTCTTATTTTAAAATAATTTAAAGCCGTCGCCATCAAAAAGGCCCTTATCGCTCAATTTAAGATGCGGAATAACTAGTAAAGCCATAAAACTGAGTGTCATAAATGGGGAGTCCAGGCTTGATCCCAAGCTTTTCGCCATTAAGTCTATAGCTGTATATTCCGCCGCCACTTTATAGGGATCTTCTAAGCTCATAAGTCCTGCTACGGGCAGCCCCATCACTTTTATTTCATTACCACTTACACAGCTAATCCCGCCTTGTTCTTTAATGACTAAATTAATAGCATGCACTATATCGGTATCAGATACACCCACCGCTATTATATTATGACTATCGTGCGCTACAGTAGAGGCGATTGCTCCATTTTTAAAACCAAAGTTTTTGATAAAGGCCATTTTAGGGGGTGCTGTATAATATCTATTATAGACCACCATTTTTAAAATATCTGTTTCAGTATTGGAAATGATTTTATCTGCTTCTAATTTTGGACTTAGCCATAATTTATGAGTAATAAGCTGTCCATCGGTGGCTTCAATAACTGCGATTTTATTATTTTGAAGCGGATATTCATCTAAACTAATTTGAATATTATTTTCTTGAATACTAGCTGCATCAAATTTATTAATGGCTTTTTCACTTACTGCTTCAATAAATGATTTTCCATTTTCTGCCACTAATTCTCCCTTAATATAAGTTTGATTTACTTTAAAAGAGACTAGATCTTGAACTACAATAAAATTAGCCCCATCACCTACTTGCATTTTGCCTGTAGGTAATTTGTAATGATCTACTGGGTTAATACAGGCAGCTCTTAAAACTAGCATGGGGTCAATACCCTTTGCGACTGCGCGTGCGCATAAGCTATTAATATGACCTTCTACTAAACTATCTGGATGTTTATCATCACTACAAAGCATAATCATGGAAGGATGGTCCTCAATTAATTCATATAAGGCTTCAAAATTTTTAGCAGCACTACCTTCTCGAATTAAAATTTTCATCCCATGTTCTAATTTATCCAAAGCTTCTTCTATGGTGAAGCATTCGTGATCGGTACTAATTCCTGCTTCAATATATTTTCTGGCATCCTCGCCTCTAAGACCTGGAGCATGTCCATCCACTGGTTTACCTATTTTATGAGCGGCCCTAATTTTTTTCATTACCTCTTCGTCTTTGAATAAGACGCCCGGAAAATTCATCATCTCACTTAGATAATAAATATCGGGGTTGGCTAATAAAGCACTTACTTGATCGCTATTGATTGCAGCACCGGCGGTTTCAAAAATAGTGGCAGGCACACAGCTAGGGGCGCCAAAGAAAAAATGAAAAGGTACTTTTTTGCCATTATCAATCATATACTGCACGCCCTGCATGCCGCATACATTGGCAATCTCATGAGGGTCGCTAATAGTGCCAATAGTGCCATGGGTAACCGCTATGCGTGCAAAGGAGCTGGGTATAAGCATGCTGCTTTCGATATGCACATGGGCGTCTATAAAGCCAGGTACTAAATAATGTAAAGGGGCATCTATATTAGATTCAATGGATTGAATAATTCCATCTTGAACTCTAATAGTAGCTGGGTAGATATGCTTTTTAAGAATATCTACATATTGACCTGAAATGGAAAAGGAGTTGCCCATACGTTTAATTTGCTATCACAAATTAAACCAATAATTGAACTTAAAGATAAGTGCCCTATTTTTATTTTTAAGCATAGGGTCGGTATAATAGTTGTCTGTGTATACCAAGAAAAAATCGCTCATTGGTTTGTACCTGTATTGCAAACGGCTATTGATATTGAAATTATTGGTTTGCGTATTAAATTGTACAAAGGTGGTCCAGAACAAATTGGTATTAAAGTTGTATTCTAATTTAGGAGCAATTAAAATTAAATTGTTATTTCCATATATTTTTGGCAATTCAATTTTATTTACTTGTGCGTTCAATGTAAAGCTTAAATGGGGTTGATTTCTCCATATAATACCCGCTCCAATTCCTGTAATATTTCCATTATAAAATTGTCCTAAGGTGATCATGGTATTCCAACTAAACATTTTACGCAAATCAGAATAGTATATCAAATTGAATTGCCCGTATTTATAGGTACCTGAAGGTAGGGGGATGCCATCACCTGGTTGGGTGGGGTATAATAAATTAAGATTTGTATTATTAAATTTTAATGTAAAACCTGAACTATTTCTGAAATCTGTTTTTATATTTAAACCGGTCTCATGTTCACTAAAGCTATTATCCGCATTGAATACGACGAAGTTTTCAAGTGAAAAATCGATTCTGCCAATTTTTCCATCCTTCATAAATATTCTTTTGTTAATGTTCGCGTAAACATCTTTGTATCCCACTCGAATAGAGGTGTCTCTTAAGGCATCATAATTATCAATTCTTTGGACATAGCCCATGTCTGTATAATAATTTTTACCTACGTTGCCCATTTGCCCAAAAAAACGCCAGTTGTTAATAGTCCTCGCTGCGGATGCCTCAAAAAATGCATCATTACTATTAATAGTAGGCTTGATAGATTGATGGTAACTAATTTTTGCTTCTTTTGTACCCTCGTTATTGGCTAATTCCAAACTAATGCCTGCATTTCTTCCATATTGATCCATTGGATTTTTTTTAATCTCTGCAGCTGAAATAAAATTTTCTCTATTTAAAAAATAAGTTTTGATTAAAGATCTTTGCCAAAATCTTTTTTGAATGGTGAATGCTGAAAAGTTTTCAGGTGAATAACTACCTTTGGCGCCCGTTTGCATATTCATCATTCCAATTCTGGTACTTGAGTTTAAGTTACCAGAAAGCCTTGCTCCTAATAAAATAGGAATGGCATTGCCTTGCTTGTCTAGGCCAATTGTTCTAGAATAAAATGGACTAATAAAGTAATTTCCTAAGTTGGAAAATAAGTCGCCATTCTCTAAAAAAAAGGCTCTTTTTTCTGGTAAAAAAATATTGAAACGTGTTAAGTTGGTTACCTGTTGATCCACTTCCACTTGTGAAAAATCGGGATTGATGGTAACGTCTAAATTTAAAGAAGAACTCAGTGTTAATTTAGCATCAAAGCCAATATTGCCTTTATTTTGAAGTGATTTCTTATTTTCATCATCTGTGGTGGCATTTCCAGTGATGTAGGGAAGTAATATTTTGTTTAGACTTGATTTAGGCGGAGCAGTAGGCCAATTTAAAACACCCATATAGCCTAAATCATAGGATTTAAAAATGGGAGGCACCCTCGACCAGCAACTATATTCATTGCTTTGCAAATCACCCCTTAAAAAGTTAATACCCCAGAATTGCTGCTTGACATTATACCTTAAGGATTTTAAAGGAATGGCAATTTCTCCAATCCAATAACCTGCATACATTTTAGTAGCAGAAGTCCATTTGGTGTCCCAACTATAAGAAAGTTTTTCTTCTGTTTCGGTGGTCAGTTCATCTTCTGATTGAACATTTTTAGAAGTCAATGTGAAAATATAACCATTTGTTTTTTGACCAGCTGGATCCAATGTTATAGCAACACCATCAGAGCCTTCATAACCCACATCTCTTTTTAAACTTTTAATAATTTGTGCTTCTTTGGCATATACTTTAAAGGCGAAGTAAATATTTTTATCATCATAGGTCATAAGTACTTCTGTCTGTTGCTTTGGAGCTCCTACATTATTGGGATATTTTTTTATAAAATTTTTAGCAAGTGTAGCGGTTTTCCAAACGGACTCATCTAAAATTCCATCCAATACAATGAGGTCGGTGGTGGGTTGAATGTTTAACTGAAATTCTTTTTGAAAATCTGAAATATTTTGAGCTTGGAGGTAGCCACTGAAAAATACCAAACCTAGAAGCAAAGAAAGCTTTCTGTATGGTTTGATTAAAAAGGGAATCTGCTGGTATCGATTTTGCATTGAGTGCAAATATCCTCTATGTAATTAATACAGCCTTAATTAGTGGCAAGTTTTTCTGAAAAAATGTACAAACGGTCCCTTATAGGGCTCATAAGTAGGTCCGGGTAGTAGTTTTGAGGTGAAAGCTTAGGCCCTTTTTAGTATTTACCTCTACAAATTAAACCAGTAGCTGAATTTAAAGATAAGGGCTCTGTTTTTATTTTTAAATAGAGGGTCGGTAAAGTAGTTATCTGTGTATACCAAGTAAAAATCGCTCATAGGTTTAAACCTATACTGTAAGCGGCTATTGATATTGAAGTTATTTCTTTGGGTATTGTATTGTATAAAAGTGGTCCAGAATAATTTTGTACTAAAATTCCACTCCACCCTGGGTTGTATTAAGACTAAATTAGTACTACCATAAGGGTTGGGAAATACGATATTGTTAAATTGAGCACTTAATAATACTTTAAAATGGGGTTGGTTTCTATAGGAAATACCCATTGAAATTCCTTTTACTTGCCCATTATAAAACTGACCTATATTCAACATACTTTCTATTCCAAATATCTTTCTCATATCAGATGTATACTTTATCTGAATCTGATTGAAAGTATAATTCCCCACTGGTAAAGGAACGCCGTCAGTAAAAGAAATAGGATATAACAAGTTGACAATCGTATTTTTTAAATCAAGACTGAAAAGAGCGGTATTTTTGAATTGAAAATCAGGCCCTAATTTATTATCGGCTTGATTAATGGAGTTGTCAGGATGCAGGGTTATAAAATTTTCAACTTTTAAAACCATTTTACCAATAGATCCATTTTCGGGAAATATTCTATAGCTAAGCGAATTAAATAAGTTTTTAAAACCCACTCGAATTGTCGTGTCTCTAATGGCATCATAATTATCAATACCTTGAACAAAACCCATATCGGTATAATAGTTTTTACCTAGGCTACCAATAAGGGTAAAATAAGTCCAATGTTTTGAGTTTGTCATAAACCCTGTACTAGCATAAATATCATCATCATTAATACCAGACTTAAAAGATTTATGTAGGTCGGTCCAAGTTCTAAATGTTCCTGTTGTGTTTGAATATTCAAAACTAAGCCCCGCATTACGACCATATTTATCTAATGGGTTTTTCTTAGCCTCATCCTCTGAAATAAAATTTTCTCTATTTAAAAAGTAAGTTTTTAAAATGGAACGCTTCAATACGCTTCTTTGCAAAGTAAATGCAGTGAAATTTTCGGCTGAGTAATTGCCTTGTTTGCCGGTTTGCATATTCATCAACCCAATACGCGTAGCGGGGTTAATATTACCTGACATTCTTGCTCCAAATAAAATAGGTATTTTATTGCCGTCTTTATCTAGTCCAATAGTTCTGGAATAAAAGGGTCTTATAGAGGGCATGCCAAAATCGGAAAATAAATCTGAGTTTTCTAAAAAGAATCCTCTTCTTTCTGGAAGAAAAATATTGAACCTTGTAAGGTTGGTTACTTGTTGGTCTACTTCTACTTGAGAAAAATCGGGGTTCACTGTTAAGTCTAAATTCAATGAAGCATTTAATGCCACTTTTGAGTCAAAACCACCAGTGCCATTGGTGTTCAGAGACTTTCCATTTTCTTGATCTTCTCCACTAGTACCAGAAATAAAGGGTAGAAAAATAATATTATTTTTTGAACTAGGTGTGGCAGCTGGCCAATTTAATATACCCATATAGCCTAAATCATAGGCTTTAAAAATAGGAGGCACCCTTGTCCATGTACTGTACTCATTATTTTTTGCATCTGCTCTTAGAAAATTAATACCCCATTGTAATTGTTTAGGATCATACCTGATAGATTTTAAAGGAATCATTATTTCAGCAATCCAATAAGTACCATAATCCTTGGTGGCAGAAAACCATTTAGTATCCCAGCTCCAAGATGGCTTTTCTTGAAAACTTAAACTTAGTTGATCTTCAGATTGAACATTCAAAGCGCTTAATAAAAAGAAAAACCCATTGGTTTTTTTATTCAAGGGATCCAACATAATACCTATTCCATCATTGCCTTCATTACCAATATCTCTTTTCAAACTTCTTGAGATAGCTGTTCCACTATCATAGACTTTAAATCCGAAATAAATATTTTCATTATCGTAAGTAAATCTTACTTCGGTTTGGCGTTTTGCTTCTCCAATATCATTGGGGAATTTTTTTATAAAATTTTTGGCTACTTCTGAAGTGGCCCAAACCGGTTCGTCTAAAATTCCATCTATTTTTATTTTAGCCGTGGTGGGTTGTATTTGAAGCTGAAAGCCTTTTTGAAATTCAGAAATATTTTGAGCTTGTGTAAAGTATGCAAAAAATAAAAGGGCTAAAACTGTAGAAAGCTTTCTGTATGATTTTATGAATATAGGAAGGTTCAGATTTGGATATTTCATTAGGGTGCAAATATCTAACATGTAATTAAAACAGCCTTAATAACTTGCAAAAAATCAATAAAAAAAAGGATAAACGGGCTATTCTTTGTCAAATAAATCAGGCCTGCGCTCTTTTGTACGCAAAATGGCCTGTTCCTGCCTCCACTCATCCACCTTTTTAGGGTCACCTGTGAGTAAAATGGGCGGTACGGCCAAACCTCTAAATTCAGCAGGTCTTGAGTAAACAGGAGGTGCTAATAAATTATCTTGAAAAGAATCGGTTAGGGCAGAAGTTTCATCATTTAATACACCGGGAATAAGTCTTCCAATAGCATCTACTACCACAGCGGCTGCTAATTCCCCACCACTTAAAACATAATCGCCAATAGATATTTCTTTGGTAACATATAAGTCTCGAATTCTTTGATCAATGCCTTTATAATGTCCGCAAATAATTAAAATTCTATTTTGTAATGAAAGGGTGTTGGCTTGTTTTTGATTAAAACGCTCGCCATCGGGTGTCATAAAAATAATTTCATCAAACTTGCCCGCTTCTTGTAGTTGGTCAATGGCGTTGGCTAAGGGTTCACAAACCATTACCATACCTGCCCCTCCTCCATATTGGTAGTCGTCCACCTGACCATGTTTATTAATAGCCCAGTCTCTAAGGTTATGTAATTTTATAGT
>Ga0222712_10002914_pt1 | contig 19151 bp, 20 predicted proteins | sample C33_657DmetaG_FD_165043 | JGI IMG/M metagenome (GOLD analysis project Ga0222712, IMG submission 165043) | Estuarine water microbial communities from San Francisco Bay, California, United States - C33_657D | ecosystem: Environmental > Aquatic > Marine > Unclassified | place: USA: California... | reverse complement strand
CCGTAACTCCGACTCCTACATCCAGTGACTTCAAAGCCTATAGTTCGGAATTCACCAATGGCGGGGCATTTCCGGTTAAATATACCTGCGATGGCTCCAGTACATCTCCATTAATTCAATGGTCTGGAGCCCCGGCCGGCACAACAAGCTATGCGATCACCATGCACCATTTCCCACCAACGGGCGGCGATAAACACGTCTACATGTGTGTTTACAATATCGCTTCCAGTGTGAAAGAATTAGGCGAAAATGTAACAAACATAGGTAGCTGGGGCATTAATACAGTGAACGGTAAAAATATGTACACGCCTCCCTGCTCGCAGGGTCCGGGAGCAAAAACCTATATAATCACCGTATATGCTTTGTCGTCTCCTCCCGTAGTGAGCACCTCTCCTAGCGCTACAACCATGGACGTGGTCGTAGCAGCGATGTCTGGAAAACTCTTAGCGAAATCCGAAATATTAGTCAACTATACGCGACTTTAGCCATGAAAAATACCCTCCTTTTTTTACTGATTTCGGTTTCGATTTTTGCGCACGAAGGTGGCCATTATGGACAGCACGATGTGCTAAGGATTTGGCATTTAAAAACGGGTGAAACTGTCTCCGGAAATTTCTCCTCGGCTACTGCTACTGATTTGATTTTGGAACAGTTTCAGGGGGTAAAAGTGCGCGTTCCTATTGCGGAATTGAGCATAGCAGATCAGAAATTCGCGGCCTTAAAAATCAAACGTAGTTTTCGAATAAATGGTGATATAGAAGTAGAAAAACCTGTCTCCTATTTGCCCTATTTTTATCTATTGATGGTCTGCTTTTTTACGCTACTTTTCATCGAAAAATTACGGGTGGGTTTAGTCTTCAGAAGGCTCGCTTATTCTTGCTTAGTGCTTGCTTTTATTGCCTTAGCCTGTAAAACAGCCACAGAAATCACTCCGGTAACCCCCAGCACACCCGTTACCACCATTCCCAAAACAACGGTTAGCTTTCTTGACTCCGCCTTTGCACCCTATAAACCGGCGCTGAGTACCGCATCTGACGCAACCTATTTTTATGTGAATTCCAATGGAATACCGAACCACAATATGATGATCGGCATCACGGCTTGGCAACAGCAAGTCCCTATCCCACAGCCTTATACGGGCACGAACCATTGGTCCATTCCGTTGCAGCCTGTCTATGCGACTACACCCTTGAGCACAACGAATAATTTCATGAAAGGGGCGGTAGCTTTGGCGGTCAATGGTGTTCCTATTTTTAATGCGCTGAATAACCGGGGGGAAGACTCTTTTGCCATAGGCGAGCTCGATCAGTGGGGCGGTCACTGTGGTCGCGGGGACGACTACCATTACCATGCCGCGCCCTTGCATTTGTCCACTATTTCTGGCTTGAAAGCGATTGCCTTTGCCTTAGATGGTTTTGCCGTTTATGGGGCCAAAGAACCGGACGGAACCGCCATGCTAACCCTCGACGCTAATCACGGCCACGAATGGAAAGGAAATTACCATTACCACGGAACCACGAATTACCCGTATGTGATAGGTGCGATGCGCGGAAAAGTAAGCCTAGATCCCACCACTCCCGCACCAGAAAACCAAATTTTACCCCAAGCCTTTTCGTCCTCCGTTAGACCCGCATTAACCCCATTAACCGGCGCAACCATCACCGATTTTAGCGCTCCCACAAGCTCTAGCTATAATTTAACTTATAAAATAGGCACCAAAACAGGCACCGTTAACTATTCCTGGAACACTTCTGGATTATTTACGTTTAACTTTACAGACGTAAATGGCACACAAACAACAAGCACTTATCAACGTAAATAAGATGATCCAAATCTTTGTAACTGGCGGCACTTTTGACAAGGAATACAACGAACTAAATGGGTCGTTATTCTTTAAGGATACGCACTTACCGGAGATGCTCGAAAAGGGCCGGAGCAGACTCGATGTTTCAATCGATACCTTGCTCATGAAAGATAGCTTAGAGTTCAGTGACGTCGATCGCCAGTTGATTTCCTTTGCGTGTGCCTCTGCCTCCGCAGATCGCATTTTAATTACCCACGGAACAGACACGATGGTCCAAACGGCGCAGTACTTGGCCGCGCAGAATTTGGCCAAAACCATCGTCCTCACCGGCGCCATGATTCCCTATAAATTTGGTAGCTCGGATGGGATGTTTAATCTGGGTAGTGCTTTGGCATTCCTCCAAATTCTAGAACCCGGAGTCTACATTTCGATGAATGGAAAGATTTTTGCGACGAATAACGTCCGCAAGAACTTGGAGAAGGGTGAATTCGAGACAATTAATTAATACCTTGCATTTTTAAAACCCTGTTAATCATGAAAAACAAAATCATCGTTGGATTAATCGTTGTATTAATCGCCATCCAATTCGTTCCCACAGAGAAAAACCTCTCGAACGATAACACATACGCCATCGAAACAAAGTACGAGGTTCCTGCAGACGTAAAAGTCTTGTTAGAAAATGCCTGCAACGATTGCCACTCGAACAAATCTACCTATCCTTGGTATAGCAACGTGCAGCCGGTTGGGTTTTGGCTGGATCACCACGTAAATGATGGCAAGCGCCACTTGAACTTCGCGACATTTACGAAGATGCCTATCGCGGTGCAAAACCACAAATTAGAAGAGACGATTGAGCAGGTAGAAGAGGGCGAAATGCCAATGCCGTCTTACACGTATTTCGGTTTACATAGTAATGCCAAATTAACAGACGCTGACCGCGCTAAAATCATCAACTGGGCTAAGTCCCAAATGGCGATGTTGAAAGCAACCTATCCAGCGGATAGTTTGAAGATGAAGCCAAGAAAGAAGAGCTAAGCGCTGCTGCGCAGCGCAGTCAAAGAGTCGCCTACGGCTTAGTCACGACTTTGTCGTTTAGACCGGAGGACTGAGGGCGAATGTTGATCTGCTGGCTCTAATGGCACTATCTAGTGAAATAAACCTCGAGGTATTCAGAGGACTTTTCAGGTATTGACAAAAACTGTCAATACCTGATTTTGTTTTTAGGGTAAAATTTATTGTACAGAAGCGCTCTACCGCATCCCAAAACCACAAATTGACTAAACTAAAAAAGTCGATTTTCGCATATTGACAAAAAGTGTCAATATGCGAAAATCGACTTTTATACTTTACGCGTCAATTCAACTAAAAGTGCCTATACGAACTCCAATCGCCATTTCTGACTAAACGACCTCGCCGTGACTAAGCCGCAGGCGACTCTTTGACTTCGATGCTCCGCAGCGATTACAGCGTCTTCATATCAATCACAAAGCGGTACTTCACATCCGACTTGATCACGCGCTCGTAAGCCTCATTGACATCCTTCATGTCGATCATTTCGACATCTGAAAGAATATTATGTTCTGCGCAATAGTCTAGCATTTCTTGTGTTTCCTCGATGCCACCGATCATGGATCCGATGATGGAACGTCTTTTGGAAATCAACGTAGCTGCGTAAACTTGAGCCGCCTCTGGAGGAATTCCCACTAAAAGCATCTTGCCTTCGACCTTTAATAAGCCCAAAAACTTGTTCAAATCATGTGACGCCGCCACCGTGTTTAAGATAAAGTCAAATGATCCTTTCAAAGAATCCATTGTCGCAGGATCCGTAGACAAAGCGAAGTGGTGCGCGCCCAGGGCTTTTGCGTCTGCTTCTTTGGATGGAGAAGTACTCAACATGGTCACTTCCGCGCCAAAAGAAGCCGCAAATTTCACTGCCATGTGGCCCAAACCACCTAAACCTAAAACGGCCACTTTGTGACCCTTACCTACCCCAGCATAGCGCAAAGGCGAATAAGTCGTGATGCCGGCGCACAAAAGGGGAGCAACGCGCTCTAGCTCTTTGGTAAACGGAATATGCAACGTATACGCTTCATCGATGACATAAGTCGAGGAATATCCGCCAAAAGTCTGCGTCACCCCATCGCGGTAATAGCCATTATAGGTAGGCGTCATCTCCTCGTCGCAGTATTGCTCCTGGCCCTTTTTACACGATGGACATTCGCGGCACGAGTCCACAAAAACACCCACACCAGCAAGATCACCCACTTTAAATTTCGTTACTTCGGCACCCACTTCCGTGATCGTACCCACAATTTCGTGGCCTGGAACAATCGGATACACAGACGGACCCCATTCCGAACGCACCATGTGAATATCGGAGTGACAAACACCGCAATAAAGGATGTCAATTTTAACGTCTTTAGGACCTACATCGCGTCTCTCAAATTCAATTGGAACCACCGGCGCCTGCGGATTCACCGCGCCATATCCGTGTACTTTTATCATAGTTTCTTTTTTTATTTATCAGGTAAATATAAATGAATATTAGTAGAAATAACTATATTGCACGTATGATTATAATCACAAACACACGTGTATCATGACAACTAAGCTCACACTTACCATAGAAGAGTCCGTAATTGATTCTGCCAAAGCTTATGCAAGAGACCAAGGCAGAAGTCTTTCAGACGTAGTGGAAAATTATTTGAAAATTTTAGCCGCTAAAGGTCCCATGGAGGACGCTCTTTCTCCTAAAGTGTTACAACTAAGAGGGTCGATCAAATTACCCGCGGATTTTGATTACAAATCAGAATTAGGAAATGCCATCGCTGAAAAATACGCCAAATGATCCCACAATTTTATATTGATACGAACGTATTAATCGACTTTCTGGCTGATCGTAAGCCTTTTTCAGAATCGGCAACAACGTTATTCGACTTAGCTGTTAAGAAGAAAATCAAACTTTATATTTCAGCCATATCCTATAACAACATCTACTATATTTTACAACGGGAAAACAAATCACACAAAAAGACAATTGCTTTATTAGAATTACTATCAGAAGATTGCCAAATTTTAGATGCAACAAAGACCATTTTGCAAAGTGCAATGCGATCTAACTTCAAAGATTTTGAAGATGCTATACAATATTATTCTGCCAAAGGACAAGTAGGCATTAATGCCATTGTCACACGTAATCCGAAAGACTTTGCGGTTAAAGACCTTGCCATACTTAGTCCGGATGAAGCTTTATCATTTGCGGCAATCCAATAATTCTACTTTTGGACAATTGACACTTTCTGTCAATTCCCTCCATTCGATTATCAATAACCTGATAGGTTTAGGCAGAAATTCATACATTTGAATTAATCACAATGTGGGATAGCAAGAGTTTTCACAGTATTAAACCACTTCAATAATGATACGCATAGATAAAATAATCGAAATTGCTCCTTATTATGTTGACTGCCTTTTTAATACGGGAGAACTAAAGCGAATTGAAGTACTACCGCTTCTTTTAAATCACCAGGATTTAGATGGAATTGATCAATTAAAAGACCATTCAATCTTTGAAAAAGCGCTCATTGGTGAAATGGGAGAACTAAAATGGGAGAAAATCATTTTATCACCCAAGGACGATTCAGGAAAGCGTTGGGATTACGACATTTCTCCTGAGTTTGCTTTTGAAATAGGTAGTGTTTTAGTATAATCTGTTATTCAGGCTTTTTTTATGCCCAAAAACATGGAACAATATTGACAAAAAGTGTCAATACCTGAAAAGCCCTCTGAGTACCGCGACGATTATTTCAAATATTATTGCTCATACACCCAGTAAACGACATATTTGACTAAATCGCGAAGCGATGACTAAGCGGCTCCGCCGCGACTAAGCCGTAGGCGACTAAGTCCGCAGGACGCCTTCCGCCAGCACCCGGTCATTCGAGAGGCGGGGAACTTTGTTTTGGCCCCCTAATTTACCCTGCGACTTCATATACGAGATAAAAGCACCTGCAGGAAGCGGAGTAAGCACTAAAGGGCGCAAAATAGACCCAGTGATCAGGTCACGGTAATAGATATTTTGCGCGCACATCGACGCATCCAAAGCCTCCTGAAAAGTAGATAAAGACGATGGGGGCGATGAAAACTCCACCAGCCATTCATGGTAGGGCAAACCCGAAGAAGGGGAAACCTGCGGTGCGACAGTAAACTCAACCACCCGCGCTTCAGGACAAGCAGCTAGCGCAGCGGCTAATGCTTTCTCGACTTCTTCGGCTATGACATGTTCACCAAATGCCGAAATAAAGTGCTTAATCCTCCCCGTCACCACTATGCGGTACGGGTTCAAAGAAACAAACTTCACGGTATCTCCGATGGAATAGGACCAAAGGCCGGCATTCGTCGTTAACAATAGCGCGTAATTAACGTCTAGCGACACCTCTGTGAGGCTTAAGCGGACTGGGTTCGCGCCGAAATACGTATCCGTAGGAACAAACTCAAAGAAAATCCCGCCGTCAACGTTCAATAAAAGCCCTGGTTCGCCCGAAGAGTCGTCAAACGCAATGAACCCCTCCGAAGCAGGATATGTCTCCACCACGTCAATTTCTCGGCCTATCGAGGCCATTATTTTCTCCCGGTAAGGTTCGAAGTTCACGCCTCCGGTCACAAAGACCTGGAAATCGGGGAAAAGGTCGCCTATTTTTTGGCCTGATAACTCCTCTAAACGATCGAAATACATCTGCACCCAAGGCGGAATCCCGGAAATCAATCCCATCCGCTTCGAGATCGTTTCTTGCACAATCGCCTCGAGCTTTTGCTCCCAATCTTCGATGCAATTCGTCTGATAAGACGGCATCTGATTTCCGCGCAAATAACTCGGCACATGGTGGTTCACGATTCCTGAAAGGCGGCCTGTGGGCACTCCATTCGTTTCGGTCATCTCTGGCGAGCCGCTCAAAAAGATCAGCTTACGGTCTAAAAACGATGCATTCCCACTGTAATACACATAATGCAACAAGGCATCACGCGCGGCAGTAATGTGAAATGGCATCGAATCCGATGAAATGGGAATGTATTTGACGCCGGAGGTGGTGCCGGAAGTTTTGGCAAAATAGGCCGGTTTTCCAGGCCAAAGAATGTCTTCCTTGCCCGCCACCACTTCGTCAATATAGGGCTTAATGTCTTCGTATTCGAAGATGGGTACGTTAGAGCGGTAGTCGAGGTAGTTCTTGATTTTGGAGAACGAGTGACCGCGCCCAAAAAGCGTTTTCTCCGCCTTCGCCACCATTTGCTTCAACCAAAAGTCTTGGCGCTCAAAAGCCTGCTGTTGGCTTAAGCGGTATTTTTTAACGACACGGGCCGCTAGAGGTTTGGCAAAAAAGGAACGAATACCCATCGCTACGCTATTTAAATATGCCTTTCGGATCGGGCATTTTGGCCGCTAACTGCGACCCAAAATTCAAGTCCAATTGCAAAATATCAGCCATGCGAGCCTCGTGGAAATAGGTCCACGCTAACTCATAATTCTCTTTGTAATATGCTACCTGGCAACGCTTCATCCACGCATTCGCGTTCTTCGGATCCTGCGCCAAGGCATGCTTTAATTCCGTTTCTACTTCGTCCAAAGTTCCACAATCTTGCCCTTTCTCATAGCAACTTAACTTCACTATCGCATAATCAACGCGCATCATCGACTGTGTTGAATCTAACTCTAAACCTTTGTTTAATAGGCGAATAGCGAGATCATTGTCCCCTCTTTGGAACGAAATAACCCCTAATCCCCAAAACGCATCCACGCTATTCGGATCCAAGGCACTAATCAAATTAAAGCGGTAAGTCGCGGTGTCTAAACGCGCAGAGGCCACATATTCCCATGCGCGTTCCGCAAAGAAAGTCACCGCTTCAGCTCTCGAGCCAAAAGAGGCATCACAGCTGGCCACGAACTCATTTAACTCTTTTTGATCAGCTTTCGAAAGCGGTTTCGAACCATACAAAACTTCGTACTTCGCTGCGCGAACGGGTTTTACGGGTGCGGCCGCGGCGGTACCTGCAGCGGGCTTCGTCTGAGAATACCCCATAAACGAAATCAAACACAATAACAGAACTCTCTTCATAATCACAAAACTAACGTTTCTTTTTATTGGACGCTGCGCCAGGACGGAATTTTGCATTCTTTCCCGGGCGGTTATTTCTAACAACTGGCTTGGGACCTTGAACGGCGCCGCCTTTGGGTCCAGCTTTGGTAACGGCTTTTTTCTGAGGCACTTTCTTACCTGCTGCTTTGGCCTTAATCACCCATTTCTTGTCGTGGAACGCACCCTTAAAGTCCGGATCCTCGCGTTTGCGCTGATCATCGACAGCGCGTAACATATCTTGTTGCTCTAAAAACGGCGTTTCTTCGATCTTAATTCCTTCCGGTAATTGCTCAATTTCGATCTTCTGCTGAATGATCTCTTCGATCTTCGTCCAGTGGTAGCTTTCCGCTAACGTAATAAAGGTAATCGACTCCCCTATCTCCTCCGCACGACCCGTACGGCCGATTCGGTGGACATAATCCTCGTAAATCAAGGGCACATCGAAATTGATTACATGGGAAACTTTGGGGATATCAATCCCGCGAGCCGCCACATCCGTGGTCACTAAAACGCGCACATTTCCCTCACGGAATTGCGCCATCGCGTTAATACGCGTGTTTTGGCCCTTGTTCGAGTGAATCACGCGAACCTGGTCTTTCGGTAATGATTTCAACAGCCACTTTTCCACCTCATTTGCCGCATCTTTCGAGCGACAAAATACCATAACCCGATGAAAATCAGGGTTTTGCATAAAGTAAGCCAGGGCGTGTAATTTAGTCAATAAATTAGGCGCTTCGTAAACCGATTGCGTCACCTGGCTCGCTGGCGTAGCCTGCGGAGTGATTTCGATCTTCATCGGAAACTCCAAAAACTCGTGGGACAAGTTCTCCACCTTCTCTGGGAAAGTCGCGGAAAACAGTCCGTTCATACGTTTTTTGTAGGGTATTTTCTCCAAAATCTGACGAATCTGCGGCATAAAGCCCATATCCATCATCTTATCTGCTTCGTCTAAAATCAAGAATTTCAATTCCTTCACCACAATCACATCCTTGCGGTACAATTCGAGGAATCGACCCGGCGTAGAAACGAGGATATCGATGCCTTCCTCGAGGGCTTGGATCTGCGGTTTTGGCCCTAATCCTCCGTATAAAGCCAAAATACGCAAGTCCGTAAACTGTGCTAATCCGATCATCACCGTGTGAATCTGCATCACCAGCTCGCGGGTAGGCGCTAAAATCAAGGCGCGGGGATTCTTTCCCTGCGCATATTTACAGCGCATCAAGATAGGCAAGGCATAAGCAGCCGTCTTTCCGGTCCCCGTTTGCGCAATTCCCAGCAAATCGTGGCCTTGCAATAATAACGGAATGGCCTTCTCCTGGATCGGAGTTGGTTTTGTATAACCCACCGCGGTACACGCGCGTTGCAGCTGTGGATTTAATCCCAAACTTAAAAATTCATCCATTGGATTCGGCATTGTAGTAGATTTGCAAAGGTAGGGAAAATATAATTCTTACCTTTGAAACAAAATTATTGTTGTTTTGGCACGAATTAAGGCATTTCTATTGAATCTAGGCCTATTGGTCGCACTCTCCTTCGCAACAGGGAGCCTTTCTTCGCTATTTTTAGCAGGCCTAGACTGGATTCAACACAACGGATCCTACCTCTATGCCTTACCTCTGATAGGTTTAATTTTCCAAAGTTTCAAAGTTCCATCCTACCTCATCATCCCCGCCACCTGGCTCAGTCATTTGGCAGGAGCATCGGTGGGTCGTGAAGGAACTGCGGTGACTATGGGTCGGGTGCTGGGAGAGAAAATCGCGGGCTCTACTATTTTTCCAAAAGCCGGAATGGCCGCCGGCTTCGCCTCCGTTTTTGGGACTCCACTCGCCGGAGCCTTTTTCGCACTCGAAGTAAGAGAGGTGGGCAAAATTAATTTTCGCCACATACCCGCCTGCCTTTTCGCTGCCTTTTTCGCGAATTATGTCAGTCTCCACGTGTACGGCACAAAACATCTTTCTTACCCGGCCATTTTTTTACCCGAATTTTCGGCTTCATTTTGCGCGAAATTGGCGCTTATGGGCCTATTTTTATCCTTAATCGCCTTCCTTTATAAGCGCTCAGAATCGATTATAATTTCTGCGTTTGACAAATCCCCCGTACAAGGTCCTCTAAAAGGGATTCTCGCGGGATTGATTTTGTTCGGCGTACTAAGCATCCCGGTGTTTCATGAAACGATCGGACTCGGATCTGAATTTTTAGTTCGCCCTTTCGAGAGCGCGACTCCGGACTTTGCCCTTTGGAAATTACTCGCGACGAACTTGAGTTTAGGTCTCGGATTTAAAGGGGGAGAAGCGACTCCCTTGTTTTTGATCGGGTCCCATGCGGCGTCTGGTTTTGCGTCTTGGTTTTCGTTACCACTTGGATTATCGGCAGCCATCGGCTTTGTCAGTTTGTATAGCGGTCTTGCCAAAACTCCGCTTGCCGCCACCTTCTTAGGCATGGAACTTTTTGGTCCATCGGCCTGGTTCATCTATTTAATCATTACCCTGATTGTCTTATTTGGCTCAGGGAAAAAAGGAATATTTTCTAATCAAACCTGGGCAGACTATTTGCCTAAACCCCGTTACTGATGTTTAATAAAGCCTACGAACTCTACGACTCTTTCCGCGAAAATCGCCTAACAAAACGCCGCTTTTCAGCGGCTCTTTGGCAAGAATTAATCGCTGAATGGTCCATACATTTTGATGTCCGCGAGCTGGGTAAAACTGAAGAGGGAAGACCCATTCACGAAGTTCGCTATGGCGAGGGTCCCATCCAAGTGATAGGATGGTCCCAAATGCACGGAAACGAAGCGACAGCCACCATGGCTTTGGCTGATATTTTTCGTTTATTATCCACTTCAGGTAAACCGAGTGAGGAGTTTAAGCAAAAATTGCATCAGAAAATCACCTTGCGCATCATTCCGCGCCTGAACGCAGACGGCGCCGAAAGATGGCTACGCGAAACAGCTCTTGGCATTGATATGAACCGCGATGCAACGAAACAAAATTCCGTGGAAGCCCGCTTATTGTCTGCCTGGGCAGATGAAATCAAACCCACCTTCGCCTTCAATTTACACGATCAAAACCGCTTGTATTCCGTAGGAAATAGCCCTAATCAAACCCACATCGCCTTCCTGGCCACCACCGGAGACGACGCAGGAACTTGGACTCCATCCCGCTTACGCGCTGGCCAAATCTGCCAGCGAATGCTGCACCAAATCCAACCCATTATCCCAGGTAAAATTGCGAAATGGACGGATGAATATGAGTCCCGCGCCTTTGGTGACACCTTCTCATCTCGCGGATACGGTTTGGTATTATTAGAATCTGGCGGTGCTGGATGGGATCTAGAAAAGCAATCCCTGCGTAAATTAAACGCCTGCCTTTTACTCGATGCATTCTGTGCGATTGCAGATGGTTCCTATGCAGCAGAATCCATAGCAGATTACGAGGCCTTACCTACGAACGAACGAGCGATTGTAGACATTAAAATCAAAGATGCCCCTCTGAGTGCAAACGTTCGCGCAGACGTCTTATTTAACCTCATAGAAACCCCAATGACCGACGGAAATATTCATTATTCCTGGGTAGTAGAGAACATCGGAGATATGTCGCCGTTCTACGGATTAACAGAAATCGACGGGAAAGACTTACATTTGTCCCAAGATTCAAGCATTAACTTAGGCGAGAATTACACCGAATTGGTCTTGCTAAAAGACGGAATTCCAAGTTTCAAATTATCAGATTACACGCATAAAATACAATCCTAAATGACTTCATTACCTGTAATTATCATTGGCGTAAATCCTTTTGGATTAGAAGCTGCCCACATTTTCCAAAAAAACGACGTGGTTATCTACGGATTCCTAGACGATGACCCTAAGAAAAAGGACACCAGCATTGGCGAAATTCCGGTTTTGGGAACAGCAGACGATGAGTCTTATTTCAAATTAATTGGCAAAAACTGTGGCGTATTTGTGGCCTTGGAAAACCCAACGGAGCGCAAGAAAATGATCGAATTGATCTTAGAAGAAAGAGAAGTAAAACCCGTAAACGCCATTCACCCTACAGCTAATATCGCAGATGTAAAAAGCTTGGCTTACGGCGTTTTCATCGGGAGCGGAGCACAGATTTTACCAGAAACAAAACTAGGAGATCACGTCATCATCGGCTCTGGCGCTATTGTAGAAACAGGCGCACAAATCGCTGATTTCGCATCCATCGGAGCGGGTTCAGTAATTGGCAAAGAAGCCATTATTGAGAACAACGCTTACGTCGGAATTCACTCAACAATTGTGGGAAGTGTGAAGGTAGGAAAGAGCGCTACAGTAGGAGCGGGGAGTGTGGTTATTGAGAATGTCGCGGCTAATAAAAGAGTATTCGGCAACCCGGCAAAAACCCTGTAGTGGGCCCTATAATTTGACAATATTTTCTGGCGCAACTAGATCTAAAAAGTGAAAACGTAGATAGAGTTGCGCCACTACAATGACATCTTCTAGGCAATACTCATTGATCCTAGCTAATCCATTTTCCTTGTAGAAAACACGGTTCACCTGGTCTCCAGAAAGATCTGCTTTGGCCCCTGAAATCCCCATCAACTCCGCTAACAATTCTAGCGAAGTATAGGATCTTCTATCGCCAAACTTCCACATCTCCATCGTATCCTGGTGGATAATTTCCCATGGTTTTTTGCCTTGTAATTGCAGTGATTTCGGAATCTCCAATCCATTAATTAACATGCGTCTGCACAGGTAAGGGAAGTCAAATTCCTTACCATTGTGCGCCACCAACGTCAATTCTCTTGACTTATAGGTCTTATTTACAAAGGCGATGAACTCGGTGAGAAGCGTTTTTTCATCCGCATGGGCAATCGTCTTCACTTTTAAAGACATCTCGCCCTCTTTGTTAACGAACAAAAAGCCCATTCCTACCACAATGATCTTCCCAAATTCCGCATACAAAGGTGCCTTTTCGAAATACATCTCCTCTAAGCTGATATTGGCAGGATTTACAAAATTCTTCGCCTTTTTTATCCAAAATTCTTTCATCTTATCCGAAAGTAGGGCAAAATCGGATACTCCTGACGAAGTTTCGATGTCAATGAAAAGCGTATTCTTGAAGTTCTTTAACGTATCCATATTTATTGTTCCACGTGGAACGCGTAAATCTTATGCATTCAATGTTTCACGTGAAACATTCACTAATTCCATTTTAAACAGGTCATTCAAATGCCCTTTGACAATATCAGAAACGGCCTCCAAATCCATTTTCTTGCCTAATTCTTGCTGCAACGAAGTAACCCCTCGCGTTGCAATGCCACAAGGAACAATGTGCGAGAAATAGCTCAAATCCGTATTTACATTCAATGCAAAGCCGTGCATACTAATCCAGCGAGATGCCTTCACGCCCATCGCACAAATCTTACGAGCACCTTCCTCCGTAGGATCAATCCAAACGCCAGTTAGACCCTCAATCCGGCCAGCCACTAATCCAAAACCCTCACAGGTTTTAATAATCGCTTCTTCAAGCATCCGAAGATATAAGTGAATATCTGCGTAGAAATTCTCTAAATCCAAAATCGGATATCCTACTAATTGACCCGGTCCGTGGTAGGTAATATCGCCCCCTCTATTCGTCTTAAAATAGGTCGCACCTATGGTAGATAAGAACGATTCTTGCAACAACAAATGCGATTCGTCGCCGCTTTTCCCTAAGGTATAAACGTGGGGGTGTTGGCAAAATAAAAGGTAATTATTCGTGATCACCTTTTGGTTTTCTTCAAGGCCTCTGTTATCCAATTTAACTGTCGCTATGCGATTTAACAAAGTCTCCTGGAGATCCCAAGCTTCCTTGTATTCTATCAGTTTTAAATCAACAAATTGGACTTCTTTATTCTGCTTCATTCTTTATCAGGAGGCTGATAGCACCTAGCAAATCGCAGGGCTACCTTTAGAAAAACAAAGATACAATAATGGCAAAACATATAACACAAGGAAAACTAGGCGAGCAAATTAGTGTTGACTACCTACTAAAAAACGCTTATACCATCGAAGCGAGAAACTACCGCTACAAACGAGCGGAGATCGACATCGTCGCAAAAAAAGGCAATCTCTTAATCTTCATAGAAGTCAAATCCCTAAGAAGAAATACCCACGGACATCCAGAACAAAAAATCACCCAAAACAAAATAAGGCTGATTAATAGGGCTGCTTGTGCTTACCAATACCAGCACAAATGGCGCCAAGAAGTTCGTTTTGACAGCATTTCGGTGAATTTTTATCCACAAGCCTTCAAAATAGAGCATTTCGAGGATGCTTTTTCGTAAATTCGCGGTTTAATAGCGCGCACATGATTCAATTTTGCACAGAAGACATAACATTCTCCTTAAAAGAGAAGTTAAAACACAAAGCCTGGTTAAACGAGGTGGCGAAACAAGAAGGGAAAAAGATCCTAGAATTAAGCTATGTCTTTTGCTCAGACAACTATCTGTTACAGATTAACCAAGAGTATTTGAACCACGACACGCTAACGGATATCGTGACTTTTGATAACTCAGAAGACCCGAAGAAAATCGAAGGAGATATCTTTATTTCCATCGATCGCGTGAAAGAAAACGGAGAGAAATTAGGGACATCAGAAACGGAATTAGAGCGCGTCATGGTGCACGGTTTATTACACTTGCTAGGTTATAAAGACAAGAAGAAAGAGGAAAAGGCATTAATGACCGAGAAAGAAGATTTTTACATTAAACAATACTAAAATGTTTCACGTGAAACATTCATAGCTATGCTAAATTCATACGATGTAATTGTGGTGGGGGCGGGACACGCCGGATGCGAAGCAGCTTATTCGGCGGCGCAGATGGGCTCACGTGTTTTGTTAATCACGATGAATATGCAGACGATTGCCCAGATGTCTTGCAACCCAGCGATGGGTGGCGTAGCAAAAGGTCAAATCGTTAGAGAAATTGACGCCCTAGGGGGAATGTCTGGAATCATTTCAGACAAGACTATGATTCAATTTAGAATGTTGAATCGTTCCAAAGGTCCGGCGATGTGGTCACCCCGTTGCCAATCCGATCGGATGCGTTTCGCAGAGGAGTGGAGAAATGCATTAGAAGGGAATTTGAATGTTGATTTTTGGCAAGATTCTGTTCAGCAATTAATCGTAGAAAAAGGCGAAGTGAAAGGGGTAATCACCCGCATGGGAATGACCTTCACAGCACGCGCAGTCGTACTAACGAATGGTACATTTTTAAATGGCTTGATCCACATAGGGGAGAAGAATTTTGGAGGAGGAAGAATGGCAGAACCGATGGCCATCGGACTGACAGAACAACTCGTTAACCTAGGTTTCGAATCCGGTAGAATGAAGACAGGAACGCCGCCACGTGTGGATGGTAGAAGCCTAGACTTCGCAGCCATGGAGGAACAAAAAGGCGACGAGAACCCAAGCTCTTTTTCTTACCTTACAGAAACTCCACTGACGGAGCAACGCTCATGCTGGATCACGCATACGAACACAAAAGTGCACGAAGTCTTACGCAAAGGCTTCGACCGTTCGCCTATGTTCGCTGGAAGAATCAAAGGTTTAGGCCCGCGTTACTGTCCATCGGTTGAAGATAAAATCAACCGTTTTGCGGATAAAGATTCGCACCAGATTTTTGTGGAACCAGAAGGATGGAGTACCGTAGAAATTTATGTGAATGGATTCTCGACCTCATTACCCGAAGACATACAATTCGAAGCGATTCGTTTAATCCCAGGATTTGAAAAAGCGAAAATGTTCCGTCCAGGTTATGCCATCGAATACGATTATTTCCCGCCTACCCAATTGACACCTACGTTAGAGACGAAGCGCGTGAAAGGTTTATTCTTTGCCGGCCAAATCAATGGCACCACCGGCTACGAAGAGGCGGCTTGCCAAGGCTTGATGGCTGGAATTAATGCACACTTAAAAACACATGAATTAGATCCATTTACCTTGTCTCGTTCGGATGCTTACATCGGTGTTTTAATCGATGATTTAATTAACAAAGGGACGGACGAGCCATACCGCATGTTCACGTCGCGTGCTGAATTTAGAACGCTGCTTAGACAAGACAACGCGGATGAACGCTTAACGGCGAAAGGATACCAATTAGGTTTGGCGACCGAGCAACGCTGGAATAAATTTCAGGAGAAAAAAGCGCAAGTAGCGGCTTTGACTGAGGAGATTAAAAATACGAAAGTAAAACCAACGGAAGTAAACGACTGGCTAGAGCAGGAGGGAAGTGCTACCTTGAAAGAAGGAGCGCCTATCGTGAATTTATTACGTCGTTCTGATTTATCTTTCGACCGTATCGCGACACACCCAAGTGTAGAACCGATCGTAAGAAACTATTCACAAGAAGTACGTGAACAAGTGGAGATCTTAGTGAAGTATGAAAGCTACATCGAGAAAGAACGTTTGATGGTAGACAAAATGCGATCAATGGAAGACCTATCCATTCCGGCGAATTTTGATTACGATAAAATCAAAACACTTTCGACTGAATCTCGCATTAAATTGAAATCGATTTTGCCACAGACGATTGGTCAAGCGAGTCGCATCTCCGGAGTGTCTGCTTCTGACGTTTCCATCTTACTTTTATTCATGGGACGCTAATGGAAAATATTCAAAACTGCCCCGTCTGCGGATCTCCTGATTCCACTTTGAAATTCAAGGCGAAGGATTATACGGTATCGAACGAATTGTTTCATATCGTGACTTGTCATTCATGTCAATTGATTTACACAAATCCACGACCAGCGGCAAACGAAGCAGGGCCTTATTACCACGCGAGTGCGTACATTTCCCACAGTGATACGAATGAGGGAATTGTCAACAAGTTATATCACGCCGTACGCAAATTCACGTTGCAATCGAAAACGAATTGGATTGAACCTGAGAAAAAAGGAAATAAAGAGTTACTCGATATCGGCTGTGGAAACGGTCACTTCTTAGCGGCAGCGAAGGAAAAAGGCTGGAACATTAACGGCGTAGAATTAGACCCAGAAACGGCTGCTAGGGCCGCGAAATTAACCGGGCTATCCATTGAGCCGTCTTTACAAGAAATCAGCTCAGAAAAGAAATTTCAGGTGATTACACTTTGGCATGTATTAGAACATGTCTACGAATTAGACGAATACTTTCAGTTCTTCAAAAGCCGTTTAGCGCAAGACGGTAAATTGCTTTTAGCCTTGCCTAATCCCGCTTCCTTCGATGCGAATTATTTCGAGGAATATTGGGCGGCTTATGATGTTCCACGACACATCTACCACTTCACGCCAGCGACCATTACGGCATTAGCCGCGAAATACGGGTTTAAGTTAAAAAAGAGTCGCGGATTGATCTTTGATAGCTTTTATATTTCTTTGTTAAGTAACGAATACAAAACAGGAAATAAACGCTTACTTCATTCGTTCTGTATTGGTTTACTTTCAAACCTGCGAGCGATGTTAGGGAAACCCAATTATTCAAGCAATTTATATATCTTTGAAAATGCATAAGTTCTTGAAATTCAGTTTTTTAATGGCATTTTTTGGCCTAGGAATCAGCTTGGTATTTCTACAAAGTTGTGCCCAAATGGCCTCGCCTCCCGGTGGTAAAAAGGACACGTTGGCTCCGGTAGTAACAACCTCCATTCCGCTCAACAAAAGCAAGAATTTCAAAGGCAAAAAGATTGAATTAAACTTCAACGAATATGTCACGGTTAAGAATTTAAATCAGGAATTATTAATCACTCCCTCGATTGGAAATTACGAGACTCGCATCCGTCCTACGGGGTTAACACTCGTTCTCGATAGTGCGCTTAAAGACAACACAACGTATACCTTCAACTTCAGAAATGCGGTGGAGGATATCGCAGAGCGCAACAAGGGAAAGAATATTAAACTGGTTTTTAGTACGGCCAATACAATCGACTCCTTGAAAATAGAAGGCCGCGTGAAGCATTTGCTAACAAATAAAAAGGCAGATAACATCACCGTGGGCCTTTATCCCTACACGGATACCTTGTCAATAGATAAGGCAAAGCCCTATTATTTTGTTCGTACAGACACGTCTGGAACGTATGCGCTAGAGAATTTAGCGGCAGGCAAATACTATATGGCGGCATTTGAAGATGCGAACAATAACCTACTATATAATTCTGCCAAAGAGTCGGTTGACTTCATCACAGAAAACTTTATTGATCTGCGTAAAAACGAAACGCGTGACTTCAAAATCGCCCTACAAAACCAAGATGCACTTAAATTAAGTAAAACGACCTCTACGGCAAAGACCATTTTGTATGAGTTCTCTCGCGGCATTAAAGCTGCAGATTTGCGCTTTTCGTCTAGCGAAAAGCCACTATACCAAATAGAAAATGATCGAAACCTGCGCATCTATGCGGGAGGATTAAACAAAGCGGATACGCTAAAAATCGAGGCCGCTTTAGAGGATTCGGTGGGCAGAAAATACGAGTTTAAACTGAAGGCAAAATTCCGGGAATTAGCGAAAAAAGAAAAGTCAACCTATGTAGCACTCGGTTTCGATGTATTCCCTAAAATAGGTGCTCAAATCGTTCCTACAGACTCTATTCTCATTATTTTCCCAAAACCCGTCTTACAATGGGTATCTAAGAAAGTACACATTTTGACTGAAAACGAGGATGATTTAACGTTCCCAGACGAGGCCTTTTCGTGGAATAAATTCCAGAATGTGTTAACCATTAAATCAGCCTTCTTACCTAAGCTAGAAAAATTCACCCTTTCTCTGGATAAAATCGCATTCGTAGGCCCTGAGGCTGATTCTACGAACGAATACAAGCAAGTCATTAAACGACTAGACCCAGAAGAAACTGGGGTAATTGAAGGAGGAATTCGCAAGCCTGGACACTATATCTACCAATTATTAAAGGGTGAGAAGCTTGAAAAAGCCTACGAGCAAAAGTCCACAGGCCCTTGTTCTTTCCAAAACGTGGAACCAGGCATTTATACCTTAAGAGCCATTGTTGACAGCAATGAAAATGGACAATGGGATATTGGTAATTACAAGACGAAAACCAAGTCTGAGCCCATCTATTATTTTGACACCAAGATCAAATTAAAGGCAAACTTCCAATTAAGTGACTTGTGGATAAATACCCCTTAGCACTGTGGATAAGTGGTGTATAACTCGCCTTTTTATCCACAATCTGTGTGCATAAATGTGCATAACTTTTTAGCCAACATG
>Ga0222712_10002912_pt1 | contig 19155 bp, 32 predicted proteins | sample C33_657DmetaG_FD_165043 | JGI IMG/M metagenome (GOLD analysis project Ga0222712, IMG submission 165043) | Estuarine water microbial communities from San Francisco Bay, California, United States - C33_657D | ecosystem: Environmental > Aquatic > Marine > Unclassified | place: USA: California... | reverse complement strand
AGCTACATGATGTAGCAGCACAAACGCCATCAAACAATGATGCACTAGCATTTGAGACATCAACACAATTATGGAAACCGAAAAGCATTACAACACTTCTCGGATTCACACCCGTCCCAACGTCACGCACCCTAACAATAAACGGAACTACACAAGACCTATCAGCAGATAGAACATTCACTATATCTACGGGAATCACAATCGGTACGACTGCAATCACATCGGGTACTGTTGGACGTGTATTGTTTGAAGGTACGGGAAATGTAGTACAAGAATCGGCTAACTTGTTTTGGGATAATACGAATGGAAGGTTGGGGATTGGGACGAGTAGTCCGACAGCGGTTGTTCATTCAGTTGGCTCGGTTACCGCATCTTCATTAATTGCAAGAGGTAATTATATACAACCTACGCTAATTCCAAATGCAAACAATAGTCAATTAATTGGATTGCAAGTTGATATCTCAGCAAGTGCGGGAGGTTTTACAAATGTATTAGGATGGGGTTTAATTCTAGGTAATTTACTTGATAACAATTTAAGATTTCAAAGGACTATTTACGGAACATCTTTAAGAAATAGCATTAATTCATATACTGCGGGAACTGCTAATAATTCACTTTTACTGCAAGATATTTCATCGGGTACTACTTCAATCGGAGCGGGTGGAGGCAACGTCCTAATCGGAACAACAACCGACGCAGGATTCAAACTTGACGTTAATGGTACTGCGAGGTTTGTAGGTAATGTAACTGCACCGCAATTAACACTTAGTGGAAGTAGTGGTGTTTCATTATTCTTAGCATCGGGAACTGCAATTAGAGGTGCTACAAATGGTCAAATTACATATTTTGATGCAAGTCCAGATTTATCTGGAACTTTTATGTTTAGGTCAACGTCATCATCTTTTTCGGGTACAATATCAACGGGTGCATTAACATCAACTTCTGTTACTTCATCATCAACTAATTCATTAATAAATGCAACTGCAACAAATATTGCTTCATTAAGAATTACAAATTCAACTAATTCTTATTTTTGGTCTTTAGAAACTCATAGAAATTCTGTTACGGGAAGTGCTGAATTTTCAAATAGTATCCTAAATCCTTGTTTAACATTTTTTAGTTCAAGGTCATTATCTGTAGGAAGTTATACAGAGGTTGCATCTGCACAATTAGCAATGGAATCAACAACAAAAGGCTTTCTTCCCCCAAGAATGACAACAACACAAAAGAACGCCATTGCTTCACCTGCAACGGGATTAATGGTATATGATACAACACTTAACTTAATGGCTTTATACAACGGAACAACATGGACAACACTTTAACAACACCACAAGGAGTAGCGATTCAACCAATCCCCTACCCACTTAACGAAGGTACTGCGACACGATTAAGCGTACTTGTATTGAACTTCGCAACGGATGCAACGACTTGCACAACCTATTGGCAATTACTAACCGAAGAAGGTAAAACTTTGGCACAAGACAATTACACCTTGACTGAAGAACAATTCTTAACTTGGGGAGTAGACAATTCAGTCGTAAATGAGTATGTCGCTGAAGCAATCGGAGTAGTAATTCTATAAAAACACGAATCATGTTAACACTATCAGAAGAACAAGTAAAGCAATTAGAGCAAATCTTAAGTGAATTACCGATGAAGTTCGGAGTTCCAATCTTGAATATTTTAAACGAAGCGAGTAAACCAAAGGCGGACGTAGAATAATATAGTTATGGCTTACAAGAATAACGGAGTATTTAACGTAAAATATAAGACACGTAATAAAATTGCGCAGACTTTGCGCCGTATTATTTTAGCAGAAACGCTAATCGATACTGGTAGTCTTTACGACTCCGTTAGGATCAATGCACAGATTCCCGCTTTAGGTAATTTAGAAATACAAATTATAGCCATGTATTATTTTGGGTTCTTAAATAATGGAACGGTAAACATGGCTTCGTTTGACTTGTGCGCAAAGCTAACAGCTGAACTACAAAACAACGGAACGACCGCCGAAATTTTTGACCAGTATACGCAATGGATGGCAGAACGCTATCCTATCCTTCAAGTAGCAAGAATTCTCGGAGAAAAAACAAGTTTAGTTTATACTTTCGAACCTATCGGTGGAGAGTTTAGCGCTGGTTTAAAGTTTAGAGGCTTCTAAATACCCCATTTCTTTACGCATTGATAGCATATTAAAAACGAATATCAACGGCAATTCGCCGACTTGGTCTGTTTTAGTTAAGTCGCCTTCGCAAAGGTCGTAAAGCAATTGCTCCCAACCCCATTTTTTAGCCTTTTTCCCGTGTTCTACGGCTTCTTTGTTAGCCTTGTATTCGTCTACACTATCAAAGTCGTTTATATCGTCTTCTTCGTCGTCTTCTGGGTCTGACTCATTGAATAAGTTTTCGTATTTCTGCATGAAATTTTCACGATATTTAAGGTATTCCGTTAGCATTCCGTAAACATCTGTTACTTTAACGTCGTCAAATAGTTCGAATCTGTCAAACGGACTAAAAATATAAGGCTCAAATTCTACATTTTGCCACTTATCTAGTTCAATACGTCGGTAAAACACGGACGCTATATGAGAAATATGCGTTATATAGTCGTTAGATAAGAAATATTCTAGGTCGATAAATTCGTAAAGGCTTAACTTCTTAAAATCTTTAAACGAATAAACGTTATCTGCTATGGTTAGTTCTTGTTTATGGTTCTTACGTGGTTCATTTAAACACCATTTAACCTTATTAAACATTTCGTTTATTTCGTCTATGTCCAAGTTTTCTAGTTCGTCAGCGTCTACGTCTAATAAAACAGAAAGGGTATCTACTTGAAACGTAAAATACCCTTGAGTTCTGTCTAGTTGACGAAGTTCTTTAAACTGGTATAGATTGACATCATGCCACGACTTCGGAATCTTCATTCGACTTTTGTACGTGGTTATTTATTTTGTTTGCTACGGCTACTAAATAAGGTATAGCTACTTCGGCTTTAAGTTCACGAATTAATTTTGCCTTTTGCTTAATATGCGCGTCGGTGTAGTGTTCGTTTTTAGTTAAGTCAGTTCGTTTGAATAACACAGCTAAAACTTCGCTAATATAACCTTTGTGTTTATTACCTAAAATCTTTTCAATTAGTTTCGTGTCTTTAGCTGTCAACTTAAAATCCTCTTCGTAGGCTTGGTAAGTGTAGCCATCAACTTCAAAACGTTTAAGAAGTTCAGACGATGGCATTTTAGCGCGGTTAAACTTATCGACGTACTCTTTAAAAACTTCGAAATCTATTTCTTCGATTTCTTCTGGTACACCCATGTACTTAAACACTGCTAAATGTTTTTCGATAACATCTAGTTTTTCATTTGCGTGAATGTCCGTAATTTCTTCGAACTGTTGGATCGTAAGTTCGTCCATTTCATGCAGAATTTCTTTTCCTAATATTTCTAACATAATATAAATTTTGAACAAATATACAATTAATCTAATATGGTTATGTTGAAAGACCTACCAATTTATAAAATTACCATCGACCCCGAATATTCAGAAGGCGAGGATTTAGGTATATCGCAAATAGCGTTCACAGATAATCCAGCTATTAAGGTTAAGGGTATGGCTTTTTCAAATGTAGCAAAACGTTTCTTTTCCGACGAATTAAAGTATCGCGTTACTGCACCCGCTATGATTCCTATGGAAATCTATAGACGTGACGACGAAGCTGGTGACTACTATGTGGCTTTCGACGAAAACACGATTGAACAAATCTACGTGAAGTTTATGCGCGACCTACAAAATCGCGATGTGTTCAACTTGGAACATGACACAGACCAAAACGTACCAGCATACATTCTAGAATCTTGGATTGTAGAAAATCCTAAACAAGACAAAGCCTTCACTACCTACGGAATAGATGTGCCTAAAGGAACTTTGATGCTAACAGCACAAGTTACTGACAAAGACTACTATAACGAACTAGTAAAAAACGAACAAGTAGGATTTAGTATAGAAGGCTTTCTAGGGATGAAATTAAGTAAACACATAAACAGATATAATATGAATTTCCCAGACGGAGAACACACAATCGAAGGTAAAATCTACGTAGTAAAAGACGGAGAAGTAACCGAAATCAAAGACGTAGTAGAAGAAGCTATGGCAGAAGTAACAGAAGAAGTTACCGAAGAAGTAGCAATGGAGGACACAGCGGTAACAGAAGAAGACGTAGTAGAAGAAGAAGTAGCTACGGAAGAAGTTGCAATGGCTGTAGACCCAGCTGTAGACACAGAAGCTGTTCTAGGTATCATTCGCCCATTTGTAGAAGAAAACATCAACGCAGTTATTGCAATGATCGCAGACTTGAAAAATCAAATGGAAGAAATGTTAATCAAAGAAGAAGAAGTAGAAGACATGACAATGTCGAAAGATGTTAAAATGTCTGCTTTCGATAAATTCAAAGCGTTTAAAACAAGTAACAAATAATAACAAATAAAAAACAAAAAATGAGAAATCTTAAATTCAACCTTGAAGTAGAGACTAACGCTTTACTTTGCCCAAACCCAGACGAGTTTTACTCACGTGCGTACTTAACAGAAGACATCGCAGACAATTACAGAACGTTGCCTGGAATCAAATCGGCTACGAAATTGGCAAACGTTACTTTTGGTAACCTTTTAGCGCCTTCTACGTGTTCATTCACAGCGCCTAGCGACGAGTTAAACGCTATCACAATCGACGTATGTGCTTTAAGTGCAATGTCACAAATTTGTCAATTCGACATCGAGCAATCGTTTTTAGCTTTGCAAATGTCACAAGGTTCTAACGGAGACTTTACCGTAGCTTCTTTCATGTCTTACTACTGGAATGAAATGGCTGGACGTATCGGTAACGATTTAGAGTTAATCAGATGGCAAGGTGACACAGAAAGTACAGACCCAGTTTTGTCTTTGTGTGATGGTTACTTAAAAAAATTGTGTGCTGACACAGCGGTAATCGGTTTGTATAATGGTGCAATCACAAGCGCTAACGTATTGGCTCAAATGACAATCGTTCTACAAAACTCACCTACAGCGGTTCAAACTAAACGTGCTGACTTACGTTTGTTCGTTTCTTCTGACGTATTCGTTAACTACCAAATCGCTGCAGCTTCTGGAAATACATTAACTTACGTTACTGCTCCATTAGCGCCAACGTTCTTGGGTATTAAAATCGTTCTTGCTGAAGGTATGCCAGTTAACACTATGGTACTTGCTTTGAAAACAGACTTGATTTATGCATTCGATGCTGAAGGAGATTCAAAAGCATTACGCGCGGTTAACCTTGCAGATACAGTTGCTGAACCTTACTTACGTACACGTGCTAACTTGAAAGCTGGTTTCTCTTTCACGAACCCAGACCAAATCGTAGTATACAACGTTTGTTTCGACTAGTCAATAATTAACTAAATAACGGGGGTGGGTAATGCGCCCGCCCCTTTTTTTTTAACATAAAAAACATAGAAAACATGGCTTGTGCTACACTACAAGAAATACTTAAAGGATGTGACCCGAATAGCGGGGGTATTTATACTATCCTAATTAACCAACAAGATAACATTACTGGAATTACTACTTTGGAAACTGGTACTAATTACGAAGTAACTGCTATTACACACACAGAGCCTTACGTAGCTTTAGAATTCAAACGTAATACTGGTAACTTTACAGAAGAAGGCGCTATTGATTTAGTAAATGGTTCTTCTTACGTTACTCAAACAATTAACTTAATGTTTCACAGACGCGACCAAGAGAAATCTAAAGCGATTAAAATTCTTGGTGCTGGACAACAATACTTGAACGCTGTTGTAGGTGACGCAAATGGTAAATACTGGTACTTCCCTTACTTGCAAGTTTCTGCATACGGCGAAGGTTCGGGAACTGCTCGAGCGGATGGTTCTAAATATTCTTTGGTCTTGACGGCTGAAAATTCCGACCTTGCATTCGAAGTAGATTCTGCTATTATTGCTAGTTTATTGGCATAAGTTACATTCTAGAAAGGTAACACTAAACGACCCTACCTTAATCGGTGGGGTTTTGTTTTTTAAACAAGTGACTAATTTAAAATAATATAGTTATGATTTACATTGAAAAAGGACAAGTTAACACGTTTGCTTTGACACTTACCGAAGTTACAACGTTAGTAGACCCTTTTTATTTATTCGTGTTTGAAGACGAATTTAACACGGCTATAGATCCAATTCTTTGGGAGGGTGTAGATACTTCGAACTATCCGTATAGATACAATCTATTTACAATGGAAGAAGGCGTAGATTTAGACTTAATAAAAGGACAATATACGTACAGAGTATATGAAAGTCCTATACCCGTAGACATAAACACGAACACAGATAATTTAAACTTAATCGAAGAAGGGCGCATGGTAGTTTCTGGCGTTCCCGTTTCTTCTATATACGCATAACATGGGAATTTTTGACAGATTTAAAACAGCTAAAACAGAAGTCATAGAAGGCTATCAGTCTTTTAGTACGCCATTCGGTAAGATAGGACATGGAAACTTATCTTTACCTTACGTAAATGGACGCTATCAAATTTCTGGCTGGATTCCTTTTGGAGAAGGTAACTTATTTCCAGAAACATTAAACCAGCTTTATTTTACTAGTCCATTGCATGGTGCAATAGTTGACTTTAAAGTAAACGCTACTATCGGTGCTGGGTACGAATTAAGAACGGACAAGCTAACACCACAAGAAAAGCTAGACTTGTACACGTGGGAAAAGAAACTAAAGCTAGCGAAGACAATTCGTAAAGTCACAAAACAGATTGTACTACATAACCGAGTTTATTTTAAAATTTACTTTGACGAGAAAAACAAAGTAGTTAAAATGGAAAACGTAAGTCCCGAGAAGGTACGCGTTAACCGCGCTAAAGATTGTTACTTCTTATGTGATGATTGGGCTAGTAGAATCGATGTAGTTCCAGTAACAGCTTACCACCCACTTAATACAGATAAATGTCAGCTTTACGCATACGAAATTGACGCTATCGGACAAGACTACTACCCATTACCACAATACACAAGCGCTTTAAACTTTGCCTTTTTAAGTGGCGAACTTTCGTACTTTGCTAAATCAAACATTCAAAATAGTATTTTCCCAGCGTTTGCAATGATGTTCCCAAAACGTCCACAAAGCGAAGAAGAAAAGAAAGTATTACGTGATACTATCGACAGAATGAAAGGCGCGCAGAACGCGGGTAAAGGTGTTGCATTCTTTGCGAATAGTTCGGATCAGTTGCCAAAGATTGAAAGCATACCAACAAACCAAAACGACAAACTATTTCAAGAAGCATCTGGACTAAACACCGAGCAAATATGTTTCGCGCATACTATAGACCCTATCTTAATGGGTGTTCGTACTACGGGCGCGTTAGGTGGTGGCGCAGACATTAAACAAGCCTACGTTATCTTCGAAAAAAACGTTGTTATTCCTTTACGTGAAATGGTAGCTGAAATCTTCACGGAACTATTGAATATTTCTAAACTTAAAGCGGAATTTAGTATTAAGAATTTCCAAATTATTAACGAAACTATCGTTGAAATCGAAGGTGATGCAAGTAAAACACAAGACGCGTTAAACGCCATGAGTCCTTTAGTAGCTACAAAAGTATTAAACACAATGACAGTAAACGAAGTTCGCGCCCTTGCAAGTTTAGCACCTATCGAAGGTGGCGACGAGTTACCAACTAACCAACAAACAGCTATCTAATGTTATATTTTATTACAGAAACCTACTTAAAAACGAACACGCCTATAACGGCTAACGTAGACGTAACAGACGTAACGCCTTACATTAAGACACAAGCGGATTTAAGAGTACAGCCAATTCTAGGTAGTGTGTTTTATAACTATTTACTAGCTGAATACAACGCACAGACTTTAAACCCAGACGAAGAAACGCTAGTAGGATTCATTCAACCAGTTGTAGCTTGGAGATCCGCAGAAGACGCTATTTTCGGACTTACATACCAACTTAAAAATAAAGGTTTACAAACACAATTTGGCGACAATAGCGGTTCAGTGTCACGTGCAGAAGTAGCTTTCGGTATGGAACACTACGCACAAAAGGCGTCGTTCTTTGAACAAAGATTGATTAGATATTTACTAGCGAACAAGAATTCATTTCCTTTATTCATAAGTCAAGAAAACCGCGATACGGATTTACGCCCTCAAATAGACGCTTGTCATTGCGTTGGTATTTGTGGCGGTGCGTGTGGACGTGGTTATAACGACAATGGTTACAATAACCAAATAATGGTTTTCTAATGAAGTCGAAGCTATCTATTTTACTATTATCTACACTAGCTATTTTAGCACCCGTTAAACCGCTTGTTTTAATTGCTGTACTAGCTATAGTTTTAGATACGTGTTTCGGTATCTGGCGTAGCGTAAAGAAAAACGGATGGACTTCTATTCGTTCTAGACGTTTAAGCCACACTATTAGTAAGTCTTTACTTTACTCTGGTGCTATTGTATTCATTTTCTTACTAGAAAAGTTTGTAGTATCTGACATTTTAGGTCACTTTATAGCTATTGACTTGGTGTTAACTAAAGCGTTTACTTTCTTTTGTGTAATTACAGAAGTTAAAAGCATTAATGAAAGCTACTTTAGTGTAACTGGCGTTAATGTGTGGGATAAATTCATAGCATTTTTAAAGCGTTCTAAAGAGCAAATAGATGAACTTAAGTAAACACGTAACGATAGCCGAATTCGAAGCGTCTGGAACGGCTACAAATCACAGCATAAGCAATAAGATGAACGCCTTCGAAATAGAACGCGCTAAACTTCTATGCGAAAAAGTATTCGAACCATTAAGAGCGTACCTAAACGAACCTATCAGAATTAACAGCGGGTTCAGAAATGTAGCTGTAAATAAGGCTTGCGGTGGCGCGAAAAATTCACAGCATTGCCTAGCAGAAGCGATGGATTTACACATAGGTGCGAAAGGATTTAACTACATAAAAGATAATTTAGTGTTCGATCAGTTAATCTGGGAATTTGGAAACGACGATAATCCAGCATGGGTTCACGTTAGCTACTCGAAAACACGTAATCGTAAACAAGTCCTTAAAGCCACTAAAAAAAATGGTAAAACTATTTACACTTCTTATTAGTTTATTTTTAGTTTCGTGTTCTGCTCATTACCACATAGTAAAAGCCATGAAAAAAGGCTATACTTGTGGACAAGAAAGCGACACAATTAGAATAACTTCCATAGACTCCATTCCGTACGTTTTAAACGACTCTATTTATTACGAAAGGATAGTAGTCCAAAAAGATACAATCGTTCGTTACAAGGCTTATAAAGTGCCTCAAACGCGATTCCAGACACGTATCGAATATAGATACAAAACAAAAGTAGTAAATGCAGACGTTTTAAAAGTCAAGTACAAAAACAAGTACATAACAAAATATAAGACGCGATGGCTGTTTGTTATTATTGCTTTCGTGTTAGGGCTACTAGTCAAGTTGTCTTTTAGTGAAACATTCCGTAGTAGAATAAAACTACTTTTTAAGTTAATTAAATAAATTTTATGGGTAAAGGTAAAGGGCGACCAGTTGTAAGTCAAGGCGTCCCACGTGTTAGATTAAGTCGACAAGAATTTGATTTGATACAACAATATCGCGCTATTAAGGACAAGTCCAATGAAATGGGTTTGAATGAAAACGATGTCAAACACGGATGGATAAAAACAAAAGACGCTAGTTTATTCTTTGCTAATCCGTCTTTTAATAGTGGTAAAGAACTAGACCTAGATTTTAACAAGCTACTAGAAAACGCACCCAAATTAAACACGGAAAAAGTTAAAAGAAGTGTCTACGAAGGTGAATTCGATAAGTTAGTTTTTACAGATGTTCATATAGGAATGGATTCTAGCGACAAGGGGCGTAGTTTATACCCTTCGGAATGGAATGAAGACATACTTTTCGAACGTTTAGGCAAAATGATTGACTACACACTAGCTAAACAGAATTCAAACGTGCTTCATATACTAGATTTAGGCGACTATCTAGATGGATTTAACGGACAAACTACGCGTGGCGGTCATTCGTTACCACAGAACATGAGTAATCAAAAAGCGTTTGACGTAGGATTCTTGTTTAAGACGATGTTAATTACACACCTTTCACCATTTTACGATAAAATATACGTGCGTAATATCTGTAACGATAATCATTCTGGTGATTTTGCTTACTTCGTTAATCAGTTCTTCAAGACTTATGTAGAACGCGACCTACAAAACGTAGAGGTTACGAATCAGACTTCGTTTATTGATCACCATGTAATAGGTAACTATTGCTTTGTTACTACACATGGAAAAGACACGCATAATTTAAAGTTCGGTTTTCGTCCGAAGATTGACGCTAACCAGATTAACAAAATAGTAGGCTATTTAAACACGAATGAACTTTTAAACAAAGGCTACGAAATAATCTTTGAAAAAGGCGATTCACATTTATACCTATTTGATTCGTCTAGTAGTGACGTCTTTAAGTATTATAATTACCCCGCATTTAGTCCATCTAGTAACTGGGTGGCTACAAACTTTCAGCTAGGTAAAAGCGGGTTCATTCATTTTAATTACGGAAAAGAACAGAAAAGTATTAACGAGTATTATTTTTAACGTATATTTACACCAGTTAAATTAGTTTTTGTATAGAAAGGGTTGCCAGTTGAACGCGGTAACCCTTTTTTCATGCTATAACTTTATAGCGAACCCCCCTTCGTAAGGCTATACCCTTAATAAATAGCACCTATATAGTAAAACTAGTATAGGTGTGTCGCATATTTAGTAGATATTTGAGACATTATAGTGACATATTTGTCCACTTTTTTGTCACATAAACTAGACATAAACGGATTAACTCCGATTATCTGCATGAATTTTACCTTTGTTCTCTTACAAGAATGTAACATTTTTACCCTTATTTTGTTACAAACATTTGCCACTATTTAGATTTATTGGCAATTGTATATACGCATTGATACGAATTTATACGCAAAATAGACGCATTTCACTTTAATTAAGCGTTTTTATACCCTATCGCGTATAAATAAGTCAATTTCCTTTACATGAATACCTTATCGGGTATAAATTTTCCCTAGTAAAATCAAGCATTTTAAAAATAATTGTAAATAATTTAAAAAAAAGTGTTGATAACTGAAACCTTATGTTTATATTTGCATATAACTAATTTAAAAACGCTATGAAAAAACAAGAAATGATTAAAATTATGATTGCAGAAGAAAAGCAATTATGGAAAGAAATGATGGAGTGCATTGACAAATTTGGAATGCGTGACCCTTTAACAGACATCGCAGTAGCTAGATGGTCATCAGTTAATAAACTAGTATGTAAATTAAGAGGAATATGAGAACACTAAACGAAAATCAAAAGGACATTATCGGAACTATTTTAGCATTGTCTTTATTTTGGCTTGTAATGGGTTATTTTACTGCAACGCAACCGATACACATAAAAACGGATAAAGTTCCGCAAATCGTACAGAAACACGTTCAATCGACAGTACTAGAAAAATACGGAGAATTAATAACTAATAACAAATAACTATGAATAACTTCGAAATTATTGACTACAAAATTTTGCCTTTTAAAATGGAAATAGATTACGTTTTAGGCGAATACCATTACAACCTTGTTTGCGACTTTGACTGGTTAGACGACGAGTACAATGGCTCTTATTTAGATTTTTCTATTAAGCCTTTGCATGGTACGTTTTTCCATGAAACAGAAGACGAAACTGGAACGCTTAAAATGACGGATGAGTATACAGAATTTATTCAGACAGCTGTAAAAGAATTTAGAAACAATACTTTATGGCTTTACACGGAAGCGTTAGAACGTCAGCAATATTTAGATAGAAACGAATTTGATTGGACTTACTATGGTATTTAGACTACAAATGATGTTAAAGTTTTGGAAAACTAAATCATCGCCAGAAACAATACGCGGATCGTTTAACGAAGACCTTTACCGCAGAATATGTGAAATAAAATTTAATCAGAAGTTATGAGTTACAAAAGAAAAGAAAACTACGAAAGTTCAATGTTAGGAATCGTAGTAAGTTTAGGCTTATTAGCCGTGTTAGTAATCATTAAAATCTTTACTCTATGTTTAAGCTAGTATATTACAGCGGTTCAAATGTTATTCACAGCTGGACGTTTCAAAATAAAGCCTTGTGTAATTGGAAAAAGAAGGAATTAAGAACGCGTGGTCTATGTTTGTTAGGTCATTTTAGAATTGAAAAGACATGAAACAATGTTTTAAATGCCGTAGAATGCTACCATTACACGAATACACGGACAATAAAAGAATCTACACCTTAAAGACTGACATGGGTAAAAACCGAGTGTGTAAGATATGCAACTTCGACAGCGCAGTAAAGCAAAAAAGTTTAGTTAAATACGACTACGAACAAAGCAAATTTGTAGTGATTAATTTTAATAACATAGGTGAAGTAGGAGAATACTTCGAAACAAATAATTTGATATGAAAGAAGAAGTAGTTTATTTAATCGGACGCAAAAACACGGACTTTGTTAAAATAGGAATTACTGGTAATTTAGATTCAAGGTTTCAAACAATAAAAGAAAAATATAAAGACATTGAATTACTAGCCTATTACATTTGTCCAGATAGGAAGTATTCAGCTAACCTTGAAAAGAAATTGCATAACTTACTTGAACATAAACGTATTCAGTTCGAATGGTTTATTTTGAAAACAGATGAAATTTTACTAGTTCATGACTGCATAATTAATTTTCATAAATTAAACTGCTGGCACAAATGTATTGACCTACGAGAAAGAGAACAAAATTATAATAATAGTTACAAAGTATTTATCCCAAATCGGGACAACAAACCTTATTTTTTTTAATATGACACAACAAGAAATTTTAGACATGGTTTTATTTTACGTAGAACGTGACGAACTAAACCAAAAAGGAAGACAGCAAGAAAAGATTTACAAAAAGTGTTTTTTAATGAACAAGCTACGCGAACATAAGTACACGTTTTCTTTCATTGGAAATGTATTTAACCAACATCATGCGTCCACAATCCACAATATCAAAACGCACATTGATTTAACGAAGTGGAACACGGAACACTACGAAACAATTATCGGCGAGTATCTGGAAGCGTTTCAAAACACGGACTATGAAGAACCTACTAGAATACTGGTAGACGACATTCTGGAATGTGAAAACGTATACCAATTAAGACGTGTTAAAAGATGGATCACAGAAAATAAATACAAAACAGATACAGTTATTGAATTAATATAGTTACATTTGTATGTGGGTAAGCAGACCCTAATAAAATATTATTGAAACCTCATTTGGCTAGTAGTGCTGCTTCACGAAAACCGAATGGGGTTTTTTCATTTAAAGCAGAAAATGAGCGAACGAAAAGCAGTTAAATTTTATCGTAGTTACTGGGAAGTAGCTATGCAATTAAACGACAAGGATAGACTTGCGTTTTACGATGCGTTAATGTTAAGACAATTTACTGGCGAAGAAACCATTTTAAAAGGAATGGCAAACTTTGCGTATATAAGTCAAAAGCATTCAATCGACGCACAAGTAAAAGGATTTGAAGATAAGACAAAGATACCTTTACTACCCCCTACACAAGGGGGTACGCAACCCCCTTTGGTACAAGAGAAAGAGAAAGAGAAAGAAGAATACACTAAACTGAAATTCAGTTTTCTATCTGCTCTTTTAGATTATGGATTTGATGAAGGTCTTTCTAAAGAATGGATGCAAGTTAGAAAAGATAAGAAAGCAACCAATACAGAAACTGCATTTAAATCATTTATTGCACAAGTTGAAAAAAACGGAAAAGATAAAAATTTTATTTTGCGGACTTGCGTAGAAAAGTCGTGGAAAGGATTCGATTCAAGTTGGCTAAAAAATCAGTTTAATTTACCCCCTCAAATAATAGACTGATGTACAAAAGACTAACAAGCGTAAATAATGAACTTTTTGATATACGCCAACAAAAAGACGTAAGAGGAAAGTCCATAGGTTGGGACTGGGATATTTTACCATACACAATTAAGGAAGGATGTACTACTTACATAGGTAGTGCGCCAGCTAGTGGAAAAACGGAACTTTGGTTCGAAATATTAATTAACCTTTCGTGTTTACATAACTGGAATCATGTAATATTTTCACCAGAAACTGGGAGTAGTGCCGAAATATTCGCCGAATTATGTTACAAGTATGTAGGAAAACCTTATGTACAAGGACAAAACTCAATGACTAATGGAGAGCAGATAGTTGCTGAAATGTTTATTAACGAACACTTCATCGTTATTGATCCAATAGACGAAGACCTAACTATTACTAAATTCTACGAACTAGTAGACGAAATAGAACGCAAAGAAGGCATGAAAATACACACCACTACTATTGACCCATGGAACGAATTAACCGAGGAATTTATACAAGCCGACCTTGGACGAGAAGACAAGTATTTAAGTCGAATTTTAGGACAAGTAAGAAAAAACGCACGTAAAACGGGACGCCATAACTGCGTAATTAATCACGTACGCGATCAACCTATGGTAAGTAGTAAAACAATAGCTGGAACTGACATAAGTTATTTTCCTATGCCTAGCGCTAGAGACTTCGCGGGCGGTCAAGTTTGGTTTAGAAAGGGATTAAGCGTATTAATTCCATGGCGACCACCTTATGGGTTATTAGATTCCGACGGGCGCGGTGCTGAAAAGAACGAAGTACATTTGAAGGTAGCCAAAAGCAAACCTAAAGGAGTATCTAAAAACGGAGTATACAAGTTATATTTAGATTTAGAAAAATACCAGTATTATATGCTAGACTTTAAAGGTAATCGTATCTACGCTAACCGAACAAAGAAACAAGCGCCACAGCTTACAATGACAAATTTAGGACACAAATTAAAATCAATGCAATAATGAAAAAAATAGGATGGTTTAGCTGTGGAGTTACCAGCGCGGTAGCTTGTAAGATAGCACTAGAACAATACGGACATGAAAACGTAGAACTTTACTACATGGAAATAGACAGCGCACACCCAGACAATAAGCGTTTTTTATCTGAATGCGAAAAATGGTACGGGAAAACTATTAACATTACCAGAAGTGAAAAATATTTAGACCAGTTCGATGTAATAGAAAAGACTAAATACATTAACGGCGTAGCTGGCGCAAGGTGTACACTGGAACTAAAGAAAAAAGTCCGCTACAAAATAGAAGACTCTTTTAAATTCGATGGTCAAATTTTTGGATTTGAATTCTCTAAAAAAGAAATTAACCGAGCAATTAGATTCGGTCAACAGCACCCACAAACAAAGCCTTTGTTTCCATTAATCGAAAGACAGATGTCAAAACAGCAATGTGCTGAATTACTTTTAATGAACGGAATAAAGTTGCCTACAATGTATGAACTAGGATTCCACAATAACAATTGTATAGGCTGTGTAAAAGGTGGTAAGGGTTACTGGAATAAGATTAGAAAAGAATTTCCAGAACATTATAACAGAATGTCGGAACTAGAACACAAAATAGGTAACAGCTGTATTAAGGGAAAGTTTTTAAGTGACTTGAAACCAAACGAAGGCAAACACGAACCGCCAATAGTTCCAGACTGCGGTACATTTTGCGAAATAGAATTCGCAGACTTAATAGACGCAAACACCGAACGAGTTTATAGCGGACAAATTAACATAAAACAACTAAAACTATTTTAAAATGGATATAGACTTACAGCTTTTACTAGTCAAAAGCAAACTACAAAGTATAAAAACACGGATAAGACTAACTAGAGAAGACCTAGAAGCAAAGAAACCAAACGCCACAGCATTTATACAAGGGGCGTACGACGTAGAACTAGACTTAACAGAAATAGAAAAGACTATCTACAACCTTGAACTAGAAATGCGCATGATAGGACGCGAAATGAACTACGCCATGCAGATAAACGGACACTTAAAAGAAAAGATTAACGATTTAGAAAACGAAAACAAATACAAAAACCTAGACTTATGACTAAACAACACAAACTAGTAACGTTGTCCGCTGTACTACCAGTACTAGCCGATTTCATCGAAGACCTTAACGATCAGTTCGTTTTCAAACAAGACTTAAAACGTAAAGCTAACATACTAGCAGACGAAATACGCAAAGTAGATAACCGACTTTTAAATACAAACGAAGCAAACCGCGAAGAAATATTTAAACAACAGATTGATTTACAGCTAGAGTTCAGAAACTGGATAAAAGACACTATAAAATTCGACTGATGAGGTGTAAAAACTGCAAGGATAAGTTCGAACCTATCCGATTCAATCACAAATTTTGTTTAAAAGACGAATGTATTAAGGCTTTCGTAGAAGAAGTCAAGGTAAAACAATGGAAAACGACGAAAAAACGAATGAAAGAAGACCTAAAAACATTACAAGACTGGTTAAAAGAAACCCAAACGATTTTTAACAAATACGTACGGCTTCGGGATCAAGGTTTAAACTGCATTTCGTGTGACAAACCACCTAAAAAGCGAAATTGTGGACATTATTTTTCTAGTGGTGGACATTCTAACGTTCGTTTTGACGAAGATAATTGTCATCTACAATGCGAACACTGCAACACGTTTTTAAGTGGCAACCTTCTAAACTACCAGATAGGCATACAAAAGAAAATCGGGGCGCAAAAGCTACTAGAACTACAAGAACGGGCGCACGTTACCAAAAAATGGACTATCGACGAACTAAAAGAAATAATACAAACCTACAAATCAAAAATAAATGAACTAGAATGAAAAAAATATACATAACACCAGAACAAATAGAAGAAGCTAAAGACCTATACAACTTTAAAAACCTAAAGAATTCAATTACTAATGGTGAAAGCCAGCTACATGGTGCAGTAGGCGAAGTAATAGCTATGCAAGTTCTAGAATTACGTGAAAATCATGTAGATTATGTAGGACATTACGACTACGATTTAATCTGCAATGGAAAAAGAATAGACGTTAAAACTATCAAATCAAACCACGAACCAAAAGACGAATATAACGCCAATATAAGCGCGTTTAATCACACACAGCAAACAGACTATTATCTTTAGTGTTATGTGTCGTTAGATATGACCTATGGGTACGTAATAGGCTACCTAGAAAAATACGAGTTCTACAAAATAGCTGACCTTAAGAAAAAAGGCGATATTGACTACGGCGAATGGACATTTAAAAGTGACACATACACCACTAAAATAAAAAATCTTAAAAAATTTAATTGAAACTATTGTTTATATCAAAATCTAAACTATATTTGCAGAAACAAAAACTAATTTATTATGAAAAATTTATTTAAAGCGCTGGCAGATTTCCAACAAGAAGTACCAGTAATTCACAAAGCGACGCAAGGTTACGGATATTCTTATTCGGATTTACCCAAAATCTTTAGCGTTATTAACCCGTTGCTAAAAAAACACGGACTCGGATTTACCCAGTTGATTAACGACACTAATTTAGTTACGTGTTTATTTCACGTGGAAAGTGGCGATCAATTAACAAGCACTACGGCTATACCACAAAACGTAGCTTTAAAAGGTATGAACGACTTCCAAGTTATGGGGTCTGCTATTACTTACGTTAGACGCTATGCTATCAGTTCAATGTTAGGACTAGTAACCGACAAAGACACGGACGCAAGCGGTGAACAAGTAAAGAAACTACCTACGATTGACGCTAAACGATTCCAAAGCGCTATCGAAGCTATCAACGCGGGTAAATACACACGTGAAGAACTAGAAGCGAAGTTCACATTAACAGAAGGTCAAACCGATTTAATTAATGCGCTATGAATGCTTTTAAGATTAGATGTTCTGCAATAGGTAAGATAATGACAAACCCCCGAACAAAGGGGGAGTTGTTAAGCCAAACGGCAAAGACGTACATAGAAGAACAAGTTATCCAAGACAAATACGGAATTAAAAAGCAATTTTACAGCCGTTACACCGATAAAGGTATTCTAGTTGAAGACGACGCTATTAAATTAGTATCTGACATTTTAGATTTAGGCTTTACGTGGAAAAACGAAGAACACTTTACTAACGACTGGATGACTGGAACGCCCGACGTAAACACGGACACAATTTTACTAGACGTAAAAAGTTCATGGGACGCTACTACCTTTCCGTTTTTTGCTACAGAAATACCTACAAAGGACTACTACTACCAACTTCAAGGTTACATGGAACTTACGGGTAAAACCGAATCGTTATTGTGTTATTGTTTAGTAAACACACCCGAAGAAATGGTAGAAGACGAAGTAAGACGCGCACACTGGAACGCTAACCTACTAGAAGAAAGCATAGACCTACGCGACGAAGTACAGAAACGACATAACTTTGATCATATACCAGATAACCGACGCGTTAAAGTCTTCAAAGTAGAAAAAGACGAACAAGTAATCGAAGCAATCAAAGAACGCGTGGAGTTATGCCGTGAGTATTACAACACATTAATAAATTTCCTATGAACCAACTAATAGAAGACCAAATAGTATTACGTGTTCTTAGTCGATTCAGCGAACGTTCACAAGTAGGAATAACCAAGTACAACACAACGCTTGAAAGAACCGATTTAAGCACCTTAGAATGGCTTACACACGCACAAGAGGAAGCGATGGACTTCTGCCTATATCTTGAAAAATTGAAAGACGAATACAGAGAAGGCTTATTAACTAAAATGGTAAAGCAATCAGAACAAGACGGATTGTATGAAGATAAATTAAAACGAACAATGCCTAAATAAACACGGATGAAAATAGTAATAGAACAATACGACCACAAGATAACCTACGAAGTACCATACAACGATTTGAATATGGAGCAGATGTTAGAGATACTCGAAAATCTTCTAAAATGTACGGGGTACTGCTTCACTGGTAACCTTCAGATAGTGGACGATAGCATTGAGGATGAAAGGGAATCATTTAGGATAGTTGATGAGCCTAATGAATCAAAAATAAGAGTTGGAGATGCGACCATCACTACCTACGATGAATTCGGAGTAAAACACGAAACCTTTAAACAACAAGAACAAT
>Ga0222712_10002911_pt1 | contig 19157 bp, 25 predicted proteins | sample C33_657DmetaG_FD_165043 | JGI IMG/M metagenome (GOLD analysis project Ga0222712, IMG submission 165043) | Estuarine water microbial communities from San Francisco Bay, California, United States - C33_657D | ecosystem: Environmental > Aquatic > Marine > Unclassified | place: USA: California... | reverse complement strand
TGCATGAGAGAGCCAATCCTGCGCCACGACAGTCCAAGCTCGTCGCGCAACCGCCTCACGCACTCGCGCCGAGCCAGCAATAGTTTTGGGTGAAAGTCCTTTGCGCGGACGCGCTCAATTGTCACCTCGTGCTTCCTGCAAACTTCTTTGATGAGACGAATGCAAAAATCGTCTGATAAGGACGACTGAGGAACGTCATCTGGCTTCGGCCGCTCGCGCTTGCGCTCCGAGCCGACATAGGGAAAAAGATAAGTTGCTTCAGTCATTGCTGCTCTTTCAAGGACCGGATTGATTGCGCGCACTCGCGGCACCCTTTTTCTTCCAGCTTCTTCGCCGCGGCCTCGATGATTAAATCAAGACGACCGCGTAGGCGCAAGCATTCTTGCCGAAGCTCCTGAACGGTCATTTCGCATATGTCTTTAGCCATGTTCATCTCACCAAAGCTTGCGCGCCGTAAAGCGCGAGAAGAGCCGCCTCTGCGCGGCCGTGATCTTTCTTGCGGCTGAAGTGCGTGCACTCAGGCCACTTGGAAATTGCAAGCGCGCGCGCTTTTTCTTTATCGCTATCAAGACCAAAGTGTTTCTTCCATTTCGTTGGCGACACAAGATGCGTCGGGATGAAGGCTCCGGAGATGACGCCGCGAGCCATTCCAAAAGCCATGCCAAAAGAGAAGCTGGACGCGACGCCCTGCTTTGGCATGGAGTGAACCAGTTCAATCACCGCCAATTCTGGCGCGTGCGTCTGGACAAGCTGCATCAGGGCGGCGCAATTGATTTCCTTGCCAACGACCGGGACGTCGTAGACCGCGACGCGTTGCGGGTATTTCGGGTAATAAAACGCAACAGCCCCGGAAGCGCCGGGGTCGACGCCCATGATGCAGGTATCCGTCATACTTTGATCCTATACGCCGCGCGTTGACCTTCAATCCACCCCTCGTCGGCGTTAACGAATACGGGCTGAATGAATATCTGCTTTACATCCTTGCGCCCCTCGCCGATACGCTGATTGCGGATATGGCCACGCCTAAGATGTGGGCGGACAGGCCCCCGAGACCCGTCGCCTCTCATGGTTTTTGTTATTTCGCCGATTTTTATGGTGGTGATGTATTTGTATTCTTTGTTTCTGATTTGCTTGACGCCGTTTTGAGATGACGGGTCCTTAAACCTCTTGGGCGCGTTCAAAATATCTTTTTTTATGTTTCTTGTGGCCAGCAGAACAATCAAGGTGCATAGCATGGCGTCTGCGGCCAGGTCATTTATGTAGTTGGCGTCTTTCGGGTCCATGGTTGAAAACGCGGAAAGCAACTCCGCCGACCCTCTTGGTAAATAAGTCCAGTCATCTTTGTTCTTCATGCCCATGGAATATTTATAATTGGGGCCTCCCAATCCATAATAACGAAAACTAAAGGTAACAATTCTTCTGTCATCTTTTATTGCATCAAATACGCCGTGGGCAAGATTGTCGTAGCCAACCACCCAAGGAAGCAGTTGCCGCGTTTCCCCGCATGCGATTAAATCAAACTCGTCGTAAGGATAGGCGTATAAGCCCGCGCTATCCATGCTTTTGGCTGTTGCCCTTATGTCTTCCCATGACGCGGACGACCATATTTCTTTGCCAAGCACGAAAAGCTGCCTGTCCATTTCGATCTCCATTCCAATGTCAACAACTCATATAGGGAGACAACCTGTCATGGATAAAAAAATCTGTCAATTTGCTTGACAGCAAAAAACCGCACTGCTCTATGGGGAAAATAATTTGAAATTGAGGTCTCATGAACCCCTTCGAGAAGTTTGGCATCGAGCATCTTTCTCCATCTTCCTGCAACATGTTCGTCGGTAGCCCGGCGGCTTTTGTGCTGACGAAATGTCTGGGCGTCAGAAATCAGGTGGGCGCCGCCGCGCACAGGGGGACAGCCGTAGAAACAGGCGTCGTTCACGGGCTCGTCAAGGGCGCAACTGACGAAGAATGCGTGTCTGTTGCGAAGTTGGAATTCTCGAAACTGACCGCCATGAGCATTGATCCGCGCATGGAGAAGGAGCAGGCGGCGGTTCCTGAAATGGTTCGCGTCGGCCTCTCTGAGCTACGCGAATACGGGCCGCCAACAAGCGTTCAGGGGAAAATAGAATATTCCGTCGAGGGACTTGCCATTCCGCTAATCGGTTTCTACGATATTGAGTGGTCAAATCACAAAATCCTCATTGACATAAAGACAACTCATGCGCTGCCATCAAAAATATCGACGAACCACGCTCGCCAAGTGGCCCTATACTCTGCGGCAAAGGGTCATTCTCTGGACGCGCGCATCACCTACATCACCCCGAAAAAGTCTGCCACCTATCGGCTGGAAAACGTCGAGCAGCATGTCCGGTCTCTTTCGAAAATAGCTCTGGGCATACAGGCGTTTTTGTCGAAAAGCTCCGACCCCATGGAGCTTGCCAGCATGACTGTCCCCGACGTCGACAGCTTTTATTTTTCCGACCCGGTGACACGTCAGAAGGTTTTTGAGATTTGGGGGATGTAATGTTCACGATAAAGGGACTGAGATCCTTGAAAGACCCGGATGCGGAGGCTTATTCCCCATCCCAACATGTAAAGCCCTTTATGCTTTGGCTTGGGAAGCCATTAAGCTTTTGGGCCAACAGTTCTAATGCAATTAAAGATGAGAACGAAGCGCTCAGGCAGCAGGTTCTTGAACTAAGGGCAGAAATTTCTGAACTGAGCTCTCAATTGCAATATTATGGGGCGAGAGAAAAAAAGCTTTACGAAGAAACGTGGCGGCACGAAGAAATAAGTGAAATGTTGAAGTTTCTTTCGGAAAGAGATGGGTTCAAATATACGCACATAGCCGCCGAGCAAAAGATACAAATGATGGAAAAAGAGCTTGTCTCTTTGAGGCAGCATTGCAATAGCGGATGGGAAAGCTACAGGTCACTTGAGAAGCAGTGGATGAAGTTTATTTACGAGTATGTGGATAATGGGTCCTATCCACAGATGACAGGAAGGGGGAATGAAAATGGCTGCAGTGAAGAAGATTAAACGCGCGCCCGCAAAGCGTGGTCGTCCTGCCAAAAAGATTGCCGCGCGTCGCGGACGACCGTCGAAGCCGGTGAAGCGCCTGACGCGACTTGAGGCGGCAGAAATCGCCTTGCAGGAGGCTCTCGTAGAGCAGGCCAGTGTCGTTCAGATGTTCAAGAAGATCAGCGAGAAGGTCGCAAAACTTCAGGCCCGCGTTGACGCCCACAAGGAGCGCGAGAAGGCTAAAAGGGAGCTGATCCCGGTATTCACAAAGGCTGATCTGAAGGCGGTCGCCTGACGAGCTTCGCCCGATCGGGCAAGAGCAGGCAGCGGGCTAGATCGCTGCGGGTAAAAGGAAAAAGTCAAAATGGCTCTTAACATCAACTATGAAAGCAGCGGCGGGAATTTTCTGCCGATCGTCAAGTTCGATTGCCGCGCGGGGCGCATGTTCCGCCGGGATCGCGCCAATGGCGAAAACTCCGACATTGATATTACCAGGTCCTTCAAGGCCGTCATTGACCTTGAGAACCTCGAAACGGGGTGGATGAATTTTGATACCGGCGGCGCGCCGGAGTTCGCTATGGCGATCTTTGGCAAGAGCGCCGTCCCGGACAAGCCGAGCGACAAGCACCGCCTTGGCGTGCGGCTGATCATGAAGCTGCACAAGGATTGCGGCGGAGACGTGCGTGAATTCGCCGGCAACGCCAAGTCTCTCGTGCGGGGCGTAGACGGCCTGCACGACGCGTATCTGGCTGGGGTCAAGGAAAACCCGGGCAAGCTGCCTGTGGTTGTCCTCGAAGACGCCACGCCGATCACGACGGGAGAGGGGGCCCGTAAGTCGACGAACTACGCGCCCGTGTTCAAGATCACCAACTGGGTTGCCCGCCCGGAAGACCTTGTCCACGAGCCGCGCAGTTCGTCGGCCGCCCCGGCGGCGTCTTCCGGCGCATCCAATGCCGGCTCGCCGCCTTCGACAGGTTCAACGCGTGTTCCGCCTCCGGCTCCTGCGCTGGCGGCGGAAGACGACTTCGGTTGAGTTGCGTCGTTCCATGCGTAATTGAGGGGGCGCAAGCCCCCTCTTTCATGAGGGACAAATGAGATTTCTTGTGACAATGAACATGCCCTCGTATTCGGGCAATCTCGTGCATCAGATGAATGTCGAGCACAAGGCCAAAAGCCTTGAAGAGTTCGTCGACGCGCTCTCGAAAGAGGACTTCGTTGTTGTCGAAGAGTTTTATCGGGATCCTCAGACAGGTTCGGACAATAGTCGCGGCATGACAGCGATCAATCACAGATACGTCGGTAAAATAAAGATCATCAACCAGCATAGATAGGAGATTGAGATGGAATTCAGAGATGTTTTGATAAGCGCCGCGAAGACGGTGGATGAACGCAATAAAGAGTATGGCACAATTGACGAGTGCTTTTCTCGAATTGCAAAAATTTCGTCTGCGTTCTTCAACGAAGAGATCGACGAATACAAAGTCGCCATGATCCTGCTATTTGTAAAACTTGGCCGGATAGGCGATAATAAGCAATACGACGACAACTACATTGACGGCGTAAATTACCTGGCGTTCGCGTCTCAATTTGCCAAGGCTTCCACAAGGAGCCCGGCGCAAGCGCGCCCCCCGTCATTCAAAGTACCACTCGATCACGTCGATCAAATCAGGGACTACGAATATGCCAGCAGAAATCCCTCAAGTTTTGACCCCAGAGGCGCGCGAGGAGCGTAGGCGCGTCGTCCTCCTCCTCGAACAATGGTCTCGCCCAAACTTCCTAAAGGATCGCTTTGGCGACATCGGGGACTATGAGTTTGGCGCCATCGGCAAGATCGTCTTTGAACTGAAGAAAGACGTTCTTGCCGGCGCCAAGGCAGAAGACCTGGAGGCGTAATGCGTAATGGCGTGAAGGTGTTTGAGTTTGTGGAGAAGTATTTTTGCCTGACGACGATTGCGGCCGTGATTGCGATCGTCTTGTCGTCATGCTCAATCGACACAAACGGCTACTACTCCAGAGGCGCGCCGGGGAAGGTTGAGTGCGTCAAAAAGACAGACCGTCTTGAGGAGTGTCGCAGTCAGAAATGAGGATAAATGAGGCGGCGAGAACACCAGCATCAGCGAGGCGTGAAAATTACTCGCCTGACGCTGTTTTCTTGCCGCTTCATAATTGGCGAGGTCGTCGGGCCGGAGACAAAATACTGCGGAGAAAAAACGCACAAAGGCTCTTACTGCGAGGCGCACCACAAGCTTTGCTACACTGGAGCTCCGCCTCTTAATCCGCGCCTGAAAGAATGAAAAGAGCGCACAGGCGGCCGATCCTGGCGGCATAGATTACAATCGCCAGCATGACGAATAGTCTTATCATTTTTAATATTTTTTCAAATTCATCAGGGTGGAGCACGCAAAAATCCTTTTATGAATTTCAGGAAAAGAATAATAACACAGCACGTCAGCTTTAATCTGAAGAACCCCGTCGGATGATCACGACCACGAAATATCAATGCGGCCTCCGCCGCCGCTGTTGCCGCTTGGTGAATTGGCAAATCCTTGACACGGAACGCCGCCGAAATTTTGGCCACCACCGCCGCCGCCGCCACCGCCGCCAACTGTGATCGTTATTGACGTCCCGGATGTCGGCCCCGTGCCTCCGGCGAGCGGATTGGAGAAAGTCGCCAGCGTGACGCCGCCGCCACCGCCGTTGCCATTGCCCGACCCCCCGCCGTTGGATGTATTGCCATCATAGGCGTATCCGGCCTGCGTCGTCCCATTGCCGCCGTTGTATCCGCCGCCGCCTCCCGGAGCCGAGGCAAACACGGCGCCGGGCGACGTCCCGAAGCTGGACTGCCCGCCAGACGCCCCCGCGGCGCCGACAAGCGTCGCCCCGCCGAAACAGTTGTTGACGCCGTTGAACCCTCCGCCGCCACCGCCACCGGCGCGCAAAACAATTGAGAGGGTATTGTAGCTCGGGACAGCAAACGACGTTGTCGACGTGTAGGAGGCCGAGCCGGCCGGGATTTTACGCGTGCTGTAGAACGCGCTCATCCCAATGCTGTTCGAGGAATTCGGAAATTGAAAAATGGCCGAGCCGCCGGCGTTGGTGTAGAGCAACCCGCGATACGCGTTCAGATCGGCGCCGTAGCCAAATTCAAAGTTGATTGATCGGTTCAGGCCGCCCGACGTCGCCGTGCCTCCAAGGTCAATCTGACCCGATGCAACCATTGTCATTTGCTGTTCTCCAGCGCTTCAACCCGCGCCGCCAACTCTTTCACGGCGCTGATCAGGATTGAGACCATATTTCCGTATGCGACGTGAAGGTAGCCGTCGTCGTGCTCAAAGACGACCTCGGGGAGAACCTTCTGCACCTCTTGCGCGATGACGCCAGCGCGGCGCTCACGCGCGTCTCGCATGCGATAGGTCACGCCGCGAATGCTCTGCAGCTTCGCGACCGCATCCGTAATTTCCTTGACGTCTTCCTTCAGGCGCGCGTCGGAGAAAGCCGTGACGTTCCCGGACGCCGTAAGGTTGCCGGTCGTCGTGCCGTTCCCGCCGACCGTGACGTTGCCTCCCGTCACCTGCAGCGCGTTCGAAGTTCCGACGTTGTTGACCGTGAACGTGCCCTGATCAACGATCAGGTTCCCGGATATCGTGCCGCCAAGGATCGACAACCGCAACGCCGTTGCGGAGTAAATTTCACCCGTAACGACCGACGTTCCGGTCCCGTAGTAGACGTCGGTGTAGGTTCTCGGAACGACGTTATTGACCGCGGCGCCGGCAACCTTGAAGGTCACAGTCCACGGGCCGCCGACGCCGTCCGTCGTGGAGTTGGCGACAATCCACGTCCCGCCGGTGTTGATCGGAACCGTGACGATCAAATTGGACGTCAGGCTCCCTGTGATGCTGATGCGCGAATTGCGCGCCTGCGCCTTTGTCAGAGCGACAGTGCCGCCACTCGAGGAAACGGTGTAAGTGCCTCCGAGAGCCTCGTCGATGTATCCGAAATTGGCGTTGAGCGGCACGTCCCACGCGAGGGAGTTAAATGCCGGCTGGTTCAGGTCTTTGTTTTGTGTCGCCATGTCGGCCCCCTCAAATGTGCTTGTTGGCGATATCGAGCGCGCGAACGACGTGCTCGTCGGGCGCCTCAAGGATTGCTTCCGTCTGCTTGCCGATGTTCTTCTTTGCGTCGTCCGCCATGCGGATCAATTGCTGCGCCGTCGTCGCCTTCACGCCGCCGCCTGTCGCGCGTCCCATGCGGCGCTGCTCCATGCGGCGCTCGCGCGCTTCGCCGGCGGCATATGGCAGAGAGGGCGGAAGCCGTGAAGGCAGGCCGCCAAGAGCGCCGACGCCATACATTGCCCCGCCGGTCAGCATTGGAGAAGAGGCCGCGCCAGCCAGAATTGCCGCCGGGTTGAGGGTCGAGGCGCCAGCCGCCAGAGGAAGGCTGCCGGCCATGATCTTGCCGACGAGCCCCTGCGGCACAAGAGAGGACAATTCCTGACCGGCCAGCGCGTAGCCGATATCCGGGTCAATCGCCTCAAGCTCCTTCAGCAACTTTCCTTTGTGCGCGTCGTTCTGGCTTCTCAGGATCTTGCGCATTTTTGCGCCGACCGTCGTCGTCTTGCCGCCGAGAAGCTCCTTGCGGATTTCCTTTATTTTTTGGGTCGAGCGCTCGTATTGCTCCATGACGTCAGCGTATCGCGGGTCCTGCTTTTTGATCGTCTCAAAAACAGATTTGCGAAGATCGGATGCAACTTTTGCGGCGGGACTTTCAGCGCCAAAGTCTCGACTGTATTTTCCGTGAACTTCGCTCAAGGCTCTTTTTAATTTGTCGAAGTCCTCAAGCGCGTTCGCGCCCGGCTGCTGCGGCTGATTGCGCCACTCGTCGATCTTTGCAAGCGCCTCGTCGTAGGCGTTTTTGGCCTCCTGGTTGTAGACCTTGCCAAGATTTTTGAATTTCTTTTCCGCCTCTACCAGAGCCGTGTCGACCATGCCAAATCCTAGCGGCGTTTGGCTCTTGATCGGGTCCGCCATGCCGGCGATGTAGTCTTTGCTGCGCTGGTCTGCAACTTTGTTCAGGCCGCCTTCGACGCGGCTTACAAGGTCTTCCGCGTTTGCCTCTCCGGAAAAGTGCCGCATGAATTCCGGGTTCTTCGCGTATCCCGCGCGAGACGCGTCCAAAAACGTCTTGATTGGTTTTCCCGTCGTCACCGCAAACAATACGGAGGCCGGCGCCGCAGCCGCGGCAGCTATCGGCTTTGAGATCGTCGAGGCAGCTTTTGACGCCGCGGCGCCAATTGGCTCCGCCCGGCCAACAGCCGACATGACTTCACCCGCACGGCCGGCGACGCCCGGCAGGCGGGACATCAAAGAACCGCCGCCGGTGAGGAAAGCGGACAGGTCTGCGGCAACGCCCGCCGGGTCCTTGGCGAGAGCCTGCTTCAAGCCTTCCTCGCTCCCGTAGCGCTGCTTGTAAAAGTCCATTACGGCGTTCAGCGATTGCTCGCTCTTCGCCTTCTCGGCCGGATCCTGCTGCACGCCAAGAGCGCCAACGCCCTTGGAATACGCGCCCTTCGCCAGCGATCCGACCGCCTCCGCAGTCTCCAGCGGATGCAGGATAGGAGCCGCCATTGAGGAGACAACGCCAACCGCGCTCTCCGGCAAATGCTTGATTGCCTCGCCCGGGACCTGTGACCATTCAAGGCCCGGCGCCGCTGACGCGGCGGGCGGGCGAGGGGCCAGGGGAGCTGCCGGCTCGGCCGGGGCCTCCGCCGCAGGCGCTGCTGGCGTCGCAAATGCGCGCTTGCTCAAGAGCTCCTTGAGCTTTTCCCGGTTGAACAGAGGGTCCTGACTGAAATCCTCGGCGTCCATTCTATCCTCCGAAATAGCGTGAAACGCCGGTTATGCCGTATTTATCCTTGAAGTATTTTTCGATCGCTCCGGGCGATGAGAGACCGCCGGTCATTGCCTTGAAGCCCTTGGGGTCCTCCCACATGGTCTTCTGGAGAGCGTCGATCTCTTTGCGATACATCGCCGGCGTGCGCGTCCTCTGGAAATCAAGCCCCGCGCGCGTGTAGAGATTGCCGCTCCGCTGTCCGTAGACGTCGGCGTGCTGGCGCTGATCCAGCTTCATCTGGTTGTTGACCATGTTTGACGCTGCATTGAAGGTTGAAGCCTTCGGCGGCTGATCAAGATTTGGCTGCGCCGAAATGAGCTGCGACAGGCTGCCAAGAGCAGTCTGCTGCGCTGCCTCGACGCCGCGCTGCGCCGCGAGCGTATTCAGTTTCGAGATCAGCGCCGCGCTCGTGTCGGATGAGCCGAAGTAGTCTTCGCCATACCCGGCCGCGCGCGCGACTGTATTGCCGTAATTGACGATCATCGCGCGTGTCGTGCCGCCTGCGCCGGGCGCATTCATGCCCGTCTGGTGCGCGACGTCAGAGATGATTTCGGCGATATCGTTGTATTGCAGCTTTTGCGCCTGCGCGGCTTCGGCGTCCTTTTCGACCCTCTCCCGATACTCTTCGCTGCGCTTCTTGGCCGCTGCAGATCCGGGCATGGCCAACACTTGCGTCTCGTTTTGCGCCGACTTGCTGGACTTGTCGTCAAATCCCAGCCACGCCGGAGCGGGGGTCATATCCTTCGATGTCAGTCCGATTGGCTTCTGCGGCGCGCCAGCCGCGCCAGAGCCGGCAGTAGCCGCCGAGCCGCCTTCGGCTCCGCCGCCCCATACCGGCTGCGGATTTTTCATCCAATCGAACATTGAGACGGTATTGCCGTTGGCGAGGCGCACGAACCACATGTCGCCCTTCTGGAAGATCGACTTGCCGTAAACGTCCTGCATCTTCTCGGCGACTTCGGCGGCGCGCTTCTTTGTCTCCTGCGCCTCGGTCTTCGTCAGTTGCTGCTCGCGGGCCGTCTCGGCCTCGCGCTTGGCGATTTCAGCCTCCTTGCCCATGACGTCCATGTAAGAGCCAGCGCCCGCGCCAATGCCCTGCAGGACGGCGGAGCCCAGATACCGGCTCGGGGACGACGCCATAGCGCCGAGGCCGGTCAGAGCCGGCACAAGGAAGCGCTCGCTCGTCAGGAAGTCCATCGCCTTTTCGCCGACGCCTTCCGGCGCCTTTCCGCGCAAGAAGCCTGAAATGCCGCGAGGCTCTTGCGCAGGAGCAGCAGCCGGAGCCGCGGCTCCAACGCCCTGACGCAAATTGACCGTCGTCCCCTCGGGCGGCAGCGCGCTCGCCATAAAATCCCTGTCTCCGGGGCGCAGGTTCATGGGCGTAGCGCCTTCAAGACCCGCATTCTTGCGGAAGCGCGCCTGATATTCGGGGATCGACGTGCCGAGCACATCTTTCGCGCCCATATTCTTTTTGTATCCCGGGCCCGCGAACCACATGGCGGAAGCTTCTTCCGGGCTACCGGTTTTCTTCAAATATTCTCCGAACTTGGCGCGGGCGACAGCTTCTTGCGCTTCCTTGTTGCCGCGGAACTGTTCCGGCGTCAGCCGGCCAAGGCCAGCCTGCTCGGACCATTGCGGCACATTCGTCGGCAGCACCTGATACTTGCCGATCGGCCGGCCGTATTTGGTCTCCGGGCCAAGCGTGCTGTAGGGGTCTTTCTGACCGCCAGTCTCGCCGCGCGCAAGCGCGTTCAGATAGCGATCAATGTCGCCTTCCGGCTCGCCGCCGTCGGCCATGCCAGAGCGGATGCCGCTCTTCATGCGCGGGTCGGAAAATGCGGCAAGAGCTGTCATCCCGGCTTTCACATATGGCGCCGCTTGCGCTGCAAGCGTGCCAAGCGTTGCCGCGCTGGATCCGATTGAGGCGACGTCGCCCAGCATGCCGCCGAGGCCGCCGCTCTTCTGCGACTGTCCGCCGCCGCCGCCAGAGGGTTCATGAATGGATTTTGCTGTCTGAATAGCTCCAGAGGGGATGCCAAGGCGCTCGGGGACAATGTCCTTGTCCTCGACCACGCCGCCCTCGGCCTTCCCCTCGCCTTTGTAGAGCTTGTAGAGCTTGGCCGCGCTCTCGCCGAGGCCAGCCGCACTTCCGAGCCCCTCCAGCATCTCCGCCGACTTGGACTTCATCGCGCTCGGCGCGCCGCCGGGCCGGTGAATGCTTTGAGCCGCCTGGATGCCTTCCTTCGGGATCGCCAGACCGGCGCCGCCAGCCATTGAGGGCCCGCTGGGGCCGTAGCCGCCCGCGCCTGCGCCGAGGCCGCCATACATGGCTTCATGCGCCGCGAGGATCGAAGCAATGTCGCCGGTCGTCAGCGCCGCGCCGCCGCCAGCGTAGCCGCCACGCGCGTAATCGCCGGGAGCATTGACCGCGCCGCCCATGCGCGCGCGCCCAAGCGCCGCCGCGTCGTCGGTCGCCGCCGGAAGGTCCACTGTCTGATAGCCGCCATACTCGCCCACCGCATCCGGCCGGCGCTCCGCCACCTGCGGCGCCATGAGGCCGATCTCCGGCTGTCCAAACTTGCTGTAGCGCCAGATATCCTGCCCGTCATAGGTCTGGCCGATCGGCTCCGGGCCTTCGTAGCCAAGCCCGCCGCCGTCCGCGCGCTCGCGCACGCCGTCCTTGAGCCGCGGGTCGGAGAAAAATGGCTGCGCCTGCGCGTTGAAGGTCTGGCCGCCATAGAGCGGGCCGAGGCCGCCGGCGACATTCGCCAGAAACTGGGCCGTCTGAAACGGGTAGGCCTGCTGCTGCAGGAACTGATTGTAGAGCGCCTGAAGGCCAGCCTGCTGCGTCTGCTGCTGCAGCGTGCCCGCGCCGAGCTGCGCCTGCGTGCCGGCCAGCGCCGCCTGCGAGGCTCCCTGCCCAAGCTGCCCAAACTGGCCGCCAGCCTGCAATTGACGCTGAAGGTCTGCCTGCGCCGACTGCATTGCCGGCGCGTAGCCGGCAGAGAAGATGTCGCCCGCCGTCTTGCCGTAGGCCAGGTTCTGCTGGCCCTGAAGAACGGCGCGCTCAATGCCCGCGCGGTCGCCGCCAAAGGCGCCCGACTTGATTGCCTGCGCCTGCTGCTGCGAGAGCTCGCGCCCCTGCTGCTGGCGAAGAAGATCAAGCGTCGGCGCGGCGACGGCTTGCGTGTAAGGGTTCATGTAGTTGCCGACGATCTGCGGCGCAAAAGTCGTCCCAGCGGCGCCCGTCAGGCCGGCCCCGGCCTGAAAGTAGGGGGAGCCGGTCTGGGCGACCTGATTGATGTTGCCGATCGCCATCTGCTGCTGCTGATTGATCGGCGCGACAAATGCGTTTGGGTCGGAACTATATGGCGTGAACGGCCTCGCCGCCGCCGCTTGCGCGGTTCCGAAGGCTTGGCCATACATCGCCTGCGCCTGCGGAGAGGCGACGGTTGTCTGCATCGACTGCGGCGGCAAAGAGCCGTATGAGGACTGCGAACCTTTACCGCACATCTATTTTCTCCCCGTGCGCGAGCGGATCACTCCGCCGCCGCCTTCCATTCACCAGTCTGCGCCCCATAAAGGAAAAACGCGCCGGCGGGCTCGCCAAAGAGCCTCTCATACATTCGAACCTTGCTCTTCGTCCGACTATTGGAAACGATCCCAATAATCAGCGGGAACTTCAGTTCGTCAGCAACCTGTTTGCTGAACTCACACAACTTCGTCGCTCTCCCGCCGGGCGCATTCCTGAATTCTGGATGCACGAAGACGGTTTTTTCCTCGATTATTGGGCTGTCACTATACCACATCGTCCCAATTCTGAGCAAAACGAAGCCCTCAAGCTGTCCGCCCGGCTCGCCGATGACGCCAACCAGTCCGTGATGCACGTGCAGAGACGGCCATATGTCGGCTGCGATCTTGTGGATATTGGGCTCGGATATGCCATTCTCCTCGCAGACCTGAAGCGCCATCTCCATGACCGCTTCCATGTCTCTCGGTTCCCCAATTCTCACCTTTACGTCTTCCATAGCGGCCCCCTCTGCTCGCTAGTCCTTCTTTGGTCCCGGAAGCGCCTTCAACGTTTTCACCGTGCGCGCCCGATATTCGACGACAAACTCGTCAAGCGTTTTATGCCCAAGATCAATGTCGCCGCCCCCTATGCGCGCGACGTTGTCCGGAGCAATGACGTATTCGCCGCCTGCGGCGACAATCTCCACGCCCGGCTCTTCTCCCAATTGCTGGCGACCAAATATCTGATTGGCGACCCGGAAGCCAGCCATCGTATTCCCCTCACCCATTGCCGAAATGATGTCGGCCGGGATGACGTAGGAGCCAGACGGCACGTTGATTGGAAGATGATCCGTGCGCCCGGCGACTGGACTGTGGATAGGGCCGACATGGATTTTGTCGGCCGCTCCGCCCGTTGCTTTCGACTGGCGCGCCGTCTCCAGCGCGGCCGCAACCGCCTGTTTCTGGGGGCGACCCGCGCTGACCATTTCAGAGATGTTTTCTGAAATTGTCTCTTGCGACTTTCCTTGCTTCAGCGGCATGGCTTAATCCAGTGAGTAGGTGACGTTGATCGACTGACCCGTTCCCGGTGAAACTACGAGGCCATTGGTGAAGTGCTGGCCCACTTGATAAACGCCAAGCGTCGTTGGCGTCGCGACAAGCGCGTTCGACGCCGCAGCAAGCGCAGTCGTCGCGGCATTATAAACCAATCCAGACGCAGACCCGGCGACAACGACTGAGACGCTCACGAGGCGTCCCGCGCCAGCAACTATCAGCGTTGATCCGGTGACGGTGGCGCTCGTCTGCTCGCCGGCGACATACGCAACCGTGCTCGACAAATTGTTGAGGCCAATGACGCCATTTTTCTGAACCGTTACGACGTCGTCGAGAGTAGCCAAGAAAGCCTCCTAAAAAGCCCTTGCGTGATCGCCAAAATGGCTATAGGCCGCTTTTATATAAGCAGCAAAGGCCGTTTCGGCATTTTTATAGTATCCCAAATTTTTTGATCTTCCTTTTACTTTTATTGACGCATACCATTTTTCATGAGTTTTACACCAAGAGACACCCTTAAATCCAGAATTGTTTGTTAATGGGCGCTTTTTATTCGCCGCGTTAAGAGATGAGGTAGATATTCTTAGATTGCATATTTTATTATTTGAAGGGTTCCCATCAATATGGTCAATAATACCGTTGGGCCATTCTCCATAGTGCAACAACCATGCAATTCTATGAGCAAGATAATATTTCCGTTCTATCATAATTTTTTTATATCCACTTTTTTCTAATGTTCCCGCTTCCTCGCCAAAAGAAACGCCCCTTCTTTTAACGCCCCAAGTTATAATGCCTGAGGTCGCATTATACAAAAGATCATTTTTTATAACGCTTTCTATGTCTTTTTTTACCATTAGAATTTCCCGTCAGGTTCAAGTCGATATCGCATTCCGCCGATGCGCCAGAATGTGTTCAATTCTACGGGATCGCTTTCCATTTTGATGGACATCAGCCTGCCGCGGAACCGGGGCGTCAGGAATTGCGTCTGGTTCGTCATGGAATAGGGGCCGTATGTTCGCACTGGCCCCTCCGGGTAATCGGCGACGAGGAACGTCAATTGGACGTGCGCAATTTGCTGGCCGCCGTAATAGCCCCACTTCATGTCCGGCCAAACCTGATCGACAAACACCTTGAACTCGCCGTTTGACATCGAAAAGTAGCCGGTCTGGAATTCGGACGGCATGACGACGCCGTCGGCGTCAGGGCTGGTTTCGTGCTGATAGATCAGGTTTTGTGAATTCAGAATGCCGGCTCCAATTGGCGGCCCGAGCACGCTCTCGTTGATCCACGCCGTGCGCGCGGCGCTGACGCCATTGACGTCGTATCCAAAGTCCCACTGGTCGAGGGCGACATTGTATTTGACGTATGCGCTGACCTCGCCGCCATTGGTGGTTGTCGGGTAATACCAGGCAATTTCGCTGAAGCGCGAATTTGCCGCCGCGCGAATTTTCCTGATGTTGTTGCGATCAAGGTCCTGGAAGATGACGTCCCATATCGGGCACTTGATCGGCTCAACGCCACTCGGCCCGAGGCGGAAGAATTGGCTTTGACCCATCCAGTAGACGACGCCATTCATTGACGTTGCTGCCTTGCGCGCGATCAGTCCGCAGCCTGTGCCAATTTCATTGAACTGGTAGACGTAGGGCGGTCCAACGTATTGCATCGCCCACACGGCAAGGTCCGTCCACACAAGACCCTGCTGCGGTCCCTGCAAGCACGCGACGACGCCTGATCCGCGCGGGATGCGATACGAGCCAGCTTGATTTGTCGGCGTCGCAATCCATGAGTTGTAGTCGTTTACGTCGCACCAGCGAAGCAGGAGCGGGTCCTGAATTCCAGTAAACGTCGTGCCCCACGCAATGATCTGCCGCTGCGGCATGGCGACAAACATGCCGTCATTGACTGGAGGCGCCTGCGGAATAATCGACGCGACGGTCGATCCGGTGGCTGGTTGCCAGAGATAGATGCCGCCGCCAACAGGACAGGCGACAAGCGTGTCGCCCCAATTATCGAGGGTCCAGTCGGTCACGGCGATCGGCGATCCCTCTAACGAGCCCGAAGGCACGACGCCAGTTCCGTATCCGCCCGCGCCGTAGCCGGCGACGCCGTAGCCTGTTCCCGTCGGGATCGGGCCGGGCGTGCGGTAGAAAAGATATCGCGCGCGGCCAAGGTTCATCAGCGTCAGCGTGTTGAAGATTGTTCCGCCAATCCCCGTATAGGTTCCGGCTGCAGTCGCATTCGCGTAGGTGACGGTGTTCGCCGTCGCCGCGGTGACAGTTGCGCCTGCTGTATCCAATGTCCCGGGCGTAGCGCTATCAACGACAATCGTGTCGCCAACAGAAAATGTGTAGGTGCCAGTGAAGGATATTGTTGCCGCCGTTCCCGTCGTCGTCGCATTCGTCGGAATAATTGACGTGGCGGAGCTATCTGCGCGGATCGTGAATGTGTTGGCCGACAAGACCTGAATAACGGTGTAATTGCCAAATATTGTGACTGAACCGGACACGACGGGCACGACAACGGCGAATGTGTCTCCAGCGAGATAGCCGTGCGCCGTGAGCGTCACGGTTATAATCGCGTCGCCAAGCGTCGCATCAAAAGTCGGAACAGCGCCGCCGCCGGGAGAGCCTACGGTCGCAGTGGCCGGCTTGGGATTTCCGAGCGCGTCAACGGATGTAATCGTGAATGCATCCGGGCTCAAATACGAACACTGATAGGTGCCGAACAGAACCAACCCGCCTACGGCGATCGGCGTCTGGATATAGACGCTGTCGTAGTTGTCTACGTTTGTGCCGGTTGCGTTAATCTGGACTGTCGCGCTTCCAAGCGTCGTCTGCACGCCATCAACAGAAAGCGGGAAAAGGGGAGGAAGGTTGAAATTTTGCGTATCGGTTCGCGGCGTAATTGTTTGACGCGTGCTGCCAAAGATAACGGAAAGACCATTCCCATTTACGCTCGTGCCTTCGCACCCGACGCCTAGATAAGTGTTGGCGTTGGTGTCCTCCCACGCCCACAGTGCGCGGCACACTGTGCCAACATTTGATGCGGAGGAATTGGACGGATATTTCAGCCAGCCGCCAAGTTTCTGAACAAGGCCGATGCCCTGCTTATCAAAAACAAATCGCACCAGATTTGAATAGGAAATTGCCGCCTCATTGAGCGTAAGCGTCCTGTTCTGATCGACGCCGGGGAGCAATTTGAGTGTTGCGTGAGCCATAAATAATTACCGCGTCGGTGTTGCCGAAGTCGAGGCGCTCTGCGAACTCCACGCGGCGGCCTCAAACTTTTTGCGATTTTCTTCTCCAAGCGCGCTCTTCAGCAACGCCTGATACTGGGTTTCGTAGGTCACTGGCATCTGCGGATCATTGCCCTGCGCGCTGCTGAAGTTTCTCTGATACGCGGCGACATAGATCATGCTCGCCATGATGAAGAGATCAGGAAGATAGAGGCTGATGAACGTCGTTGTCTGCGTGCCGTTGGTTCCGTCCCCAAGGCTTTGCGGGCGATACGTGCCGACAAGCTCCACTGTGTAGGTCTGATCCGGATACGGACCCAGCAAGAACGTGTAGTCGTCGAACGGCGCGAAATAGAGCGGCTGCCCCTTGCTGCCCGCCGCGCCGTAGACGGCGTCGAGAAACTCTTTTGTAGTCGGCGTCAGAGGATTGCGCGTGCCGAGATCAGGGTCGCTCACGCTTGACGGCGTGATGATGTTGATCTGCTCGGGAACGACAAATGTTCCACTCGGAACGGAAATTATGCGGGAGCCGATCGAGCAGGAATAGGCCGTCGTAGCGATCGACGTGAACAAAAAGTCGACTTCGCGATATATGCGATTTTCCGCATACGTAATCGCCATGGGCAGGATTTCGAGGAAGTTTGTGTCCGTCTCGTCGACCACCGCCATGGTCGCGATCTGGGTTTTGTAGCTCCTCGTATTCGCCACCGTGCCGGCGTAGCTGAGACCAGTCGTCATGTCCGAACCCCTGAAATCCGGGCGATATTACCACGGATCAGGCCCGCGTCCTACGCCGGCGAGCCAGTCAAATCCTTGAGAGCGATCCTGATGCGCCGGATTTCATGCGCGATGATCGCCCGAGCCCGCCAGTCCCAGTCTTCCTGATGCGCCAAATCATTTCGCCGCCGCCATTCCCGAAGCTCTCGCCGCAGCGTCACAATCTGCGCGCCTTCGTTCAGGCTGACGATGACCGCCGTCATGGCTTCTTCTTCGCCGGGAGCCACCCGCATTTGAGGGCGACGCCGACCGCGTTATGCGCGCGGATCTGTGCGATTGTGGGCGCGGTGTCGTGCCGGCTGTAGTAGATGGCCTGGGCCGCTGCGCAGAACGTCGCGGCGTCAGTCTCTGAGGAAAGGGTCGTCGTCTGGCACCCGGTCAGGGTCGCGAGCGACATCAGCCCGAACAGCCTCACGGGCGGCGACAGCAATTTGCGCATCCTGCACCTGCCTTCTCAGCGCCTCAAGCTGCGCCTGCGTCTTGCCGGCGTCTACGAGCTGGCGCGCGTAGAGTAGCTCGAACAGTTTGCCAGCGGCCCAGAACAGGCCGCTGATAATGCTCAGAGCGTAAGAGATCACGCCTGACGATCTCCGCCGGTCACATTGAAGTCCTTGGCGCCCATGAAGCCAAAGGCGGCCAGAACTTCTGCGATATCTTCTTGCGTGATCGACTTGTTTTGATAAACGCGCCACGCAACATTCAGAAACATGAGGATGCCGGGAATTGTGGTCATCCAGTTTTTGAGAATTGCAGCCATGATCTTTCTCCTTTTTACGGTTGTATCACGCTGAGAGTGGTGGTAGAAGGTTCCCTATGTGGCAGACGATAGATACGTTCCCCGATTACGAAGCATGCCGGGATGGGCGTATACGTTCCAAAAGCCGCGAGCGGCAATTTGGGAAACAAATTCGAACGGTTCCGTCGCAAGAAATCCGGCCGTTTAACCATAGCTGCGGCTACCTTTGCGTAAAGCTGGCAAAAGACCGAAAGAAAACAAACAAATACATTCACAGGCTTGTAGCGAGCGTTTTTATTGCAAACCCCGAGGCGCTCCCCGAGGTCAATCACAAAGATGGCAATAGAAAAAACAATCATGTTGATAATCTTGAGTGGGTCAATAGGCGAGAAAATTTAGCGCATGCGCGAGATGTTTTGAAGCGCGGGGCTGGAACAGCATCGGACAAGAGAAAACGGTTTACAAAAGTAACCGCTGAGACAGTTCGGCAAATAAGGGCGTCAGATAAGACAGCCAAAGAACTCTCCCTTATTTATGGTTGTTCCGTAAACTGCGTACGCAGAATACGGAACAACGTGACATGGAAAAATCAATCGTGAATTTCCACGTGAGGGCCATCCACGATTGATTTCCAATAAATCCCGTAGACGATCCGGTCAGACAACCCGAGCTTTTTTGCCGCAGGCTTGAACGCCTTCTCGACAATCGTCTTGTAGTCGGGCAGGTTCCACGACACCTTGCCGCCCGGCATGGCGACGAAGTCAATCGCCTTGCCGCGCAGGTGGTAGGACTTCATTGTGCGGCTCTTGCCGGTCTTGACGAGATACCGCTGGCGTTCAGCCGTGCGCAGTCCTTCCGTGATCTCGAACGGGATTGGAGAAATCTCGCGCGCCATCTTCGCAAGGGCGACCAGGTTAGGATCTACGCCGCGCATGCGGGCGA
>Ga0222712_10002910_pt1 | contig 19162 bp, 15 predicted proteins | sample C33_657DmetaG_FD_165043 | JGI IMG/M metagenome (GOLD analysis project Ga0222712, IMG submission 165043) | Estuarine water microbial communities from San Francisco Bay, California, United States - C33_657D | ecosystem: Environmental > Aquatic > Marine > Unclassified | place: USA: California... | reverse complement strand
TATATTTAAACTAAAATATTCATTTTAAATCCAATACAATAAGAATTTATTATTATTTTTGGTGTATAAAGTCTAAACTATGCCTATAGTATCAAATAAAGGACTGGCTGCCTATACTGGCACCTTCGGTCCCAAAGAAGTTAAACATCTCCTTAGAAGAACTAAATTCGGCATTAATAGGCAGGATTTGATCACTTATAATGGAATGAACTTAAATCAAGTATTGAGTTCTATACTTGTTTTGACACCTGAACCAGCGCCACCTCTCAATCATTATGAGAGTATAATCAATCCAGCCTATAAAGAAGCCAATATTCCTCTAGGAACTACCTGGGTCAATACAACACCTCAGTTTCCTGAAATTAATTTTCATAAAGTAAACTCTTTTAGAAGCTGGCTAGCGATTAATTATTATAAAGACAATAGTATCACAGAAAAAATGGCGCTTTTTCTGCATAGCTTTATACCAATCTCTCACGATGTGAATGACCCACGTCATTTGTATAGAAACTATAAAATGCTTCGAGCGAATGCGTTAGGAAATTTTAAGACTATAATTAAGTCCAGCCTTCTCGATAGTGGTGTATTAAAATATCTCAATGGGGATGTCAATCAGAAGAATGCTCCGGATGAGAATTTAGCGCGTGAACTTCAAGAATTATTCACCTTGGGGAAAGGATTTACACCTATATACAACGAATCAGATGTAAAAGAAGCCGCAAAAGTTTTAACAGGCTATACCATTGACAGAACCACAGGGCTCGTCACATTTAACCCGAATCGGCATGATACCTCGAATAAAACGTTTTCTTCCTACTATAGCAATACAGTCATAACGGGAAAAACTGGGACTGCTGGTCAGGATGAGTTAGATGATTTGGTCAATATGATTTTTCTGAAAGATGACGTTGCCTTGCATTTTTGTAGAAAATTATATGGATTTTTCGTTTACTACGAGATAGATAGTACCGTAGAAGCAAATATAATTGTGCCTTTAGCCAATATAATGCGAAGCAACAACTATGCAATTCTTCCAGTGGTTCAAGCATTGTTCGCTTCAGAACATTTCTTTGATTTAGACAATTATGGTAGTCATATAAAGTCACCCATTGACTTTATATTTGGGCAGTTTAAAGAAATGGAAATTTCCCTGCCAGGAAATACAGATATTCTTCAACAATATGAAGTATACGCTGAGCTTTTTGTCGCTACTACCGTTTTAAAACAATCTCCCTATGACCCGCCTAATGTCTCTGGATGGGAAGCCTATTATCAGAAACCACTTCTTCATGAAAATTGGATAACGACGGATAGTATAGCCTATCGCAACAAATTTGCCGTATACTATCTAATTGGATACAATAAAAGAGGATATAAAATCCAAGCAGATATAATAAACTTTACAAAAGGATTTTCTAATCCTTCTGACCCCAATGTGCTGATAGATGATGCACTAAATTTTCTCCATACGATTCCCTCCAATGCAGATTTAAAAACCTATTTAAAAACAATACTGCTCTACGGTCAAGCTCAAGATTATTACTGGACCAATTCATGGAATGACCATATAGCAAGCCCTACAGATGCTGCGAAAAAGAAGCTTGTAACGGATTTATTATTCCTTTTTTATAAATATATTTTAGAATTAGCTGAATATCAATTGAATTAAAAATTAGAGATATGAAATGAGTATAAAAAAACAGTCATTTTTATGCCAAAAGCAAATGATTTATATTTATGTGAATTCCATAAGACCTTCAAAAAACTAAAAATAAACACATGAAAAGAAGAGATTTTTTAAATAAAACGAGTACTACCATTGCGTTGGGGAGTATTCTACCTGGTTTTAGTTTTTCAGCTATTCAAAAGGAATCCGCTTTAGCATCCCTGTTGGCAGGTTCTGCTGAAATCAATGACCACGTGCTAGTTATTATTCAGCTAAGCGGTGGTAATGACGGTTTAAACACCTTAATTCCACTAGATCAATACACCAATCTCAATCTGCATAGAGCTAATATCTTAATACCAGAAAACAAGGTATTGAAATTGAAAAACAATGATAAGACGGGACTGCATCCTGCCATGACTGGAATTAAAACATTATTTGATGAAGATAAAGTAAATTTTATTCAGAGCGTAGGTTATCCAGATCAAAATTATTCTCACTTTAGAAGCACAGATATATGGCTTACAGGATCTGATGCTAAGGTTGTGGAGAATTCTGGCTGGATGGGTAGATATCTCAATCATCAATTCCCTAATTATCCAGACGCCTATCCCACTGCCGATATGCCAGATCCATTGGCTATTCAGATTGGAGCTCTTGTATCACCGGGATTTCAGGGTCCTGTGCCCGGCCCGGGTATGCCTATGGCTATTTCCCTTACTAGTGATAAAGACTTTTATGATATAGTCAATGGCTCTCATTCTAACCCTGGAACCAATGCAATAGGTAAAGAATTGGCATACGTGAGGCAAGTAGCTGGTCAGGCCAAAGTATATAATGAAGCTATAAAAAAAGCAGCTAATAAAGTGACTCAGCAAGCGAGCTATCCTGCGGGTAATGCTCTAGCTGATCAGCTAAAAATTGTAGCCAAGCTAGTTAAAGGAGGCTTGAAGACTAAAATATATATGGTCAATATTGGGGGATTTGATACGCATTCTGATCAAGTAGATGCAGCAGACCACACCATCGGAAGTCATGCTAGGCTTCTTTCTCAGTTATCCGCTGCTATAGCCGCATTTCAGAATGATTTGAAATTCCTATCTATAGAGGACAAGGTTATTGGTATGACATTCTCTGAATTTGGCAGAAGAATAAAGTCTAATGGCAGTAATGGTTCTGATCACGGCTCAGCTTTACCTATGTTAGTTTTTGGCACGAATGTACAGAAAGGTATCATAGGAATAAATCCAGTAATTAACTCAAGTTTTACTGTAGATGATAATCTAGCTATGCAGTATGATTTCCGCTCAGTTTATGCTTCTATTCTGAAACAATGGTTCTGCATAGAAGATGCTCATTTAGCTACGATTTTGTTTAAAAATTATCAGACCATACCTATAGTTAAAAATTCTGCCTGTGATTCTAGTGTCTTATCTCTATACCAAGCAGAACTAGAAGAAAAGAGATTACAGTGTTATCCAAATCCATTTAACTCAACTGATAAAGTCAAAATCAATATAAACTCAAAAGGAGGACACAATTTAATAGAAGTATTCAATACGGAAGGGCGCTTATTATCTACCATATTAGATAAAACCTTAGCGCCAGGAGTCTACAACTATACATGGGAAGACGACCAACTTCCATCTGGATTTTACTATTGCAGATACCAAAATGAAGGGTACCAATCAGTGTTTACTTTGCAGAAGGTAAGGTAATCACATTCAATTAACGAAATGATGACCTACTGTCCACCCATTTGGGCCATTATCTGCTGATAATAACTCATGTACTGCTGAGCCATGGCAATATTGCCTTGTTGCTGATATATCTGGGCTAATAGCCTATATGGTTCAGGATTGTTTGGATTTTCTTCAATTAAATTCATCAATACTGACTGTGCATATGGTAGATTGCCACTTTGCAAATATGCATAAGCTAAATAGTTTTTCGCCATCATGTTTTCAGGAGAAATTTTAAGTGCATTACTAAGTGATTGAATTGACTCATTCACCTGATTTGAATTCAACTGAGCAAATCCTAAATTTGTCCATGCAATTTCATTATTCGGATCATACTGGAGTGCCTTGGATAAATACTCCATCGCTCTAGGGAAATTCTGACTATCTAGAGCTTTTTTGCCATAGTAATCATTTCTATCCGTGCGCTTAACAATAGCACAAAGTGGCACTCCATCCACATCAATTGTTTTAACAGTTCCCTTAGGAGGGAAAGAAATACCATTTTTAACTAAATCATCTTGAATCAATTGGGTAGTCACTATGTAGTAATCCCAATCTGAATTATCTCGTTCATTATATCTTACATAATTAAGAACTTGTTTGGGAAATTCTTTTTGAATATAATAATCTCCCAAAATAGTGGCATAGTTCAATGCAACTTTTTTATCTTTTAATTGATCGCCTTCTAGTTTAATAAGCTCCTCAACACCTTTTCTGATAGTGACTCCAAAGTAATCCGTTTCATATTTGCCTACAGCATTCTTGACTCCTCCACTGAATGAATTAAAATAAACGGACTGATGCGGATGGTTAGCAATCATGAACTTTAGTGGGAGAACTAATCCTATGCCTATTAATGCATATATGGCATATTGACCGTTTTTTGAATTAATCCTATCCAGTAATAACTTAAAGCCAACAGAAGCCAAAATTACAAATGAAGGGTAAACAAATGTAGTATGTCTCCAGCCGTTGTACATCCCAGATTTCTTATATATGATATAAACTATAGGGAAAAGAAAAGTGAATAAAACCATCAAACTATATTTTCTAATCTCTTTATCTTTAGTCATAAAAATCAAGATTATTCCAATGATACCGCCGATGACAATTATTTCCGGCACAGATATGCTGATCCATTTGAATACATAACTAGCAGGTATTTCCATTGAAGAAATCTTAGCTCCATTGAAAAAGGTTTTAATTTGATAGGTTTGGTTTGTAAAAAAATCGAGGGCATGCAATGGATTTTCTATTGGCGATACCAAGCCAAAAGGCCAAAAAATAATTCCTAGAATATAACTGCCTAGAATGACAATCCCAGCCCTCTTTAAAAGAGGTTTAAAGGAGTCTCCAAAAACTTCCGATTTCAATTCTTTATTTGTAAATATCTCGAATAGTAGAAATAATCCCATATAACCGAAAAGTAGAAGTCCGCCTACCCTACTTCCTAAGGTAAGACCAAAACCAACTATTAATCCTAAAATAGTTTTATTGGACGGATTCGGTAATTCTTTGCACAATCTAAGAATGAAATATAAGGACATGACATTAAAAGCAGCATAAGAAGGGTCCTTGAGGTTATTCATGGCGTCTCCAAATAGTCGCGGTGATAAAATTATAAACAGCAGTGCTATCCATGCCGCTAAATTACCTGCAATCAATCTAGCTGTGATGACTGTAAAGAAAATCAATAAAACAAAAACCAAGGATGCCACAATATGCCTCACTTCAAATTTACTTTCAATATTAAAAACATCTATTATCGCTCCTGACAATAAATCTATAGAGGGTCCATAGCAATGAAGCTGACCCCCATCACCTGTATTAATAAACAAGGCTGAAGTGTCTTCTCCCATAGTTTTGAAAAAAGACCAAGAGGATTGGCCATAAGGTTCATAGAAGCGCTCGTCTCCTGAAATACCATAGTCTAGGCTTAGAAATGCAAAAACAAAACAGAGAACAATTGAAATAATCCCAATAGATTTTGAGTCTAACATTAAACTACTTTTTATACTCATTTTAAAAAATTTAAATCTCCTTTTGTTAAAATAAAATTAAGGTAATTCCTCTCATATTCTGGATTGTTATTAATTTCCTCATAGCTCAATTTTATCAATTTTCTATTTTTGGTATCTATTTTGTATATATAGAAGTCGAAACTTTTTAATAAGTCAATATACAAGCTTGGTTCTATTCCCAAATTTCTCAATCCTGTAGTCCAATACTCTGAAAAAATAATAACATTAGGATTATTTGATAATAGTTTTTTCATACCCGAAAAGGCATAAAATTCCGCTCCTTGAATATCTATTTTTATTATGTCTACTTTTTGATTTTCAGGTAAAAAGTTATCTAAACAAATCGCTTGAATTGATGTCTGACCATGCTCTGTCTTTTCTTTACGTATTTGGTGATTGCCAGAATTCAATGAATGTGTTTCAAAAAATATAGTTTCTTCTTTATCACTCACAGCGTAAGGTACAGGATCTATATTCTTAAATTCATTTTTAAGAATATTCTTTTTCAATACTTTGAAATTATCATCATCCGGTTCAAACGCTATAATTTTACCCGCATCACCTATAATGTTTGAAGCTGTCAGAGAATAAACACCCATGTTGGCTCCAATGTCAAGCATAATTTGCCCGGGTTTAAGACATGAATAAAAAAGGGACATTTCATATCCCTCTAGCCAACCAAACTTCCACAGATAAGCGGCTACCATTCTATCCATTGAATTATAATAGACCTTTACTCCTCGAATGATAACATAAAAGGGAAATAATACTGCGAAAAATTTATTGATACTTTGAAGTATATTTTTCATTGACTATTAATATTTCTTTTTCTAATTATATTTTTTTAATTTCAATAGTGGCAAACATATTAAATCTTCTACTCGACACTTGTTTTTCTATATACATTAAAAATCCAAACATAAAATTGGGTACCAAAGATTTCATAGAAACACCCCCACTAAGGAGATAAGATAATGGGGAATGGTAACGAATATTTGTAATTTGGAGATCAGGATAAAGTGAATGAAATTTAGCGTAATCTCTTTCGAAAACAATAAAAGGAAGTGCTTGATTGGAACTAGATAATGGTCCATGAGATTCAAACTCCCAATTGGCGGTAACGTCAAAAGGTTCGTGATGGAAATTGCCGTTAATAAATCTGCTCCACAAGCAATTATATGGCTCTACCATAACAATCTTACCCCCAACAGGCAAAACTCTCATAGCTTCGTTTAAAAACAATTTGCAATCAGGGATATGGTGAAAAACATTGACCATTACTATCGCTCCAATGCTATTATCCTCATATGGCATATTTTCAGCGGCAAAAGTCATGTCGCAGACTTTCAAAGGCATTATATCACTTGTGATTACTTCAGGATAAATATCCTTAATAAAACCACCTCCAGAACCAATCTCAATAATTTTATTAATAGGTAAATTTTTGACCCTAGACATTAAATCCGCATACCATCTAAGATAGATTTTCTTTAGAAAAGGTTTTGAAAGAATGACTTCACGATGAACCAAAGTCGTATTCGGATCGTCTAAATCAAATTTATCTGAAGTATGATTTAAAGCCAATACCTTTTTAATTAAAGAAATCATGAATTTGCACCCTGGATTTGATCAATAATTTGTTGAGTAATTTCTTTCAACGAATATCTAATATTCCATTCTGGGTAGTCTGTTCGCATTTTTTTCAAGTCTGATATATAGCAGATATGATCTCCAATGCGATTATCATCCGATAAGGTATAACTTAATTTTTTACCTGATAGTTCAGCAATTAGATTGATGCATTCTAAGACGGATGCTGCATTATCTCTACCACCGCCTAGATTATAAACCTCTCCAGGTTTTGGATTTTTTATAAAACACTCGAATGCCTTGACTACATCCTCGCTATGAATTTGATCGCGAACTTGCTTACCTTTGTAGCCAAAAATAGTATAGTGCTTACCTGTAATAGCACATCTAATTAAATAATTTAGAAATCCGTGAAGTTCTACACCGCTATGGCTTGGCCCAGTAAGACAACCTCCGCGAAAGCTCACAGTTGGCATATTGAAATACTTGCCATATTCTTGCGTCATAATATCTGCCGCAACTTTAGACGCACCGAAAAGGCTATGCTTCGTACGATCTATTCTAAAATCCTCTGCAATACCATGATAGTATACTTTATCAGCATAATCCCAACGAGTAGGTGTCTCCATCAGGTTTAACTCATTAGGAGCATCGCCATATACCTTATTTGTACTCATAAATACAAATGGAGAATCAAAAGAAAATCGTCGACTGGCTTCTAATAAATTCATAGTACCTACTGCGTTAGTATCAAAGTCTTCAAATGGCATTTTGGCAGCTAAATCATGTGAGGGCTGAGCCGCACAATGAATAGTGGCATCTGGTTTGACATTCTTGTATAAATCAAGAACCGCTTCCCTTTGGCGAATATCGACATCATAATGGGTAAAATTTATTTTAAGATCTTTCAATAGATTGAGATTCCATGTAGTATCCCCACCTTCTCCAAAGAAAAATTTTCTTAGGTTACTATCTACGCCTATGATTTGATGTCCTTGCTTACCAAAATAGCGAACAGCTTCAGAGCCTATTAATCCACTGCTTCCAGTTACTAATATTTTCATTCTTACTTTATTAATTAGTGAAATTTTATCTTATTCAATGCGGCCCAACACATTTTGAGCATAATAATACCGTTTTGAATCCGACCTGTCATTTTTGTCTCGCCATATACCCTTTCATAATAATGAACAGGTAAGTCAATGATTTTTAAATTGAGCTTAGCGGCACTAAATATCAACTCATAATCACCCCATCTATCGGTTAAACCCCATGTGCCTCTCAGTTTTTTTATTCTTTGATAATCTCTTCTCCACATGACCTTAGTACCACATAAAGTATCTTTGATAGGTCTATCTAATATATAACTAAAAGCTATACTAAAGAACTTATTACCTATAATATTAAAGAGTTTCATTGCATTATTATGCATTGGATATACCAGCCTAGATCCGTTTATAAATTCACCATTACGCTTAGTGATAGCTTCATAGAAATAAGGCAATTCTTCTGGAATCACCGTTAAATCTGCATCTAAAATCAAAACAATGTCACATGCGGCTAAATCAAATCCAGCCCAAACATTTTCAGACTTGGAAATACCGGGTCCATTGTATAATTTGATATCTTTATCAGGATATTTTGCTATCATCTCTCGCACCTTGTCAGCAGTTCCATCCGTAGATTTATCGTCTCCAAATAGAATCTCAATATGAGATCCAAACTTCGGAATACGTGTAACAGCATCTTCAATATTACCTGCTTCATTTCTACATGGAATGATAATAGAAACTGAATGCTCTTTAGGCTCAAAAGCTTCTTTTCGAGCAATGGTGAAATTCAGCATAGTTAACCTACGAAGAATCGGTAATCTAGCTAAATACTTATTTAAAAACCACGATAAAACTGGAATATTAAATGGAAATAGGATTGATCTATAGTTAATTATTTTTTCAAACTGACTCAACTCTAGAAATGAGTTTACATCTTTTTCACTAATCCAATTATGCAAATTCTGAGGAATTTTCATTCCGGTCTTTTCGGCCAATTTTACTAGTGGATTCCAGAGATAATTGTAATTTAAAATTATGACTCTAGTCTGTTCGGTTGAATGTAAATAAATACAATCTAAAACTGCTTTTATATCTACTACATCTTCTACAGATGTGACTAATATATAATCAAAAGTTCTGTCTAAACTAAAATTTTCTACAGAAGAATGAATAAACTCAATATCTGAATATTCCTTCTTAGCTTCATAAATTAAATTTTCACTGTCATCAATACCAACTTTCTCACTACACTGAAGTCCATTTAAAATATCTCCAGTACTACATCTAAGATGCAAAACACTCGTGTTAGGCTCAACAATAAAATTTAGTGTATTTAACACTTGCTTATAGTAATATGAATTTGTTTGAACCCACTTTTTACGTTTAAAAGCAATATTGTTGTTTTTTTCTCGAATTGAATCTCGAAGGTGATCTAAATAATTATGTTTTATCATGCAAATTTAATATCCATTGAAAATGTTTCTAATTTTCTATTTTTTTTAGTGTTAATTAGAATTTGTATTTTTCTAGTTTAATGTCTTTTTTAACTACAAATGATACATGTACAAACTTAAGAATTTTGATATAAAAGCCATGTAATAATTAATTTCCGAGTAAATATATTTATCTAATTTTAAGGTTTAAATTTGTAATTCGTTATCAATTTAACCAATTTTTTCTATCATTAAATCTCCTAAAACATAGTTAAATTAACTATAAAAGAACTTTACACCTTAAATTTTCAGCGCTATTTTCGCGTTTTAAAATTTAAAACCTAATCATGAATAAACATAAATTTTTCGGTTTATTAATAGTTATTACCACTCTAATTCAATGCCAGGCCAAACCTAAGGAAAATCAGCTTGCCGAGAGTGGTAACTACAAAGAAATCACAGAGTTAATAAAAAATTCAGGCCGAAATACAGGAGGGCTCAGCTTTGTAAGTGCTGCTGCACTTTCAACGCCCTGCGTAGTTCATATCAAGACTAGAATACAAATCATGGTTCAATATCAAGATCCATTTCTTGGCTTCTTTGGTTCTGATTTTTACAGACCGAGGACTCATAATCAAGAGTCAAGCGGATCTGGGGTCATAATCTCTTCGGACGGCTATATTGCTACGAATTATCATGTGATTCAAAATGCTACAGAAATAGAAGTGACACTCCGAAACAAAAATAACTATAAGGCGAAGGTCATAGGAATAGATAAAGATACTGACTTAGCATTAATTAAAATAGAAGAAAACGAGCTGCCTGCCATGCAAATAGCCAATTCAGATAGCGTATTGGTAGGAGAATGGGTACTAGCGGTAGGAAATCCATTTAATTTAGAAAGTACTGTAACCCAAGGCATTGTAAGCGCCAAAGGTAGATCTCTTAATTTAGGTAAGGAAGGAGGTGCCCCAAGTCAAAATCCCATCCAGTCATTTATACAAACCGATGCCGCAGTAAATCCAGGCAACTCAGGAGGCGCACTAGTAAATCTCAATGGAGAACTTATAGGAATCAACACCGCTATTTCCTCCCCTACTGGAACCTATGCTGGTTATGCGTTTGCCGTGCCATCCAATATAGTCAAAAAAGTCATTGAAGACATTAAAAAATATGGCAAAGTACAAAGAGCTTTTTTAGGCATTCAGTCTATTCCATTGACGAGCGAACTGGCGAAAAAACTCAACTTACCGTCCCCAAATGGTGTACTCATTAAGAACGTATTTGAAGGGAGTGCAGCAGATGCTTCTGGTCTCAAGGCCAATGATGTTATAACCAAAGTTAATACTATGTCGGTGAGCAGTTTCCCAGAATTACTCGAACAGATATCGACTCATAGGCCTGGGGAAATGGTAAAATTAGAATATATTAGAAATGGTTCACAAGCTTACACTGATGCTATCCTTAAAAATGAGTTAAATACAACTGAGATATTAAAAGCTAATGAAACGTTCGCTCATAAATTAGGTATAAAAACACAAGCCTTAACAGCACAAGAACTCAATACATATAGAATCACAGGTGGTCTCAAAGTTTTAAAAATAGAGCACGGCGTGATAGCAAAATCGTCAGATATGAAACCTGGTTTTGTCATAACGAGTGTAAATGATCTGGAAGTAAAAGCCGAAACCGATTTGTATAAAATATTAAGTCAACTGCAAAGTAATAAATTAATCATGGACGGATTTTACCCTAATAGGCCTTATATAGTTCGTTATGAGATTTTACTATAGATAATACCGCATAAGAATTAGTGTCAGTCCAAAAAAATTAACTAAAAACTATTTTTAGCGCGGTATTGTAGTATAAATTGGTTGGTTTTTATATACTTTATGATGTGGTATAACTCTATTTGCCGTTATCTTTGTAGCTTAATTTATTATCTGATAATCTAATTCATGTTTTTTCAAGTATTTAAGTCAAAAATCCACCGAGCAGTAGTCACACAGGCAGATCTAAACTATATAGGTAGCATCACGATAGATGAAGACCTCATGGATGCAGCCAAGATATATGAAAATGAGCGTGTACAGATAGTCAATGTCAATAATGGAGAACGTTTGGAAACTTATGTCATCAAAGGAGAGCGAGGCAGTGGAGTAATATGTCTCAATGGTCCTGCAGCCAGAAGAGTGGAACCTGGAGATCACATTATAATCATATCATACGCCTATATGACCCAAGAAGAAATGATGAATCACACTCCAGTTATGATCTACCCTTCGCAGCCTAATAATCAATTGAACTAGCCTTCGTGAAATTTAATTTAGGGTCTATAATCAAATTTACCATTTCTCTAGCTTTGGGGTTAGGGCTCGTTTGGTTTTTAAACAGTAAAATTACTGCGGAGCAACGAATCCAGATCATAGAAGGATTAAAAAACATACAACCTTGGCTCCTTGTAGTTTCCATCTTATTGGCAGCCTTAGCCTGCGTGATAAGAGCATTTCGTTGGAAGATGCTACTAGCCCCTATGGGCTACCAGCCCAGAAATTCAACTCTAATTTCATCCATTTTCATCATGTATCTTGGTAACCTTATCTTCCCACGACTTGGCGAAATACTGCGCTGTTCTGTGCTTCTAAAAGAAGAAGATGTCCCTCTAGATAAGGGCATAGGAACTATGATCACTGAGCGATTGGTCGATGTGTTTGGTTTAGGAATCTATTTTGTTTTAGCTCTCCTATTTGAATATGATAGATTTTTTGAGATCTATTCTAAATACAATGCCATGAAAGGAGAGTCCAGTTATTTGATTCCTATCTTATTGCTCGTAACAATGTTCCTTGGTGCCATTTTGATTTGGCGAGTGAGTAAATTAAGGCAATTTATACTTGAGAAAATACATGGTGTCTTAGAAGGGTTAAAATCCATACTGAAACTAAAGAGTCCTATCTTATTTATTCTATACAGTTTAGCCATTTATTTTATTTACTTCATCAGCACCTATATACTGTTTCTCGCATTCTCAGAGACCACTCCCCTCAGCTTAGGCTGTGGTCTTGTAGTCTTAATTGCAGGCACATTAGGTGTAGGACTCACACAGGGTGGTATAGGCGCCTATCAAGTACTCGTAACCTGGACACTAGAGCTCTATGGAATTTCTACTACTACTGCTCAGACCTATTCATGGGCGGCATGGATTTTGCCTACTACTGCACTCGTCATATTCGGCCTGATTTCATGGATTTTCCTTTTGAAGAGAAGTCATGGCAAAATCAACTAAATTTTATGCCATATGGCGCGGACATAAACCTGGTGTATACGACACCTGGCTAGAATGCAAAGCCCAAATAAATGGCTACCAAGGGGCGCAGTATAAAGCATTTCCCAACAAGGCTCAAGCAGAACTAGCTTTGAAAGATTCTTACTGGAAACATATACAGATAAAAGAAAAATCAGTAACAAAGACACCAAATATCCATCCTAATACCCTAATTAAAAATAGTATCTGCGTAGATGCTGCATGCAGCGGCAATCCAGGCATTTTAGAATATAGGGCTGTGGACACAGTAACAAAAGAAGAAATCTTCAGACGGGGACCATTTCCAGAAGGAACAAATAATTTAGGGGAATTTTTAGCCCTAGTGCACGGTATCTCTTATTTACAAAAAAATAACCTAACTAAGTCGATATACTCAGACAGTGCTACTGCGATCGCATGGTTTAGAAATAAAAAAGTTAAAACTAAGCTAGAGCCCAATGAAAAAAACAAAGAGCTACTAGCACTAGTCCAGAAAGCAGAGTCTTATCTGCATAATAATACTATCAGTATAGAAGTACTGAAATGGCCTACAGAAAGTTGGGGAGAGATACCCGCTGATTTTGGAAGAAAATAAAGCTAGTTAGAACTTTAAGAAAAATATCTTTGTTAGACATCCAAAAGAGATTCTGGTCATGAATTATAAAAAAATAGAAGAATACAATCCAATTGCTTTAGATTTAATTTCTGCAAACATTAAGTCTTCTCTTGACGCCCTTGGAGAAGATTCCACCAGAGAAGGTCTTGAAAATACCCCACTACGCGTAGCTAAAGCATGGAGTTTTATGACTCATGGCTATCAATTGAATGCTGTAGATATTTTGCAATCAGCTATTTTCAATGAAAGTTCGCAGGAAATGGTTATCGTAAAAGATATAGAGCTTTATTCGTTGTGCGAACACCACATGGTTCCTTTTTATGGAAAAGCACACATAGGCTATTTACCCAATGGAAAAATAACAGGTCTTAGCAAACTGGCTCGTGTAGTAGATGTCTATTCACGAAGATTGCAAGTTCAGGAACGCATGACTATACAAATACGAGACGCAATTCAAGAAGCATTAAACCCGCATGGAGTAGCTGTGGTGATAGAAGCCAAACATCTATGTATGATGATGCGCGGCGTTCAAAAACAGAATTCATCTACAGTCACTTCTGCCTTTACCGGACCTTTCTTAGAAAATTCTTCTACTAGAAGAGAGTTTATGAATCTTATTAGTCATAAGTTGTCATAGTATTAAATAAAAAAAGCGTTTGAAGCTCTAGTTCCCTCTAGAAGAAACCTCTGGTGTCGAAGCAATAGACTCGATAGATTTCTCTACCTCTCCACTTTTTTCAGACAGCTGGACTATTTTATTTGCTAATGATTGTAAAGATTCATTATCTAGCGATTTGATATTGAGAATAGAATCTACCATTTGTTGATTGAACTTAATCTCAACGACCTCTTGATTGAGAATGCTATCTTCGACAGGTATTTTGCTTTCCAGGCGATTTACTTTTTCCTTTAGCTGAGATAACTTAAATTTGGCATTGGATACCATCATGCTATTACTAGAGTCTTTTCTGTATTTTTTAAAGACTACAAATACAGCAGCTATGTTTATGATGACAAAGAGCAAAAAAGCTACTAAATAAAATTTTTTATATTTTCCTTTCATCTTTTTAGTTAAAACAAAAACGGAAACCAATTAAAAAAGGCTTCCGTGTAAAAAATTTAGTAGCGGGGACACGACTCGAACGTGCGACCTTCGGGTTATGAGCCCGACGAGCTACCTACTGCTCTACCCCGCGATATGGTTGCAAAGATAAGTATATTTTATAAACTTGCAAATCTATTCCATAAATAGTTTGGTTAAGCTTTGTAAATTAAAGGATTTGTTTAGATTCATGAAGAGGCAATTAACCCAAAATCAGTGCCGTACTTAAGGCACTGATTCTTAATTATCGCGCGTGCGGGATTGTATTTTAACTTTTAAAATGTAAAACAAAATCTATCAAGGTGTTAATTCCACTTAACGCATCAATCTTCTATTCAAAGTAGAGTTTAATATTTATAGCAGTTAATTATCTCACTTAGTTCGTAATCCTTCGTCAGAGCCTAAAGCCTAATGTGGAATTAATATCTGATCATTTGCGTTATATAAAGGTATGCCTGAATAGGAGCTAACAGAATTTAGTTTATAACATGTTGAAAATAAATTCTGTAAAAATCACTCTAAATACATTACTTTTATAACTGGCAATTATGTTGCCACATATACAATGAACAAGAAAGAACAATTAGAGTTTGAAACCCTCCAAGAATTGCTAAAACAATTCGAGTTATCGCTTGCTCAAAGCGAGACTATAAGATTTACTGAAGACGAATTCGAGTCCATCATACATTATTATTTACAAAATAATCAAGCTCAATTTGCGCTAGATGCCAGTGAAATGGCCCTCATTCTTTATCCATTCTCCTCCGAATTTTGTCTGACCAAGGCCGACGCTCACATAGAACTAGGAGAGCTAGACCATGCTGAAGAATATCTAACCAACAACTTCAAAATAGATAAAACAGACATAGACCTTTATATCATCCTCTCTGAGGTACATGTATTGCGCAACAACTATGACAAAGCTATAGAAATTTGCAAGGAAGGAATAGAAGTATGTAGAGAAAATCTAGACGAACTCTATCTTCATTTGGCAGAAATATACGACCACCAAGGCGAGTATGAAGAGGTCATACCAAATATAGAGGAGGCTATCAGACTCAACCCTGTGAATGAAGATGCACTATACTTATACTCAATTACTATGTCTATATTGGACAAAGTAGAGGAAAAAATAGTATTTCTTCAGTCTTTGATAAATGAAGATCCGTTTAATGATGAAGCATGGTATTTCATAGCAATATCTTACAGAGAACTAGGATTGTATGAAAAGGCTATTGAGGCCCTAGAGTATATAAATGCCATAGATGAGGAGATCAATGTGCTAGGCGATATGGCACAGATATTTTATGATTCGGGCGAGTATGTGAAGGCATTAGACTGTCTGAAAGAATTGGAAACAGATGAAGACCTCGAAAGTATAGACTATCAGACGATGGCGAAATGCTATAGAGAACTAGGCAATTTCCATAAAGCAAAGATATTCTTCAAGGAGGCGCTCAGTATAGATGAATCCAATGAAGACCTGTATTATGAACTAGCTAATATCTACTATACTGAAGGTAAATATCAGGCAGCACTCTCTCTTATCAACAAAGCATGTGATAAAAATAAAGAGCTAGCCCATTATCTAGAATTAAAAGCAGATATTCTCATTGGAATGGACAAACTAGACGAGGCTTGCGAGCTCTATAAGAATATAATTCTGCTCAACCATTCTACCTCTTATTACATCAGCAAATTTGCCTATGTAGCCGCTCTAAAATTTGGGTTAGAAGATGCTCTAGAATTAATAGATAAAGGTATAGAAGACAATCAACACCCAAGTTTACTCTACCATAAGGCTATTCTCTATTTCATATTCGAAAAAGAGGAGTTGGGCTTTAAGGCCTTTGCTACAGGATTAGAGCACGACTTTTCCTCCCATACTATTCTATTTGAAAAGCTGCCCGAAATGGCAGAAAATAGCGTCATTATTGGTTTGATTTCTGATTTTAAAAACTAACCGCCTTTTACGAATTAGAAAAGGCGATCAGCTCATTATTTAAACCGAAAAACTATCACGGGGTTAAAAACTTATTTTCCCACCTATATACATTCTTCTCACATCCATAGGTCCCCAAATCATCCCGGCGTCGAACGATTTGAGATTGGTGTTTTCAAAACTCTGAATGCGGTCATACTGATTGTAGGCAAAGATATTTTCCGAACCTATGTAGAAATCCATGCGATCATTCGGCACATAGTTTATCTGTGCATGTACTATCGGATACCATGGAGAAAAACTCTCTGAAGCTAAACTCATATTGGGTATTCGAGAGCTTCCATTGACTAAAAGCGTCGTAGAAAATCTCCATTTTTCCTCCGTGGAAACCCAATAAAGATTGGCTAAAAACTTATCGGTTTTAAGAAGTGGAAGAAGTTTTTCCTTTCCATCATAAACCACTAAAGTTTGATCATTTTTATAGGAAAGCCTCAAACTCCAGTTCGCATTTATTTTCATATCATTATCTATTTGAAAACTTTGAGCGCGACTCTTTTCCCGGAGATATTCTATTTTCAAAAGCTCAGGAGTTTCTAGATTCATTATGAGTTGGTTCTGAAAAAGCGTCAGAAAATAACTTGCATCGAGTGTGGAAGCCATACCAAATAAATTATAACTCAATCTATAGCTAAAACCTCCATTAAAGGCTCGCTCTGCTTGGAGATTGGAAGGTAGTTGAACAGTGCGGTTTGAAATTAAAAAGCCGAACGCTTCTGTCAAAATAGTGGGCGTTTTGAATCCAAAGCCTCCATTGAATTTGAAACTATGCTGCTCTGTTGGCGCGAAGATAAATGTGGCTCTTGGTGATAAAAAGAATCCAAGCTCATTATGATAATCTCCGCGAACTCCCAATATAGCTGTCATATCATCCTTCTTTCCCGTCCATTCTGAAAAAGCACCATTGACAATTTCTCTCTTACTGAAATGCAAACTTCCAATTTGTTCATGCTCATTATTATACAAAGATTGGAAACCAAGCTTTATTTTCGAATTTTCACCATTCAAATTGGTATAATAAATTGGGGAAATACTCGCATAGACTTGGTCATTATTGATAATTCTCGAAGCAATGTCTCCATTTTGAGTCGCAAAATTAAACTTATATAGGATAGCAAAACTAGACTCCTTATCTGTATTTAATTCCCAACCAGTTTTGAACTGGGCTTGCAGCGTTTTGTGATTTTGATTGATGACATAATCTGAACCCAAATGGCTAATATGATGCGAATGATCTATCTGTCCAGATTGACTTTCATAGGAAGTTCCTTGTAACGTAGCTTGAAATCTAAATCCGCTTTCACTGAGATACTGCCATTTATTCATCAAATTGAAATTCATAAATACAGGCATATCGGTGAATCCATCCTGATTATTATCCATAGTCATTCTCGAAAAAGAGGTGTGTGCCAGGAAATTGGTGTGTAAATGGTCATTAATCTGAAAACCCTTGACTAGATTGACATCCGTTTTAGTTATTTCAGAAATATAGCCATTTAGAAACCAGTCTAAAGTTTTCTTGGGTTTGAGAAATTCAATATTCATTGCCCCACTAATATTATCATATCCATTGGTTACAGAACCAATTCCTTTACTGATTCCGATAGATTCTATCCACGGACCTGGTATGAGCTCTAATCCTATTTTACTCAATATACCTCTGTGATAAGGCATACCCTCATTCATCTGCGCAGAATAACTACCCGCTAGACCTAACATTTGTATTTCTCTACCTCCAGTGATGCCGTCCGAGTAATTGACATCAACAGTATTGGTATTCTCAAGACTCTCTGCTAGATTGCAGCAGGCTAATTTCCCAAGCTCACACAAATCAATAATTTCCGTGCCCGCTTTACGTAATTCTTGTGTTTTATTGCCAACTATATTAACTTCATTAAGTGGCTTTACCCTCAAGACCACTTTATTAAACTCTAATAGCTTTGAGATGACCTCTTCATGATAACCAATCTTCTTTAGACGAATATCATTGCCATTTAAAGGTGGCCTTAAGATAAACAAGCCATTAGCATCGGTAGCGCCAATTGTTTTATTATCTTCATCGATAACCAGTACCTTATCTATAGGCTGCCCATCTATATTAATTACTTCTATTCTATACTCTTGACCTGAAGCATTAACCGCTGATAAGCTGAACACTAATAGGACAATACTATTAAAAACAAATTTCATTTAATTTTTATTTTATGATGATAAAAATGAATAAGTTCTATCTAAACTTAAACTTCAGCCTTTCATTGTCCAAAGACAATTTTGAATCATAAAAAAAATACTAACAGCGCCAGATACTCATTTTCGCCAACCGGTCATTGCACCGATAGCAATGCGCCAGGAAATGAACCCTAGAAGAGGATGGACTCTCTGGCAATAAATAATAAAAAGTCAAACTGCCATCCGCAGTTAAAATAGGTTTGATGCGGAGTGCTTTGACACTGACTTTTTGTTTTATTTCCGACTTCGACGAAAAAATAGTAATGGGCAGTCTTGTTTCTACCATACCACAGCAGCCATTTCCATGACAACAATCATGTGTATTTGTGGTTTCTTCGGAATGACAACTTCCACAGCAGCCTTTACTTTCTTCTGCACAGCAGCTCGTTTTAGTTTCTAGACTTAGGT
>Ga0222712_10002908_pt1 | contig 19168 bp, 13 predicted proteins | sample C33_657DmetaG_FD_165043 | JGI IMG/M metagenome (GOLD analysis project Ga0222712, IMG submission 165043) | Estuarine water microbial communities from San Francisco Bay, California, United States - C33_657D | ecosystem: Environmental > Aquatic > Marine > Unclassified | place: USA: California... | reverse complement strand
CTCCGGTGCCTCCCAGCCGGGCCGCGATCAGTTCCGGGTTGTCGTAGTCATGGTTGTAGATCACCATCCCGTGCGTCACCGTGGGTTGCGGCACCACCGACCAGCCCGGCGCCCGCACCTTCCACAACTCCTTGCCGGTGGACAGGTCATAGGCGGCGAAATGGTCCGGCCCGGGGGCCAGCACCTGCGCCTGGCCATCCACCACCGTCACCGTGGGCGTGACGAACGAGTGGCTGATCTTGGCGGCGACAGACCGTGGGGTCTTCCACAACACCTTGCCGGTGCTCGCGTCCAGGGCGGTGACAAACGGCTCCTTGCTGCCGTCGCACACGATGGCCAGCTTGCCGTCATGCAGCACCGGCGAACCGCCGCTGCCATGCAGGGGAGGGTACACCAGCTCATTGCAAAGCCATTCCAGCGTGCCATCCTTGGCCGACAACCGGGCTGTGCCCAGCGTGCCAAAATGCACGAAAACCGAACCCCCATGCAGGATCGGAGTCGGGCTGGCATGGCTGTTCTTCGTGTGGATGGCCGGCGCCTTGTCCACCTTCCGCACCTCCCGGTCCCACACGGTTTTGCCGGTGGCGGCGTCCAGCGCCATCGCCCGCAGCGACAATCCCTCGCCCTGCTTCACCGCGGTGGTCAGATACACCTTCCCGTCGCCCAGCACCGGCGAAGACCACCCCAGCCCCGGCACGGCCACCTTCCAGGCCACATTCTTCGTGTCGGACCATTCCTCGGGGATGTTCTTGGCGGCCACATGGCCGTTCTCGGCAGGCCCGCGGAATTTGGGCCATTGGTTCAGGCTCAGGGAAGAGGCGACAAACAGTTCAAGCAGCATGGAATCAACACCCTGGGGCGGAAAAAAGCAGGGGAAACCGGCCAGGCGGGATACGGCCTCGGCCCCTTTCAAATCGACAGGTTTTCGAGGATATCACCCCCGGGTCTGACGGGGAACCAAATTTCGATGAAAGGCTGGGCTGGTCTGGGCCTTGCGAGGCTGATGGCCGGGGAGCCGGCCGTGCTTTTGGGGTGCATTCAGGCCGGTCCTGCCTTAAGCTAAGCCCAATCGATTTCCCCCGAGGGGTTTATTTTTCGCACGAACGGAACCGGCTTATGACCTCTGCTTTCCTGGGTGAATTTCTCGGCACAGCCATCCTGATCCTTTTGGGCGGAGGCGTCTGCGCCGCCGTGACGCTCGAAAAATCGTTCGCCAAGGGTGCCGGTTGGATCGTGGTGACCGCGGGCTGGGCTTTCGCGGTTGTCTGCGGCATTTTTGTTTCCAAGGCCTTCGGTGGCCCCGGGGGGCTCAATCCAGTGGGGCCATTTGCCGACATCGTCCAGGGCAAGGGTGAGTTGGCCACCAACCTGGCCATGATCGCCGCCGAATTCCTCGGCGCGTTCACCGGAGCGGTCCTGGTGTGGCTGCAGTACCTCCCCCACTGGGCCCAAACCTCCAGCGCCCCAGCCAAGCTTGGAGTATTCTGCACCGCCCCGGCGATCCGCGACACCAAGGCCAATTTCATCAGCGAGGCCCTGGGGACTTTCGCACTCGTCTTCATCGCCTCCGCTGTCACCAAGGAGGACCTTGGAATCGCCCAGGCCCCGCTGGTGGGCATGGTGGTCTGGGCCGTCGGCCTCGGCCTTGGCGGGACCACCGGCTACGCCATCAACCCCGCCCGGGATTTCGGCCCGCGCCTGGCCCACGCCCTCCTGCCCATCGCCGGCAAGGGCGGCTCCGATTGGGGCTACGCTTGGATCCCGTTTGTGGGGCCGTTTGTCGGCGGCACCTTGGCTGCCCTGTTGTTCCGGGCGCTGGGGAATTGACGGGCCCGTGAATATGCGCCGCCTTCCCAATTTGGAATGAGCTGATGACGGAACTTGAACGCCTAAACCAGCGTGTGCTGAAAGACCAGTTGATTGCCGCCAGGGTCATTTTGCTCGTTGTTGGTGCGGCCACCTTTCTGTTCAATCTGGTTGCGTATTACCAGGTGCCCAACGAGGTGGAAAAGGTGTTCCGGGAGGAGATCCGTTCTGCCGGTCCCGATGAGGTGTTGGATGAGCAGGAGTTGACGGAAGTCAGACAAGAGGCTGCTCGCCATGGGTATTGGATTTACGGATGGACCGCCCTGACAGGCCTCGGGATTTTCCTGCTGGGTATATTCCTTTACAAGGCTCCGGTCTTATCCGTCGTCACCGGATTGCTGCTATACGCTGGATGCATCGCATTTTTGGCTTTCCTCGATTTCAATTTTCTGAAACAGCATGTGGTCAAAAATCTGGTGATCTTTCTGGTTCTTGGCAGGGCAGTCCAAACCGCCTTCGCCTACCGGAAAGAAATCAGGATTGGCAAGGAAAAAGTCCCTCGCCCCCTGCTGGATATCCCGGCGATCGGGTGAATCGGTTCAATCTGCGTGATGCACTGAAAAGCTGACGGAACCAGGGGCTTCTACTCTTTTTCTATTTCTGCCGGGATGGGCTTATTCCCTTTCTGGTTGATGCGCGCCCAGACCACTAGCAACGCCAGGGCTGCCAGCGGAGCAACACCCGTGGCGATCAGCGGCACATCGTACGATCCGGTCCGCTTGATATGCTCGCCAATCGCCCCCTGCATCCGCCCCACCACCACCCATGATGCGGCCGACAACAGGCCCGACAGCATCCCCATGTGCCGCGCCGGCAATTCTTGCACCAGGGCGTAATACTGCGGATGGGCCCCCAGTGAACCCGCGCCCACCAGCACCAGCGTCAACAGCAGCAGCGGACCGCGTTCCAGTGCCGGCACCAGCATCGAGCACGCCACGAGGGCCGTGCAACCGGTGAAGCTGGCCAACCGCGCGTAATGGATCGACATCCCCCGCGCCGTCAGCACGCTCACCACGGCGCCAAAGAAGATGCAGCCGATGTCCGCGACGATGTAATACCCCGAGGTGAAGTAGTTCGCTGCCGACTCGGAATAATGGTGATATTCCTTCAGGTACTTCGGCAGCCACGCCCGCTGGAACTGCCAGGCCAAGCTGATGGTGACCACGATGGTTCCCAGTGTGATCACCTGGTAGAGAAACCGCCAAAGATCCAGCCTTTCCCTGTCCGCCTCACGGTCTTCAATCGGCTGGGACTTCAGGTCGCCGACCCGGAGCAGCGTGAACCAAAGCGGCACCCAGGCCAGACCGATCAGGCCGATGATGAAAAACGGCCCCTGCCACGGCAGCCCCGTAGCCCGTATTCCCTGGATCACCAGCGGCGTCAGAATCGCCCCCAGCGATGCCCCGCTTTGCAGGATGCTGTTGCCCAGGGGGCGCTGCTTGGCGGTGAGAATGTTCCGCGCCGTGAGCAGCGCGCAGGGCCAATGCCCCGCCTCGCAAAAGCCCAGCACCGTGCGGCACATAAACAGCCAGCGGAACTCGCCTGAACCCGGATTTTCCCAAGCCCCAAATATCCCGGCGATGGCCGGCCAACTCGCCAAGGGAGAGACAACTCCGGCCAGCGACCAACCCGTCAACACCAGCGGGTAAAGCAACCGGGGCCCGATCCGGTCCGCCAGAAAACCGAAGAAGATGCCCCCTGCCGCGAAGGCGTAGCTGAACCATTCTTCCAGGTGGCCATACCGGCCATCATCCAGGTTGATCTCAGACTTGAGCTGTGTCGCCGTCAGTGACAGGGTCTGCCGGTCCATGTAGTTCAACATGGTCGCCAGCAGCAGCGCCCCGCACATCCACCACTTCCACGATCCGTCGGCTGCCTTCCCCACGGTTCCGCGCCGCCTTCCCTGTCCATGCCCTGAATCCCTATGCCGTTATACGGCATATCCAGGTGCCATGCTTTGGTGGGCGGATGATTCCCCAACGAACGGGATTATCTGAAAACAAGACAGCCCGGCCTCCAAAAAGGGGCCGGGCTGTCTTGTGCCCTGTCAGGGATTTACCCGTCTGCTTTTCAGGGATTGCCGGATGCCACCTTGGTCACGCCCAGCCTCTCAGAAGGTGGCAGGTCAAACCGATCCAGGTTCATCACTTTGGTCCAGGCCGCCACGAAGTCTTCCACAAACTTCCCCTTGGCATCATCCGAGGCATACACCTCGGCGATCCCCCGCAGTTGCGAGTTCGAGCCGAAGATCAAATCAACCCGGCTGCCGGTCCACTTCACCTTGCCGGTCTTACGGTCCCGGCCCTCGTAGAAATGCTCGCACACCTTCGACTTCTGCCAGACCGTCCCCATGTCGAGCAGGTTCACGAAGAAATCATTGGTCAGGGCTTCCGGCCGGGTGGTGAGCACACCAAGCTGCGGATAGCTGCTCGTCGTGTTCAGGGCGCGCAATCCACCCACCAGCACGGTCATCTCCGGCGCGGTGAGGTTCAACAGGTGGGCGCGATCCACCAGTTGCTCCTCTGCCGGCCTGTCCTGTTTCTTGGCGAAATGGTTGCGGAAACCGTCCGAAGTCGGCTCGAGCACCGCGAAAGAGGCCACATCGGTCATCTCTTGGGTGGCGTCGGTCCGGCCCGGATAAAAGGGCACGCGCACCGGATGGCCGCCTTTCTTCGCCGCGTCCTCCACCGCGGCGCAACCGCCCAGCACAATCAGGTCGGCAAGCGAGATCTTCTTGCCATCCGTTTGCCGGTTGTTGAAATCCTTCTGGATCTTTTCCAGGGTTTCCAGCACCTTGGCCAGTTCCGCCGGCTGGTTCACTTCCCAATCCTTCTGGGGGGCCAGGCGGATACGCGCCCCGTTGGCCCCGCCGCGCTTGTCGGTGTTCCGAAAGGTCGAAGCCGAGGCCCACGCCGTGCTGGCCAGTTGCGGGATACCCAGGCCCGAATCCAGAATCTGCTTCTTCAGCGCCTCAATGTCCCGGGCCTCAACCAGTTTGTGGTCCAAGGGCGGCACGGGGTCCTGCCAGATAAAAGGCTTGGGAACCGACGGGCCCAGGCAGCGTGAGACCGGCCCCATGTCTCGATGCGTCAGCTTGTACCAGGCTTTGGCGAAGGCATTGGCGAATTCCTTGGGATTCTTGTGGAACCGCCGCGAGATCTTCTCGTAGGCCGGATCCATACGCAGCGCCAAGTCGGTGGTGAACATCATTGGAGCGTGCGACTTGGACTTGTCGTGCGCATCGGGCACGGTGCCATCGGCCGACTTTTCCTTAGGCTTCCACTGCCAGGCACCCGCCGGGCTCTTCACCAGCGTCCACTCGTAGCCCAGCAGGTTTTCAAAATACCCGTTCGACCACTGGGTAGGCATGGAAGTCCACGCCCCTTCCAGGCCGCTGGTGATGGTGTCCTTTCCGTTCCCCTTGCCGAGCTTGTTCCTCCAGCCCAGTCCCTGTTCCTCAATACCCGCCCCCTCGGGCTCCGGCCCCACCAGGTCCTTCGGGTTGGCCGCACCGTGCGCCTTGCCAAAGGTGTGGCCACCGGCGATCAAGGCAACCGTCTCCTCATCATTCATCGCCATCCGCGCGAATGTCTCGCGGATGTCCCTTGCGGCCGCCAGCGGGTCAGGCTTGCCGTTGGGACCCTCCGGGTTCACATAGATCAGACCCATCTGCACCGCCGCTAGCGGGTTTTCCAGCTTCCGGTCGCCACTGTACCGCTTGTCCCCCAGCCATTCGGTCTCCGGGCCCCAATAAATGTCCTCCTGCGGCACCCACACATCCTCGCGGCCCCCCGCGAAACCGATGGTATCAAATCCCATGGATTCCAGTGCCACATTCCCGGTCAGCACCATCAAATCGGCCCACGAGATCTTCCGGCCATACTTCTGCTTGATAGGCAGCAACAGCCGCCGCGCCTTGTCCAGGTTGGCGTTGTCGGGCCAACTGTTCAGCGGGGCCAGCCGCTGCAGACCGTACGAGGCCCCGCCACGACCATCCGACACGCGATAGGTGCCCGCGCTATGCCAGGCCATGCGGATGAAGAAAGGGCCATAGTGGCCGTAATCGGCTGGCCACCACTCCTGGGAGGTCTTCATCACCGCCGCAATATCCTTCTTAAGCGCGTCCAGATCCAGTTTTTTGAATTCCTCCGCGTAGTTGAACCCAGCCCCCATCGGGTTGCTCAGGGCCGAATTCTGGTGGAGAATTCGCAGGTTCAACTGGTTCGGCCACCAGTCGGCGGTGGTCCTGGCGCCCGCGGCGGTGGAGCGCTCCGTGGCGGGCCGCGCCGTTTCACCAATGACCGGGCACTTCTCGGCCCCCTCGGGCCTGGCCTGTCCAGCCGATCGTTCTTGGCCGTGCAGCGCCCCTGCCACCCAAACCGCTGCGCAACCGGTGAAGATGGTTCTGATCAGTTCCCTTTTCATGTTCGTTTCCTTTGGTTAGCCAGATGCGAGGTTGATTTGTCGAAGGCCGGTCTAATTCACTGTAGGCTGCCGGCACTTGCCGATAACCGGTTTTTGTTGGAATTCTGGCCAGAAAAAAGGCTCACCCCGCACCTGGAAACCATCGTTTTGGCTCTTTTCCATTGCCCTGTGATGTAGGCACTCAGGCTGCGTTTGCCCTCGGCCGGTTTTACGCTTACCTTCTTGATTAACTTCTTTGCGGTTCCTTTCAGGGGTGTTGCATGGCGGGTATTCATTTTTGCAAAGGCCTGGGGTATTTTTCCTTGGCCATCGGTTTGGCTTTTCATGGGCCGGCATTGGCCGCCCAGCCCCAAAACGGCTCCCCTGAAAAACCGGCTGCCGCTGTTACCAAAATGGAGGGCGAATGGAAGGCCGCTGCCGCCACTCACGCCGGCATCGAACTCGGTGGACCGTTCCTCACCAACATGACGCTGAAGTTCAAGGGTGACCAGTTCGACTTGCAGGCAGGCCCTCTCAAGGAAAAAGGCAAGGTGGATATCACAGCCGAGGCCAAGCCCGTCAAGCTGAAGCTCACCGCCACCGACGGGAACAACAAAGGCAAGAACCTGCTGGCCATCTGCGAGCAGTCCGGCCCCGACCAGCTCAAGATCTGCTACACCCTCAAGGGCAAGGAGTACCCCAAGGCGTTTGAATCCACCGAAGACAACAAGGCCCTGCTCGTCACCTACGAGCGTGTCAAGTAACGGAGGCGGTTCAAATGGGTGGCAAGGCGGTCAAGCGGTTGTCCGGCGGCAATCCCCAAGTCGCCAAGGCGGAGGGCGACGCCCCGGTGCAAGCCTATATCGCGGCCATGCCCGGCTGGAAAAGTGATCTCGGCCGCAGGCTCGACGCGCTGATCGTGAAAAACGCCCCCGGCTTGCGCAAGGCCGTGAAATGGAACTCGCCATTTTACGGCATGGAGGGGCAGGGCTGGTTCCTGTCCTTCCATGTCTTCACCCGCTATGTGAAAGTGACCTTCTTCAAGGGCGCTTCGCTCCAACCGCTTCCCCCGGGAGCCACCGACAAAAGCGGCGACGCCCGCTGGATTGACATCCATGAGGATGAGCTTCTTGACGAGGCCCAATTCGCAGACTGGATCCGCCAAGCAGCCGCCTTGCCCGGGTGGTTGGCAAAATAAACTTCTGCCAAACGCCTTTGTTCATTGGGTGATGGTGACGCCTCACCGGCTCCGTCCGCTTGCCTTGGTTCGTTCCAGCAAGGCCTTCAGATCCGCCACGCGTTTCGGTTCCCGCTCGTACAGGTTGGTGGTCTCACCCGGATCTTCGGCCAGGTTGTAAAGCTGCCCGGGCGCGTTGGGCGCTACCTCGGGCAGGATGAATGGTTTCAGGCTGGGATCTTTTTCGTAGCTGTTTCCTCCCGATCCGGCGTGATCAATATATTTCCAGTCCCCCTTCCGTATCGAAAGCGTGCGCCCGCCGGCAAAAGCCTGCGTTAAAAGGTAAGGCCTGATCGGCGGGTGTTTTGGATCTTTCAGCGCGGGCAACAGGTTGAAGCTGTCCTCGGCAGAGTTTTCGGGTAGTTCCGCTCCGGTGATTGCCGCGGCCGTCGCCATCAGGTCCGTCAGGCTGACAGGTTGGGAGCAGACGCTGCCCGCCGGTACTTTGCCCGGCCAGCGGGCCAACAGCGGCACACGGTGCCCTCCTTCCCACTGGTCGCGCTTTACCCCGCGCCACGGGCGGGCGCCATCGTGCCCGTGGTCGGCGCGCATCCGCACCGCGCTGGTTACCTCGGGCCCGTTGTCGCTGGTGAAAACGATGAGCGTGTTCTCCAGCACCCCCAATCGCTCCAGGGTCGCCGTCAAATCCCCGACGATGAAATCCAGTTCGGCGATGAAATCGCCATGCGGGCCCGCCCCCGACTTGCCCTGGAACCGCTTGGCCGGGAACGAGGGCAGGTGAGTCGCCTGGGTCGAATGGAACAGGAAGAATGGCTTCTCCGGGGAGGCCTTCACATGGCTTTGCAGGAACTCACGGCTTTTTTCCAGAAAGACTAGGTCCACCTCTTCCATAGGAAAATCCGGGGCAATCAAGCCGGCCCTGCAATCGTTTGCGTAGGGGTGTTTCGGAACTTTGGACTTGTCCAACAGGCCGGTTGGTGGCCGGGGTACCCGGTCGCCCTCGAGGAACGCGTACAGCCAATCGGTGGTGGGGCAGCATGCCGTGCCGAAGAACGACTGGAAGCCATGGTCGGTGGGGCCACCACGGAAGGGGCGAGTGAAGTCCACCTGCCGCACCGCCTCCAGCCCGTTGCCACGCACAGGCTGGCCTTCCTTGTCGAAAAAGGTCAGCCCCACATGCCATTTGCCCACGCAGGCTGTCGCATAGCCCTTGTCTCGCAGCATGGCGGGCAAGGTCAACCGGCCCTGGGCGATCAGCGACGGTCCACCCACGCCGGTGAACACGGTCCCCCCGCGCGGCACGCGGAAAGGCATCTGACCGGTCATCAAGCCGTAACGGGTGGGCGTGCAAACCGTGCAGGGACTGTGCGCGGCGGTGAACCGCATCCCCTCGCGTGCCAGCCGGTCCACATGGGGCGTAGCCACCTTGGCCCGGTCGTTGTAACAGCCTGTGTCCCCATAGCCCAGGTCATCGGCAAGGATCAGCACGATGTTCGGCAACCCGGCCCCCCGCGCCTGCCCTGAAAAACCCGCTGTCGTCATCACCAGGACGATCATCGAAAGCAGGCTGGAGATCCCCCGATTGCGTTGGGCCGGTGTCAGCATGGGGTTGAGTTCCGGTCGAATAATTGGTGGAAGACTCTCTGGTACAGGGTAACGCCTACCGACACCAAAAGGCGCGTCATTCGCAAATCCACCGCATCAGCGTTTCCATGCTGGGCAGGCGATTTTGGTCCACCCAGCGAAACAGCAGGGTCACACCCACCATGAAGCAGCATGACAGTCCAAATGATGCCGAGGGGCTCATGGCCAGTTGCCAGTAGGAGGTTATTTCCGGTCCGTTCCATGCCCCGTAGGCCCATAGTGGCCAGATATGCGCGAGGTGATGCAGCAGATAAATGGATAATGAATGGCGGCTGAGCGGTTCAATCCAGCCACCGATCCATTCCCACAGCCACGGCCAGCGGGCAAGAGCTGCCTGTGCACAGGATCCGCCAACCAGCACGCATCCCATCGTGCAGGCGATGTAGGCTGGGGTGGGTGGGAACATCGTCCAGACGGCCAGGCCGGTTCCTTTTCCGGCAATCAGCATACTGGTCCCCAAAAGGAGCAGGCCCAAGCCGGTGGTGAGGCCTATCCATGGTTTCGCTTTTCCTGCTGGCCCAAATAGCGTCGGGCCCAGGGCGTATCCGGCCAGCGGGTAGGCCAGCCAGGGAAAGAGCGGGAAATAACCGGTGACGAGCCAGCCCAGCGTCACCTCGGTCAGCGTTAGGTCCGGGTCAAAATATCCATTAGTCCAGTACTCTTGGTACCCTGCCGCATCTTGCATGGGTTTGGCCAATATCGCCATCAGCAAGGCGGCCAAAAGCAGCACACCATCGGGGGCGTGCCGAAAGAGGGTCAGCACCAAGATCCCCGTCCCGATGAGCGTCAGCACATCCCAGTTGAATATGTCCTCGGGTAGCCAGACGAACACATTGAAGGCAAAACCCAAGCCAAAAAGGAAAAGCCCGCGCCGCACGCTACCCTTGTGGATGGAGTCGGCGTCCCTGCCGGCCCGCACCTGCCCCCCAACCCAGATCCGATAGCTGGTTCCAGACAGGAAGGTGAAGATCGGTGCGGCAAATCCGGCGGGAAGCAGCCAGAACGGTTTTCCTGCCGTTGAGTCGCTCGCTGATGACCCCATTTGGCCGGACAGGTTTTCGACGAAATGCACCATCACCATCAGGGTGATGGCGATGGCCCGTAGCAGGTCGATCGAGGATTGCCGGTGGCTTGCTTGGGACCTCATTGCCCCGTCCTCGAGGACAGGATCTCGACCAGCATCAGGGCCATCTGCCCCAACAGGATCACCAAGATCGCCCATTCAAGCCCGGACTGGCGGCGGGCGATCTTCGCGTCAAACGCCCGTTGGCCGCAGGCCTCGTACACCTGCACCGCGAAATCAGCCCGGTTGGTGGCCAGGTCATGCCGTTCCGCCAGCCTCGTCCGGTCCCTCAGCCTCTCGGCCAGTTGGCTGGCGGCTGTGGGTGGGTGGAGCACCGGGGCGTGAACCAGCGGCGCAATTTTCGACAATTCGGCTCGGATCGAGATGGATTCCAATTGGCTGCCCTGCACCCCGCCGCGCGGTGGCTGGTCAGTGGCTTCACCGGCAAACAGGATGGACGCCGCATCTGTTTCCACCCGGGTGTTCAGGCTGTCACCGCGCTGTTCCAAATCTCGCAGGCGCCTTTCACACTGGGCGAATTCAGTCAGGGCGGCCGCCAAGGTGTCCAGCCGGCCCGCCTCGGCGATCACCGCGCCCCGTTCCGGGCTCCAGACCACATGGTTGCCGTACAGCGGGATCAGTACGCTGCCGGGGCAACCTGCCGCGACAGGGCAACCGCGGCTTCCCGTTGTCGCCCATTCACGGGCAAGAACCGACAGGGCGGACCCCTCAGCCTCGTGTTCTTCGCTGACGGGCACCAACAGCAGATCAAATGCCTGTTGTGCTCCCCAATCGATACGCCGAATGGCAGATCCACTGGGAAAACCCGCTGGAATTTCCGGGCCGGGGGCCGCTGTCAGGGGTTGCGGGTCGTTTCGGTCCATCATCCATTCCCCGCTCGGAGGCTTTCAAGGTGTGCGGCAAGCCAACCGGCCGCATATTCCGCTGATTCCAGGGCGCCGTTCAGGGTCGAGTCGTACAGGTAGTCTCCCACAATCAGGAGGCTTGAGTGGGTGGTTGCCGCCGGCCGGTGCCTGCGATCTTCCGGAAGGCTGTCCCACCCACCGGGTATCGCGCTCACAGCCCCCACCCAGCGGTGAACTCTGCTTTCCACCACTCGGCCGCCCAGATGGGCAAGTGAGGGAGGTAGCGTGTTCAACACCGCGGACACCAAAGCCTGGTCGTTTAGCAAGGACATCCGCTCCGCCGCCTCGCCACCGATCAGCCAACCGAGGACGCCGTGCCTTGCGTCAGGTTCAATTGCCGTTTCGGAATACAGGCAGCAACCCCCGAAGGCGTCCAGCATCAGGTAGCCATCGTCACCCAGGATCGGTTGCGGGGATAGGTCGGTCAGTAGCGTGACCCGCAGGTAGTGCGCCGGATGGTCGTGGTGCCCGATATGGCGACCCATCGCTTCCGATAATTCACCACCCTGAAATTTCAGTCGTTTCAGGGCCTCCAAGGGTAGTGCCAGGACCACCGCGTCGAACGCTTCACTTTGCGGCCCTTCAAGGCCTGCGAATTCCAACCGCATTGGGCCATTTTCGGCGCGAACAACCCGCTCCACGCGGGTGGACAATCGCACCTGGGCGGATATTCGTTCTGATAGCGCCCGGATCAATTGCTCGTTCCCACCCGCGATCCGGTAAAGCCTCATGTAGGCTGGGTCGTTCATCAGGTAGTTTTGCAGGCCGTACGCGGTGCTGGTCTTGGATGCTGGAGTCGCCAGGTCGCTGTGGATCATCGTCTCGAGATACCGTCGTAGGCCGTTGCCGACCGACCCGGGCAACGCCTGGTGGAATGGCCCCGGTTGCGCTGCGTGACAACTTCCATCGGTGCCCGAGGTGTAAAACTCCCGGGGAGTCATCGTGGAGCGCGCCCAATTGTCGAATGTCGCCATTTTCTTGCGGGCATCGGGCCCAAGGCTGTCGCTCAGGTCATCCAGATTCGCGATCCGCTTTTCCAAGACATGCACACCCGCCCCTGCCAGACCCACTGGGTGCAATCCCAGCGACTCCACCAGGTCCCGCAGGGGGTCCTCGCCCACGGGCGTGTAATCGTAGAATTCGGCAGCCCCGGCCTCGTAGCGGATTCCCCGGGTGGAAAAAACGGGTGTCAGTACCTTGCCGCCAAGCCGGTCTGTTCCCTCGAAAAGGGTGAGCTCAAACGGCGAATCCGCCTGGTGCTCGAGGTTCCAGGCCGTGAACAAGCCCCCCGGTCCGCCCCCCACGATGGCGACCCGCGGAGGTTTAGCCGCCAGGTTTCCCTGACGAATCCGGCTGATCAAGGGTTCATCCACGATCCGGTCTATCGGTTTACCCATACTGCTGAAAGATGCGACAGGCCGGGCAAATGGCGCAATGATTAAAAATAATTAAGGTTGGGGAGTGATCAGCGTTTCCACAAACCGGGAGGGACCTTCCTGTTTCAGTTGCTTCAGGTCGCTTGTACTCCGGAATCTGTCTATCTCCAGGTCCTTTGAACCCGTCCCCCACCGCGGTTATCGTCGGGGAAAGCACCCATAACCATCCCACGGGGACATACCATGGCAGTCCTCATCGATCGGCGTCGTTTTTCCGGTCTGGCCGCTGCGGCAGCTTGCTCTCCCGCGCCCACGCTACTGTCCGATTCCCCAGGCAAGGCCGAAGTGGTCTCCTTTTTTCTGGTGGGCGACACCCATTTCTTGGCACAGAAGGACGCCCCAGCCAAGATGGATGAACGCTCATCAGCGGTCACCTCGCGCTTGGTCGACACGCTCAACCGTCTGCCGGGTACCCCCATCCCGGCAGAGGCGGGTGGCGGCGCGGTCCTTCAGCCCCGTGGTCTCATCCACGCTGGCGACTGCATCGACACGGGCGACAAGTCCGACACGCGCATGCAGCAAACCGAATGGGCCGCCTTCATCGACACCTTCGGCCTGAATGGTCGTGATGGCCGGCTGAAGATGCCGATCTACGAGGTCCATGGCAACCACGACAGCCCCCGGGGCGATGGCCTGGTGGTGCAAGGCATCACCCGCCGCAACAAGGACCGCCCCAATCTGGCGGGGGTCTCGGCCGGCGGTCCGCACTATTCGTGGGACTGGGGCCCGGTCCATTGTGTCAACCTTGGCATCGTTGTCGGCCGGGCAAGTGAGCCTGACCGCAAGCGCCGCTACAACCCCATGGGCAGTCTCGATTTCCTCATTTCAGACCTACGGGATAAAGTGGGCTCTTCCGGCAGGCCGGTGGTGATCACCCACCATGTGGACATGCTTCGCTACGCGCTCCCCCTGCCTGTCGAGGACAAGAAAGCCATGGGCATGGAATGGGATCCCGCCGATGTGCGCGCGTTCCATCAGGCCCTGAAGGGCTACAACATCGCCGCGGTGCTCTATGGCCACACCCACGCCCGCAATGTCTTCCGGTGGGACGGCTCGAACAAGTCGGCGGGGCAGGGGATCCCGGTTTTCAATGTTGACAACAGCAGCCACTTCGCCGGCACACAGCAGGCCTTCTTCTATTTCGAGCTGCACCCCGGCAAGCTGATCGTCCGCGAGTACCAGACTAAAGACCAGTGGCAAACCGGCTCCTGGACACCCCAGGTCTGGTCCCTGCCGGTACCTGTGGCCGCTGGCTGAGTCATAACGGGCTCAGTTTTTACCATCCAAGCCAATGTGGTGTGTTACCGACCCTGGTAACCATCAGCCGGGTGGCCGGTTCGCCTGCCATCCATCGGCCAGCGGGTGCGACATCCGGGTGACTATCTCTCGGTTGGCCGGGTTAGAAGCAATGTTTTGGTCTTCCCCGAGATCGACCCGGTGGTCGTAGAGGTCGCGGCCAACAATCTCCGTGCCATCCCTCTTCCGCCATTCCACATAGCGGTGCGTTGCGTTTCGCGCCGCGTGTCCCATCACACGGCCCAATCCCTCCCCGGCGCTAAGGGGGTACTGGCTGAAACAGGTGGTTGACCACCCGGAGGCGTATCAAAAAGCTTAGTTCAAGAAAGATAGGGCGATAATCCTGTGGAGGATGATTTCAGTGGTTTTGCAAAGCCCCACATTCTGATGATATTTCATACCCGTTTGCAACTGGTTTTTCCCGCCATTTTGGGTTAATATTCAATCCTCGCCTTCCGGGTTTCACTCGGTCTTTTTTCCGCCGAGTTTCATATGTCCTCCAAATCCTGCTTCTTCGTGGCTTTCCTGCTTTCAACCTTGGCCCAATGGGCCCAGGCGCAAGATGCCGCCGATCCGGTGTTTCAAAGCCAGGTGCGCCCTTTTTTCAAGAAATATTGCCAGCGCTGCCACCATGCCGAAAAACCCACTTCCGGCGTCCGGGTTGATAACCTCGATCCCGCGTTCGAGGAGCGCCAACTAAAACTCTGGCTGCACATCGCGCACCAGACCGCCCACGGATCCATGCCACCCGAAGGGGCCCTCCAGCCCGGCACGGACGAAAAAGCCCAGGTGGTCGCATGGATGGAGAAAGGTATCGCCCAGGCCCGCCTGCGCCCCACCCCGCGCAACGGCGGCGCCAGACGCCTCACCGTCGCCCAATACCGCAACACCCTGCGCGAGTTGTTGCTGCTCGACGACAACCTGGCCGACAACCTCCCTCCCGACGCCGTCTCCAGGGACGGCTTCCTCAACAATCAGGAGACCCTCGCCCTCTCCCCGCTGTTGCTCGAGGCTTATTACGAAATCGCGGAAAAAGCACTCGACCGCTGTATCGTCGATCCCAAATCCAAGCCCACAATTCAGAACTTTCGCCTCGATTTTGGCACCGGCATCAACCCGGCTCCTATTCCCGACAAGCTGATCCTCGGTGCCGACAGCGTGCTATTGAACAGCGCCGATTTCACCGTGACTGAACTCCAACCCGACAAACCGTTCCCCTACAAGCCGTTTGCCCTGCGCACCCAATACCGCTTCATCGAGGGCTACCAAGGCAACGACACCGTCCGCGGTTGGCGCGATTACAGCAGCATTTACCATTCGGTTTTCGCCTGCATGCGCGGCACCCAGGGCTATCCCAAGGGCAAAGCCTTTTCCACCGTACCCGGCGGCCTTCTGCTCCGCCCCGCCATCCCCAGCGCCGAGATCTTCGGCGTGGAAAGCACCTACGGCCCCCGCGCCAATTTCAAGATCGCCCTGCGTGAACTGCCCGATCACGGCCGGTTCCGCGTGACTGTCACCGCCGCCAAATACAACGATGGCCTGCTGCTCAATCCGGGTACCGGCCTAGCCCACTCACCCACTCAGATCCAATGTCCCGAACCCGACCAAGCCAAAACCGTGCAGATCCCCGCTGAAGGCATTTACCAGGTCGACCTCCATGCCGATGGCGATGGCAAACCGCCTACCCCCGATGCCTCACGGTTGGAACAGGGGCTCATTGGCTATTGGCCCCTCAACGGATCCCCTTTTTCCCAGCCCCCCGCCAACCACCTGGCTGGCACCCTCAAGGCCGATGCCAAATGGGCCGATTCCCCCTTCGGCAGGGCCCTATCCTTGGATGGCTATGAGGAAGCCCTCACTGTTCCCCGCCACGAATCCATGGCCGTGGGCCAGGGCGATTTCAGCGTCGCGGCATGGATCCACCCACGCGAACTCCGTCAGGCCGGCATCATCTGTCTGGGCAAATACAACTGGACCCACGGCTGGTATTTCGACATGCCCGGTCCCAATGGCGTGCTCCGCATCGAAACCGCCGGCCCCGACAACAAATCCAATGGCACCGTTGCCTCCGCTCCCGGTGCCATCCAGGTGAACAAGTGGCAGCATGTGGCCGCCGTGGTCAACAGGGCGGGCCAAACCCGCCTGTTCATCAACGGCTACCTCGTGGCCCAAGGCAAGATCGGCGCCGCCAATCTCGACAACCCCAAGGTTTCACTGCAAATCGGCCGCATTCAAGATTCCCACCAATTCCTGGGAGAGATCGCCCAGGTCCGCGTCTACCGCCGCGCACTTGGGGAAAACGAAATCCAGGCCCTGGTCGAACCCGGCAGACGCCTCGCCTTTCCGCCGCAAGACAAGGCCAGCGAGGTGGAACTGGCTCTGGGCAACCGCCATTTCAGCGGCACACGCACCCAACCGGCTTTTCTGGCCGTCCGCCTCCCTGCCGGCCCCTTGGCGGTATCGCTCACCAAGGCCGGGGGACGCAAGGTCGGCAAAATAACCTTCACCCACCTGCCCGAAAAATCGCCCACCGCCGAAAAATTCCGCGCCTTTGAAAAACGGAATCCCCGCATTGGCGTTCACCTGGGCCTCCGCCGGGATTGCGGCAGCACCCTCTCCCCGGTGGGCAACCCGCAAGAGGTCCCCGGCACAGCCCTCGCCAAATACACCTTCGAGGGAGCCATCCGCAACCACCCCAGCCCCGATGTGGAGAAAGACAATGTGAACTACCTGGCCGGCGTGCGGGAAATCGGCGTGCGAAGCGAATACACCGACGGCCGCGACATGCCCCGGCTGCTCATACAGTCCGTCGAATTCGAGGGTCCCTGGTTCGACACCTGGCCACCCAAACCGCACGACAACCTCTTCCGTGAAGGCGAGGGGGAACCCAGCGACCAAAAAGCCCGGTCCTTGATCCAAAACTTCGCCACCCGCGCCTTCCGCCGTCCGGTCCAACCGGGGGAAGAGGCAAGCCTGTTTGCGGTTTACTCCAAGGCCCGTCAGTCGGGGGCCGCCTACCACGCCGCCCTGCGCGATGCCTTCCAGGTGATCCTCACCTCTCCCCAGTTCCTGTTCATTACTGAGAAAAGCGATTCGCCCAAGGGTGAACCGCTCGATCCATATGAACTCGCCAGCAAGCTCTCTTACTTCCTGTGGAACAGCCCGCCCGATGCCAACCTGCTCGGGGATTCTTCCGCGCCGGGAACGCTTCAAAACAAGCTCGACCAGACCATCGACCAAATGATCGACAGCCCCAAATTCGAGCGATTCGTTTCCGAATTTGCCGCCCAGTGGCTATCGCTCGACAAGTTCGCCGTCCTCGAGGCCGACCGCCAGCGCTACCCCCGCCTCACCCCCCATGTCCGCAACCACCTGTCCAGGGAGGCAGCGGCATTTGTCACGCATCTGGCCCGAAACAATCTGCCGGTGCGCAATCTGGTCAAATCCGATTTTCTGCTGGCCAACGAGGTGGTGGCCGAGTACTACGGCTTGGGTGATCAGGTGCATTCCGGATTCCAGTTCGTGCCCGTGGTTCATCGCCAGAGCAAGCTGGGTGGCCTGCTATCGCAACCCGCCATCCTTGCCGGACTTTCCGATGGCCGCGAATCCAACCCCGTGAAGCGCGGTGCCTGGGTGGCCCGCAAAATCGTGTCCGAACCGCCTGATGACCCGCCGCCCAATGTGCCCACCCTGAAGGAAGACACAAAAAACCTCAGCCTTCGCCAGCGCCTCGAAAAACACCGCAACCAGCCCGGCTGCGCCGGTTGCCACTCCAAGGTCGACCCATGGGGCATACCGCTGGAGGAATTCGACGCCGGCGGCTTGGCCAAGGCCGGCCAGGTCGACTCAAGCTCCACCCTGCCCGATGGCAAGGTTGTCTACGGTTTTCAGGAATTGCGCAAACACCTCGCCGATGACCGTCTCGATCAGGTCGCCTTCGGATTTGCCAAAAACCTGGCCGTGTACGCAACCGGTAGAAGCCTTTCCTTCAACGAACTGGAAAGCCTCCGGAAACAGTGCCTGAAGTTGAAACCGACCGGCTACCGTGTCCGCGACATGATCCACTTGGTGGTGAATAGCCCGGTTTTCCTGGAAAAATGACGCCCGTCAAACCGTCAGGCATAATAATCTGACCGGGGACGAGCTAAAGGGAGTAAGAAATGTCCGCCACGCGCAAGTTGAACCGCCGGGCCTTCCTGCGTGGCATTGGTGGCGTTTCCCTGGCCCTGCCAGTTTTGGAGGCCATGGGAGACGAGGTCAGCGGCCAGATTCCCCGCCGATTCTGCGCCCTCTACACCGCCAACGGCATGGCGCTACCCCGGCCCGAAAACGGCATCCCAGAATGGAGCTGGTTCCCGTCCAATTCCAAGGATGGCCAGTTCGAATTCGGCAAATCTACCGAGCCCTTGGCGCCATTCAAATCCCGGCTCAGTTTCCTGGGTGGCCTTTATCATCCCAGCGGCCCCAAGGCCGATCCGCATGTCTGCTCCGACATGTGGCTAACCGGCGCACCCCTGCATAACCCAAAGCCGGGCACCTACAATTCCGTCAGCCTCGACCAGGTTATCGCCCGCCACACCCGCCAATTCTGCCGTCAACCGTCGCTGGTCCTTTCCATCGATGCCGGCACCGGCTTCCTGTCTCGCACCGGCACCATCTCCTACAGCCTCGAGGGCCGGCCCATTCCGGCGGAGAACAATCCCCGTCGGGTCTTCAATCGCCTCTTCCGCGGCGACAAGGCCTTACTGCAGGATGAAAGGGAGCGCCTCCGCCGCCAGATCCGTCTGGTGGACGCGGTCAGCGCCAGCGCCAAATCCTTCAATAGCCAATTAGGTAGTTCCGACCGCGAGCGGATGGAGCAATACCTCACCTCATTGGGTGAGGTTGAATCCCGCCTGATCGCATCCGAAAAATGGATCGATATCCCGCTGAAAAAGCAGGACTTCAAGCACCTCAACCTCGATGCCACCAACGAGGGTGATCCCGCCGAATACTACCGCAACATGTTTGACCTGATCACGCTCGCCTTCGATGCAGACATCACCCGATCGGTAGTCTTCATGCTCAACCGCGAAGATGGCATGGGTATCAGCGACACCTTCCCCTTGAAGCTCGGCCTGTCAGCCACACACCACAACCTATCCCACGCCGGCGACAAGGCGGGCCAGTTGAATTTCGCCAGGTACGACCTGTTCCTCAGTCGCCAACTTGCCCATTTTTTCAAGCAGCTCCACGATGGCAAAGACCGCCAGGGCTCACTGCTCGACAACACCATCGTCCTCTACGGCAGCGGCGCCAGCACCACCCACAACCCAACCAACCTGCCCCCGCTCAT
>Ga0222712_10002907_pt1 | contig 19173 bp, 11 predicted proteins | sample C33_657DmetaG_FD_165043 | JGI IMG/M metagenome (GOLD analysis project Ga0222712, IMG submission 165043) | Estuarine water microbial communities from San Francisco Bay, California, United States - C33_657D | ecosystem: Environmental > Aquatic > Marine > Unclassified | place: USA: California... | reverse complement strand
TGCCTGTTACAGGTAATGCACTCATCATTGTTTTCGCTTTCTGCAAATCAGAAATCACAAGTAAATACACCTCATCTTTTGTAGCCCTAGGCATGTTCACATCATCTTGTGTTGGCGGCGTTATCCGGATTGGAACTCCTCCAAACATTCTGACCAAGTTGAAATAAAGCATGCCACGCATAAAATGGGCTTCGCCAATGGCATTTTGTTTTGCAATTACACTGGCAGTACCCTTTGGCGCATTTGCAATAATGTCATTAGCTACTTTTATTGCACTGTAAAACTGGTCCCATGGGCTGTTGTTTACAAGCCAAAGATTTGACGAAGTATGTGTCATTGTGTTCATATCATTATTTGGCGCCTGTGTCGTATAATATCCTCCAGAGCCAACAGTCATCCATGTAAGGTAACCTGCACCATAACCACCATAATCTGCCATTATAGAATAACATCCATTAACCGCTGCTTCCAAACCAGCATCAGTATTATACAAAGCTTCAGAAGAAACAAAGCTATAAGGCTTTTCTTGTAAAAAACTTTTCTTGCAGGAGGCAGATGTTATTGCAATAACACTGAAAAGAATAGTAAATTTTTTATTAATACGCATATATCTATGTCTTTAATTTTGAGTTAAAATGTGATGTTTACACCTAACGATAATGCCCGGAGATTGGGATAGGAACCCCAGTCAATTCCAATTTTTCCTTTATCAAAAGCAAAACTGTTTACCTCTGGATCAAATCCGGTATAATCAGTAATAGTAAAGACGTTTTTGCCTGTTAGATTTATATTGATTGATTTTATAACATTTCCTTTGCTCAATGAAAAATTATAACCAAGGGTAGCAGTTGTTAGCCTTAGATAACTTGCATCTTCAACATATCTGTCAATAAAATTGAGATTATTATAACCTACGCGAGGATAAATATTGCTGCTTTTTGACGTTGTCCATGCATTTTTGAAATAATCGGCGAGTATATTATTTTCCTGGACACCGTTAGCATTACCCAATCTCATCAGATTACCATTCGCAACATCATTGCCATAGCTTCCGTTGAAAAATAAATCAAATGTGAGATTTTTATAGGTAAACCCTGTGCTGAAACCGAATGTAAAATCAGGATTAGGGTTCCCGATGATTATTTTATCAGCAGGACCTATGTCCCCATCGTTATTCTGGTCAATGAATTTTACATCACCGTATTGTATTGTGTTTCCAAACTGTCTTTTTCCGGTTAGGTCTTCTCCAGATTGCCAGATACCATTTGTTTTGTAACCATAGAGCATACCTATAGGTTGACCAACAACAAATATATTGGCGGGATCTTTAAAATGTGTTCCTGTAGACACGCCGGGGCCAATATAATATTCCCAATTCTTGTAAATACCAATTGAAGATTCAGGTAAACCCAGGTCAAGAATTTTATTTCTGTTGAAGGAAATGTTACCTCCCGTTGTCAAAGAAAAATCTTTTCTACTTATCAACAATCCGGTAAAACTAAATTCAAGCCCTTTGTTTTCGATTGTTCCAATATTTTTAACCAATGCCTGGTAACCGCTTGAAGGAGGCAAGGTAAAAGATTGAAGAAGGTCTTTTGTTTGCTTGTAATACCAATCAACAGAAAAAGTAAAACGGCTATCAATGAAAGAAGCATCAATACCTGCGTTTACCTGGTTTGTAGTTTCCCATTTCAACCTGTCGTTTTGTATATTTTCAGGAGATGCCCCAGATACCAGAGTGTTGCCACTTACATAGTAGTTCTGACCATAACGGGCAAATGTATTGTAAGCGGCAATGGCTTGGTTACCACTACGTCCATATCCTACCCGCAATTTAAGATTGGAAATAATATCGGAGTTCTTCAAAAATTCTTCCTCACTTATTTTCCAAGCAGCAGCAACTGCAGGGAAGAAACTGAATTTATTACCATCGGCAAATTTTGAACTTCCGTCTGTACGACCAGAAATGGTGAGGAGATATTTACTTCTATAGTTGTAGTTAATACGACCAAGTACAGAAAAAACTTCAGCACCAAACCGATCTCGGTAATAAGGATAGATCGTCTGCCCAAAACCAAAACCATCGGTTCGCAAAGCTTCAGAAAAGAAATTTTCATTAATCACTGATGACGAAGCTGTGTTTTCGTTATCATAGGTCACACCCATTGTTGTTTCAACCTTACTTAACTTGCTGATCTTTTTAGTATAGACAAGCAGGTTCTCAATTTGGTAAAACTTCTTTTCAAATTGTGATAAACCTAATTGTCCATTGGTATTTTTACCCTGGAATGTCTTTTTCCCGAACCATCTTTTTCGTTCCTTATTCCTGAAGTCAGCAGCAAAATTTAATTTATAAGTCAAGTCAGTTGATATTTTATAAGTGAAGCCAAGACCCGTCAGTAATCTTTTTTCTTCTGTAAAATCATCATAATCCTGCAGCCATGAATAAGGATTGTCGTAAGGAATACTTGGATCTGATAAATCTGTTTGGGCATTAGCAATTGGCCTTGCTACCAGCATTTTTATGATCATACTGTTGTCACCGCCACCCAATGCCTCTGTACCTTGGCTCATCGTATTTTTATTAAATACCCCGGACAAAGTAAAGTTCATTTTAATCTTAGGAGAAATTTCCTGATTTAGGTTGAGTTTAATATCCCCTACTTTAACACCACTAGGTTTCACAATACCCTGATTGCTAAGAAAGCCACCGGCAAAAAAGTATTTGGTTTTATTATCCTGCGAACTTCCCGTTACTGATAAACGGTTATTGGAAGAAATCGCAGTTCGCTGCATTTCATCCTGCCAGTTGATGTCAACAAGTGAATCGAGTGAATATTTTGCCGGCCTGCCAAAAGTGGCCTCGTAATTGTTAATATAACTTGCATAATCTTTTGCATCTAACATTTGAAGCTTTTTTGATGCTTGTGATGCTTCGAGAAAAGTTGAGTAGCGGATTAGCGGTTTCCCCCTACCTTGTTTAGTTGTAATTATCACAACACCATTGGCGCCCCTGGAACCATATATTGCAGTTGCTGATGCATCTTTTAGAATTTCAATGCTTTCCACATCCTGCGGATTGATCCCTGCTAAACCGGATTGTTTTGTTTGACCGCTGTTGACCGTCTTGGTGCTGAAAGGGTCAATTGCATCATTAGTAACATTGTTTATAATAATCCCATCCACAACATACAAAGGTTCATTATCCCCGCGAAGTGAATTGACCCCCCTTATTTTAACACTCACTGTGCCGCCAGGATCACCTGCCGATTGCTGTACCTGCACACCAGCAATTCTTCCCTTTAGCAAATTATCTATTGAATTAAATTGTTGTGCATCTGAGCTTTTGGGTTTAAATGTGCCAATCGCACCGGTTAGGTCTTTTCTTTCAGAGGAACCGTAGCCAATTACAACAACTTCTTCCTGGTTGACCAAAGATTTTTCCAGTATCACCTGAATTTCTTTGCCTTTTTCCGGCTTTACCGCTTTTCTTGTATAACCGATATAACTAAAAACCAGGGCAATATTTGTGCTGCTTGTTTTTATGGTAAAGAAGCCTTTGGCATCTGTAGTTGTCCCTTTTTCATCATTTTTCCCTATTACAGAAACACCTTCCAAGGGTGTTCCGTCCTTGTCCTTTACATAGCCTTTAATTTCAACCTTGTCTTGCGAAAAAGCATCACCGGAGAAACAAATCAAGCCAACGAGGAACATAAGAATTAATCCTAAATTCTGCGAAGCATTCAGTTTAAGTAGGTTCATAGCAGTCGTGTTTTTTTTAATTCAGACCCCGAAATTAATGATACGGCAGGCTTACATCAGTGGAGAAGTAGTTCTTAATAGTTTAAAAATCGTTCAAATATTTTACAACTCATTGATAACCAATAAAAGAAATGGCTTATAGATTTGCTTCTTTCAAATAATCTGATGGAGTTTTACCAAAATGCTTTTTAAAAACAGTGCTAAAATATTTGGGATCAGCAAACCCACATTCAAAACCAATTTCTGTAATCGTAAGTTGCCGTTGCTTAAGAAGCTCAACAGCTCGGCGAAGGCGGATTTGATTGATGTACTGCTGCGGTGATTCGTCTGTTATTGCCTTAAATTTCCTGAACAGTACCGGTCGGCTCGTTGCCATCAGACTACTCAGCTTTTCCACAGAAAAGTCGGGCTTGTCCATATTTTCTAGTATTATCTCAGTGGCTTTTTTCAGCCATTTCAGTTGAGCATCGTTTTCCGCAACCGTTTCTCCCTGTTCAAAAACACTCATGATTTTATTGCGGAAACGGGTGCGATTTTCTAACAAATTTTCAATACGGGCAATAATATATGTCAGGTCAAAAGGTTTTTTAACATAATCATCAGCCCCGCTGCGATAACCTTCCACCATGTAATCTTTATCATGGATGGCAGTAAGAATAATAACCGGTATATGACATGTATTTAACTCCTTTTTAACAGCCTTGCACAATTGGAAGCCATTCATCTCAGGCATCATTGCATCTGTAATTAATATATCAGGATTCACTGACGGAATTATTTGCCATGCAATTTTGCCATTTAATGCTGCATGAACTTTGTAACCCGCTTGCGTTAACTGAGTCTTTAAATATTCTCGGAGTTCATCATTATCTTCTGCAATGAGTATAGTTTTGTTTGCCGTTTTATCTGCCCCGGGCTTTTCTGATGGAAGTAGCGGAACAATATTTATTGAATCATCTTCCTTAATAACATAACGGATTAGTGCATCATTTTGCAATAATAGTTTTACTGTAAAAACCGATCCTTGTCCTTTCTTACTAATGAAGTTTACCTTTCCATGGTGCAATTCCACCAATTCTTTGACAAGGTTAAGCCCAATACCGCTTCCGGTCTCTTTAAGATTTAATGTATTATCTGCCCTAAAATACCCTTTAAACAATAGATGCTGCTGTTCATGTGGGATGCCGATACCTGTATCCCTCACATGAATAGTAAGATAACGGGATTCTTGTATAACCTCTATGGCAATATCTTTATAAGCAGGTGTGTATTTTACTGCATTTGACAAAAGGTTATTGAAAACCTTTTCCATTTTATCTTTATCAAAAAGCAATTCAACATTTGCGGAAGGCCGCTTGTAGGTAAAATGAATGTTTTTTTCTTTAATTAATGGTGAAAAAGAAGCTGTTATATCGTCCAGCAATACAAGAATATCTTGCTTTTTCACCTGCATTTGTAGCTTGTTCATTCCGGTTTTTTGAAAATCTACAAACTGTGATATAATTGCTTCTAATTTTTCAATATTCTTTTTCGCAAGTTGCAGGTTTGATTTTTCTTCCTCCGTTAACCCAGTAGCATTGACCAATGCATTTATGGGGCCTTTAACAAGTGTAAGTGGTGTTCGCAGTTCGTGTGACAAACCAGTGTTTAGCCTTAACCGTTCTCCGTATTTTCTTCTTGCGGTCCTTATGTTATAGTAATTATAAATGGCTAAAATAGCTCCTGCAAACATTAAAAAATAAACAATAAATGCAAAACTTGTTTTCCACCATGGGGTTATAATTATTATGTGCAGCCTTTTTATTTTAGCTTCAACTGTTTGGCCTTTAGAGATTGCTCTTACCAAAAGTGTATATATGCCACTGTTTAAATTTGTGTAGGCGGCTACAGGAATGGCCGATGGTTGGGACCAGTTTTTATCAAACCCCTCTAATTTCCAACTGTATAAATGTGTACCAGATAAAGCAGGGCTTGTATTTATAAAATCAATTGAAATAGAATTTTGGTAATGTTTGAGCGTAAGTGTTTCAAGCTCATCTAATTGTTCTTGTAATGGGCTTTCTGCATTTCCCGGCTTCATTAATTTATTGTTTACAGTAAGCCCGTTAAAAACAATTACTGGCTGATAGTCTTTTGCCTTAATACTTTGTGGATTAAACATGCTAAACCCGTCCGTGGTACCAAAAAAAAGTTCACCTTTTTTGGTTTGAAAGAAAGCATTGTAATTTATTTGTGTGCCAGCAAGGCCATCAGCTTTTGAATAAGTGGTTATTTTTTGGGTTTTAGCCTGGTAGTGAGCGATGCCTCTGCTCGTACCAATCCATACATCACCATTTTTATCTTTAATTATACCGCAAATCACATTTGCAGGTAACCCATCTTCTGCCTTTAAAATTTGTTCAATTCCTTTTTCCTGATTTATAATAATAATACCACCACCTAATGTCCCTAACCAAAATCTACCGGGAGAGTATTCCATTATAGTAAGTACTCTCTCTGTTATTTTGCCTGGAAAAAAATTAACCAAAGAATCACCCCTCACTTCAAACACTCCTTTTTCGATACCTGCAAGTATCGATCCGTTAGAAGTCTCGGTTAAACAATTGATTTGCGAAACCGACGTTTTAATACGAAAAAACTTGCCTGTTACTTTATCAAAATAAGAAAGAGGACCTCTGATGCCTCCGCTCCAAACTCTTTTTTTTGAATCGTGTAGCACCGCATAAATATAATCTGTACCTATTGTACTAATATCGGCGGGATTATTGCGGTATGATTTTATCACAGAGCCATCAGCACTTATTTTGATTAATCCCCCGCCATAAGTTCCTGACCATATTTCCTTTTGTCCATCGGTTGTGACGAACAGAACATTATCTGCTGAGTACTGTGGGTAACGGTTTCCTTCATTTATATGCAGCCAGTTATTTGTTTTTGGATTAAACCTACTTATCCCTTTACGTGTACCAAACCAAATATTACCTTCACCATCTTGCGAAATAGCTTTGGCAGCATTATTACTGAGGCTGTTGTTGTTGTTGATTTCATGTACAAAATTTTTGAAGGGCTGGACGGAAGGGATAGTTACATTTATTCCACCACCATATGTGGTTATCCATATTCTATTATAACTGTCAGCAAAAATATCATAAGTAGCATTGTTGCTCAATGTAGCCAAATCATCATCATTAGAAAGGTTTGTATTTAATACTTTCAAACTATCATCTATCACAGTAACACCGGCTCCATCTGTTGCAACATAACTATACCTTGAGATACCACTATGGCAAACATCTTTTACAGCAAAATTTTTAAAAATATCTCCTTTTACTTGTAAAGCCTGAAAAACATTGGTGATGCTATTGTAAATAAATATTCCATGACCTGCTGTTACTATCCAATAGCGATTTTTTCTATCCTGTGATATACCGGTAATTGGATAGTTACTGATCGACTTTAAGGCTGGCAATGAGTTTTTTAACTCATTTACAACATTACCATTAATTAGGAACAAAGCAACTCCTTTATTTGTACCTACCCATATAACACCTAAATTATCCTGAAAAATATACCGGATATATTTACTGTGGCCACGGGCTGAAGACACCTGTTTTGATTCAGGATCATAAATAAAAAAACCATTATTTGTTCCTACCAGTAGCAAAGATCCTTCATACCCACTATTAAAACTTGTAATCGTTGTCCCTTTACCAATTTGCCTGTTTAGTTCCGCTGGCAATTCAAAAATGTCTTTCTTTTGGTTATACAAATAAATTGAGTTGGCCGAGGCTGCCCATACCTGTTTTTTTTTATCTGTCAACAAAAACGGAACCTGAATGTAATTGGTAAAAGAATTCTCTTTAAGCGGTAGCTGGTAATGATTGAAACTGTTGCCATCAAATCTGTCAATACCGGTTGCCGTAGACAACCATATCAGGCCTTTAGCATCTTGCGTTGAAGCAAAAACAATATTATTTTGCAGACCATCTTCAACGGTGTATCTTTTAAAGCGCAGTTTTTGGCTTTGTACAAAAAGAGGACTGAAGACAATCCCAAAAAGAATGACATAAGTCAGAAATAGATTACCCCTAGCACAATTGAAAATAATATTTGCATATATTCTCATAATATTTTCTAAGATAAGCCAATTTTAATTTCAATAAAAAATAGAAGTCAAGGGCTTAAATTGTATCGACCCCTTAATTCTTGGACAAAATGGGGTTAAAATTTGAGACAATATCGGATTTATTTTCAGTTTTATATGGTCCGGATATTATGTCATTTTCGCGGAGATACTGTTCAGGAGATTTTCTGCCGAATGCGCCATGCTTTCGATGATTGTTATACCAGTCGTAGTAGCGGTTAAAAATCATCTGTGCATGGTAAATGGATTCAAATTCAAAACGCTCTACCACTTCACGCTGAACATTACTGTGAAGCGCTTCTATGTAAGCATTTTCTTCTGGGGTGGCAACGTGGGTAAATTCCTGATTGACACCTTTGTCCTTTAAAAACTGCCTAACAACGCCGGCGATGAACTGTGAGCCATTGTCGTTTCTTAGGGTAATTCTTTCGATTTTATACTCCATTAGTAAAAGTGACAGTAAAACAATTACATCACCCTTAATGTTAAACCGGAGCATATGTGTCAGGACCTTACGGCTAAATGCATCAATCACTGTTAATAGCAAGGCATTCCTCTGTGCCCCATGGATATGGATATACTTGATGTTCATGCAGTGGTGTTCAAGTGGTCTTTCTGCCTTTTATCTTTCTAAAGCGGACAAACTGCCTCGGAACACCAATTGATCCAATTTTACGGTTAAATAACAGGTTGTGGATCTTCATCAGGCGGTAGACCTTCTTGTGATTAATGATGTAACCTTTTTCCTTGAACTCATCCCAGACATTCTTGTAACCATAGCAGCAAAACTCCTGCTGGAGAATGATTTCTAAATCCTGTAAGACAACAGTGTTATCAACCAATTCTCCATCCAGGGTAATGGTCATCTTACTGGGTTTTCGCCCACGAATGACATCCCCTCGCTTGTAGTAAAAACTGCTGCGTGGAACACCTGACCATGATAAAAGATCCTGTTTAGTGACCATTAGATTTGATTTGAACTGCTCCATTACCTCGACCGACGCTGCTCGTGGAATTGACTTTTTTTAAAAGTTCGGTCTTGAACTCAAGTTCAATAGATTGCTTGGCCACGATATTCTTCAGAATCCTGATCTGCTCTTCCAAAGCGTCCATTTCTGGATTGCGTTGCCTGAAATACGATTGAAGATTGGAGACACCGCCCTCATTAAAACTTTCCTTCCATCTTCTAAATACTGAAGGAGAAAGGCTGTGTTTACGCAATGTCTGGGTAACACCAAACTGGTCTGCTTCATTGATGATTGACAGTTTCTCCGAAGCCGAGAAACTCCTTCTTGCTTTTGACATATTTCCTGAATTTAGTGACTTAATTGATTTAACAATTATGTCCAGCTATTTAGGGGGTCAATACAAGGGAACCCTACATAATCAAGTCAAATAAAAGATATTCGAAAATCTTATATTCAAATAAATAAAGTCATTAAAAAAGCTTTTCGAGTGAAAGACTTTCTGCTTAATCTGGCATTAACTCAAAAAGTAATTTCTCTAATTCTTTGTGCTGGCTTTCACTTGTTCCAAGAAATTTCATGATGATTTTACCATTCCTGTCGATCAGGTATTTCGTTGGATAACCCATAATATCATAGGTCTTAACTATATCGTTTTGTGCAGGATCATATAGAATATGCAGCCAATTGATGTCATCCTCTTTAATTGCCTTCTTCCATGCTTCCACTTGCTGCTCCTTTGTTTTTCCAACAGAAAATACCTCATTAGAAATTCCTATGATTTCTAGGCCTCTTGACTTGAATTTTGCGTAGAGATCCTTTAATCCAGGATGGCTTTTGCGGCAAGGAACACACCAACTTCCCCAGAAATCGATCAAAATGACGTTTCCCTTGAGTATTTCTGTGCTAACCATTTTGCCATCCAACCCCGACTGTGCAAAGTGAACCACAGGTTTTCCGATAGCTGTTTTTCGGTTGGTTTCAATTTTCGCGTTCAGTGTTTTTCCGGCTTCTGAAGATTTTATTGAAGGATCAAGGGAGTCAAATCTTCTTATCATATCCTCTGGACTCATCACTAGACTCAGGTTTGTTAACATGAGTACACTGGCAAATGAATTAGGATGTGCATCAATGTATTGCATCCGGTTCTGTTGGTTCTGCTTTCTGAGTACACCCATTTGAGCCATAAGTTTACCATTACCTACAGTATCCATTTCACGGAGTTTCCTGTTATGTTCTTTCTGCAGAACCCAGGTAGCCCTGACATTTTCAATATCCTTTATCCGATATGGCTCATACATCAACATCTCAGGATCGTTAGACTTGATAGCAGCTGAGTATATCTCATTGGACTTCCCTTTTATGTTTACAGTTGTATTGGTGAGCAAAAACATGATGGGCGGGGCAAAACTTACTGCCCTTCCAACCCTGAGATAAAGGGTTGTGTCCATGACTTCCATCCTGACCAGTTGTGGTTCCTCTAGGGTACCTTCCCAAATAATTTTATCCTTTGAACTGGAAGACAGTGTATCAATTTTTACCTTGCCATTTTTTTGGGTAAATACCCTTACTTTATTGTTACCCAATCCCTTAAGCGACGCAACTACTTTAAATCCCTGGGCACTCGTCAGCAAGGGAAAAAACATCAAGATTAAAATCGATTTTCGAATTAAGGTCATTTTGTAGTTATTATTTTGAACTATTGATAAGAGTATCCAAGACTTTAGCCGTTTGAGGTGAAGATGGTTTTTCAGCATTTAAATTGGTAATCCTGAAATTTTTATCGATAATGATATAGCGGGGAATTGAAGCTATGCCATAATCAGGTAAATTTGTTCGTATTGTTCTCCATTGAATTCCACCAGGAATACGCTTTTGCAAATTATCCAACCAAATCTTATCGTTATCATCAATAGACAATGAAATGATAGCCAAACGTTCCTCATTCTCATATTTCTTTTTAAGCAGCTCCAAGTTTGGCATTTCTGCCATGCATGGACCACACCAGGTTGCCCAAAGATCGAGATAAATAACCTTTCCCTTTAAATCGCTTAAACTAACGTTCTCTCCCCTGTCATTGACCCCTTTAAAATCAATTGCAAGGTCGCCGTCACCAAATTTTATTTTCTCATTGAAAAGTGAAATGATGGCTTCACGTATTTCAGGAGTGTATACTGAATCAATTGATTGTCGCATTGCCATTATTTGAGTTTTATCGGTGAGCCTTTTCAGCTGACCGGACAATGTCAGTCCTTTCCTCCAATCTTTCATCAACAGTGCTGTTTTGGGGTTCAACGTTGGATTTTCAAGATTGAGCAAACCATAGATATCCCTGTATACCTCCAGCTGTAAGAGCGTGGGATCAACAAAACCCTTTAAAAGGGAATCAGTAATACTAGACGTCAAAAGTTTGAATTGATTCAAATAATCGGCTTTCTCAGGTTCAGTTCTATTTCGCAATGCATATGAAGCATAACTATAAAAAGATTTGAACGTATTCAACATATCAGCTTTTAACCTAGCGTTTTCAAGCCTTATAAACTCCCGAGAAACTCCCTTCAGATTGGAAATCTCATTCCTTTTTTTTGAGACGAGAGCATTGATGCTATCCAGGGTTTTGGAAGGGCTCGAAAGAATCAATCGGCCTGCCTCAAGAAAAGATCCACCCTTGGGAAAAAGATTTGACCGTAAAAACAAATTGGCTGATGCACCTTTCCCTTTTATTGAGGCCTTTTTGGAATCTGCATGATCTATAACAACTTCAAGATCATCGCCTGGGCTAAGGTAAAGTATATTTCGGCCTAACCTATAATACCCTGGTTTGGATAAAGCTATGCTGATTGAAAAAGATGAATCAGAAGCCAAATGTATAATATTATTGCGTGAAGATGGAATGATTCTTTCAATTGCAGAAAAGTCTTGTAATTCAACTTTTTCAGCGAAGTTTAAGAGCCGACCCTTTAATTTTGCAACAGATATTTCATTTTTAGACTGACCCAGTGAATGTACAGCTGTGATCAGGAAAAAAATCAGAGATACTAAACGTGTCATGGATGCCATTTTTTTAGATAGTTGTTAAAATAGGTCTGCTTTAGTACATCGGTTACTTTGGCATACCTGATTGTATCCGTTCTTGTTGCTTCAATCTTTCCAGTTGTTCCGTTTCTCTTGGTTATCACTAAACGAGAGAAGGTCATTTGCCCAGCATCCTGACTAATGAGAAAAGATCCAGGCAGCACATTGGTTGTGCTGGGCGCAGGATTGGGCAACATCAATTGTTTCCCCACTACCTGATAGTATGAAATCATTGAGTCGGCCCTGGGGCTAGAGGCAAGTAATGCATAATTATGTGTTTTGAGAAAGCTGAACCTATAAAACACATTTTCACCTTTGAATAAATGAAATAAATCTACACTTGGATTAGCTGCGGTATACAAAGGATCTTGAACAGTCCAATAACCTTCAACATTGATGGGTGCCTCAAAAGCTTCTTCCTTGCTGCAAGCAACAATTGTTGCTGCCAATAAAATAAGAACCATTATTTTTTTCATCAGTACTGTTTTACTTAAACATAGAATATACAACCTCCATAAAATATTTATCCTTGTTTGACGACATATCACCAAAATATGATCTTTTATACTTGAAAAGAATTTTATCTTGGTCCTGAAATCCAACAAATGTATTTACCCACTGCCCATTTACTTGCTTTGATACAAAAAGTTGTCCTTGTAACACTTCTGCTTTCATGTTCGGCTGTAATACCCAGGTACTTCCAGATATAGAATTTGTGGAAATAAAATATACTTCTCCATTTTTACTAAACTGATAAGAGTAAGGAGTTACTTCTCTTTGTCTGGCATTTCTGTAAGATGTATCAAAACTTCCAATAGTCTTGAATGATGTTTGAGTAGACAGAACAGACTGGATGAATGGTTTATCAGTGAAACTATGGTTGAATACAATCCAGGTAGCTTTTTCTCCCGACCCATAAAAACCAGGAAATGATGCGCTCAGATATGTTTCACCCTTTTCACAAGAGATTAATAGAAACAAAGCCATTAATGGTATAAAAAGTTTCTTTATCATGATGTTGTACTTTTAACTTTTTAGCTATTTAATAATTACTCCACTATATTCATTCTGCTTCCAACCAAGTAAATCAATCTCTACTTGTGGTATAGGAAGTGCATAAGCTGGAGCATTGGGCAAAAGCTCATGTGTCACTATATCTGAATTAAGACTGAATACGTCTCTCCTGGCAAGTTTCCTTACGACAATACCTTCATTATCCAAGGCATTGTATCGTTTGAGATCGTACCATCGCATTGTAAAGGCTAATTCACGTCTTCTTTCTTCCTTAACCTCCTTCAGTGTGCCTCCTATATTGTCAACATAACCAGTAGGAAATCTAGACTTCCTCAACTCTTTTAAAATAATATTGGCATTCTGACCATCCCCGAACCCTCTTGCCCTACACTCTGCCATGATGAGCATGATTTCAGGAACTGTAATACCAAGTAAGTATCCACCTACTGTAGCACTAACAGCATGTTTCATATATGATTTAGACACCAATTGGTCCTTTCGTGAAGCCTTGAACAAAGAGCCAGTATTGATATTTTGGTTATTATCATAATAAAATTTTTTCCGAAGATCGTTTACAGTATAAAGATCATATAGATCTTGAGAAGGAGGCATTTTAGTTAATGCTTGAACCTGACTTACAAACCGGAAATAGGCCTCTTTATAATAGAAAACACTGTTACTCTCGGGATCATTTGTGTTTCCCGCATTTGTACATATTGCAGGACTTACTGAAAAAACACTGTAGTTGATCCCATTCAATGTTTCAGTTTGTGCGGTACCCCTGTTTACATTGGTAAAAAGAATTGGATCGTTCATATTGTACAAAAACTTATGAGCATCGTAGGCTTTCTTTGCATTTTCAAACGCCTTCGCATAATTGCCATTATACAATTCAACCCGAGCACGCAGTGATTGTACAGCAGGTACTGTAATTCGCCAAGGAACCCGAAGATTAAAATCATTTTTGCCCACTTCATTCAACATCTTCTCAGATTCTTCAAGATCCTTAATGATACCGTCCATCGTAAATTTAATGGTTTTCCTGTCATTGTATGTTTCCGGAGCAGTGCTTACCGTGTTCTTGTAAGCCAAGCCAGGATAAGTACCATTTTTTAGTCCCGGATGCATACAATACTGAACGGACATCATAAAATAATATAAAGCCCTGAAGAACATGGCCTCTGCCTTGACCGCCTTCTTTTGCAAAGTGCTTCCGTCAATTGCAGGATTATCAATCTTATCCGTAATGTAATTGAAAGTATACATATATGTCCATGGACCTACAAAGCCATTCACTACCCCTGTAAGGCCTTTCAGATCGGCTTCATTCCATACATTTTGTGCCTCCCGTTGTTGATAGATTGCAGGATTTGCAGTTTGGAAATCCGGATGAAAATGACAATCGTCTGAACCCAAAATAGCATGGTTCCATTCGTATCGATTTCGAGTAACCCTTATTTCATTCAAGAGTGCATCAAACTGGTCAACGCTTGTAAAGCCTGAAATCCCTCCCTCACTTGGAGACTTATCCAAGAACTTTTCACAACCCGTACTAAAAAAAGCAATCAGTATAATTAAAAATATATTCCTCATGATTCTTAAATTATGTGTTTAAATACTTCTTTTTGATCAATGATTTAAAGGTTGACCTTCGCACCAAACGTGAATATTTTAATTGGCTTCAAGTTGCCAAGCGGATTCTCAGGATCAATTCTCAATTCATTGCCAGTCCAAATGGTTCCAAGATTTCTAAACTGGGTAAATAGATTTATTGACTTAAACATTCCACCCATCTTTTTTACTGCGCCGTCTGACAAGTCATACCCAAGATATAGCTCATTTAAACGGAGAAAAGACGCGTCATTGACCACCTGGTTGGAATAAAAATTCCTGATTGAACTAGACTCATTCAGCATGGCTTGGTTGAGAATAGAGGGCTCTACATTACCCAATTGTTTTGTAGCAACGTTTGACGGTATCTGTAAAGCAGCCAATCCAGTCTTACTGAAATTCAACGCAGTAAAAGCATAGTTAAGTTGTTCATCCCTACGGAAAAAAACATGACCAAATCTGCCAAGGATAACAGACATAAATGAAAATCCTTTAAAACTGAACCTGTTGGTAAATCCAAGTGTGGCAGGAGCTGTTGTTCTACCCATATAATACACACGGTCATCAAGGTCCATTGTTACTCCCGGTACTGTTGCCCTTCCAAAATTTGAAAAACTGTTGGTTGTTGAATTAGCAACAACAAGTTCTCCGTTTTTTTTCTCCTGGACATAGAAACCGTCCTTGGTTGTACCTACAATCTTGACCATATACAAATAATCTGTTGGTCTACCAACTACATATCCACCCCTACCAGACCCCAAGTAGTTGCCTAAGGTAGGATTAAGGTAATCAAAACGCTTTACCTCATTGTAATTGTAATCAAAATTAAGTGTCCCATTCCAAATAAGATTTTTTGAAATGGTTAAGTTTGTACCCAGCGACAGTTCAATGCCCTTATTGAGTATCTCCCCCATGTTTAAACTGAGTGTTTGCGTTGATTGAATGACCTGTGATGTTTGAACACTTGAGAGAACATCTTTTGAATATCTACGGTACATATCTACACTACCACTCAGCTTCCCTTTGAACATTCTGAAGTCAAGACCCAAATTTGAGGTGTATGTTTTTTCCCAGGTAAGAAAATCATTATCCCTCCCCGATACAATACCGGCCGGGAAATTACCCGTTTCAGCATATGGTGCCAGGCTAGAAAAAACTGTAACTGCTTTCACAGAGGTCTTACCAGCTGCCAGCCCTGTTACACCATAAGATCCCCTGATTGCAAGGCGGTCAATGAATGATAGTTTTTGCATAAATTTTTCATTCTTGAGGTTCCAAAGCAAACCCGCTGAATAAAAAGGTGAAAATTTATCCCGTAATGTTTTTGAGACATAGTTAGATGCATCTGTCCTTGCACTTACAGTTGCGGTGAAGCGTTTATCATAGGTATATGATCCATTGAAATATCCTGCTACAAATCGATCATTATATTTGTAACCTTGACGGAAACCCGTGGCCATATAGTTGTAAAGTAAATCCCCTTCATAACTTTGGGTATTCTCTAAAACTGCATTTCCGAAAATATCCAAACGACTCTGATTATAATCGAACAATGCATAATTGAGCCCTGTTGGATTGTAGCCAAACCGCATTTCAGGAGCCTCAACTTCTGTTGTAGTTGATATTACCTCACCTCCTGCCAACACAACAATTTCATGCTTTTCGCCAAAAGTCTTATTAAAATCAAATTGGGCTCGCAGTTTTATGGATTGCCTAAAAGATTGGCTATTTTTTTTGTAAATGCCTCCCTTGGGTATCTGACTGAAAAACATCCCTGCAGCAGTGTCATACTTAGACAAAAGGTTTACATAGTTTCGAGTTGCATACATTTTTTCATCATAAATACTGATGCTCCTATCATTAAAAGATTCATACTGAAACATTGGCGTGAACTTTAAGCCATCAGTCAATTTTATATCAAACTGATTTTGAAGCCTCATGTCCATACCTTTATAAGTATTATCTTTTAGGCTTGACTCTTCAAGCAAATTGTATCGCATGCTATAAGGAAGTCTTGGCTCAAACTGCTGCACCAAAGGTTCATAATTCTGGTAACTCATTCGGGTATAATTACCATCCTCGCCCACTAGCTTTGACCAAGGCTGCATAATAGACTTGGTATGGGAAAGATTCATTCCATTGTTCTTACTATTGTATGTGGTGATATTACCAGAAATCTGATATTTTATATTAGGATTGATGGTGTAAATATTGGTAAAATTCAATAATAATTTGGTGTTGTCATTGAACTGATAGCTTGTCTTATCATTGTCGAGTAATGCTGAAAATTTATAGCTATTTTTTTCACCCGTTCCCGCTATTGAAAAACTATGTTGCTGAAACAAATAATTCCTCAACATGTACTGATTCAAATCATCCTTGTAATTTGTATTCAGCATTTTATTTTTCTGAATGTCAAAATACTCTTGAGTAATATACCCTTTTTGTCTTTCTATCAAAAGATTGGCGTAATCTGATCTTTGTGACCTAAAGGTGCCAGCAGTCAAGTTATATGGGTCTGAGATATAGGTCGTTCCCTTGAATGTGTTATATAATTTGTCAATAAAATCAATATGGGATTTTGAATCTGCCATATTCATGTAATAATCCAAGTCAATTTTCTCACCAACACTGATAATGTTGTTATAACTGATAGTCATTTTCCCCTTTGGACCTGTACCCTTTGTTGTTACAACTATTACACCGTTGGCAGCCCTTGCACCATAAATGGAGGTTGCCGCAGCATCTTTCAAGACATCAACCGTTTTTACATCATTGGGATTGATCGATGAAAACCCTCCTTCAATCGGAAATCCATCAACAACCAATAAAGGAATCCGGTCTCCAGACCCAGAAAATGAAGCCCTTCCCCTTATGGTAAACCCAGTTGCAGGATCTGAAACCAGACCAGCAACCTGTCCAACAAGCATTGAAGACAGGTTGGCATATGGTCGCTTTGACAAAATGGCCTCATCAACCCGATCGGTAGCACCAGTTACTCTTTCCTTTGAAATCGTTTGGTACCCTGTGCTCACAACAATCGCATCTGAACCTGAAACTATTTTTGTCCGAACCTTAATTGTTGACAAATCAGTCCTGCGATTAACCTTGATCTCGAGGGATTCAATATTGACTGACGTAAGCACCAAGACGGCAGTTTCATCAATTGCAGTTATAAGAAATTCTCCTTTAGCATTGGTCACAACACCTTTTGAGCTTCCTTTAACCATCACAGATACTCCCTCAACAGGCTCTCCCTTTTCATTGATGATTCGACCCTTAACATCAATTGAAACCATATCAAGCTTGTCAGCAAGAACCATCGAAAGCGCGTTTGCATCAGGGGATTTTTGCTTAATTACGATAGTACCTTCGATGATAGAGTAGGTCAATGACTTTTTACTCAAACAGGCTTTCAACGCATCATCAATCGATGCATTTGTCAATGTTAGACTTACTCTATCATCTTTTTGAATAGTAGATTCATCATAGAAGAAAACAAAACCTGTTTGCTTTTTGATTTCCTTGAAAGCTTTCTCGATAGCAATATTTCTTGCTGAAAAAGAAACAGTTTGCGATAACACTGAGGCTGAAGCAGATAATGTTATCACAAACATCAATAAAATTGTCAATCTCATAATCAAAAATAATTGTTTAATGCCTTTTTTTGAATGAGGAACCATGTAATTGGGTGTAAACGTCTTGTACATCATTTCATTTTGAGTTATTTTGGTCTGATTTGCTTTTATTTGATGAAAACTTTTTTACCTTCTATTGAGCAGTGAATATTGCTTTCTCTCAACACTTCAACTACCTTAGAAACACTACTCATCCTCGATATCTCTCCTGTAAACCTTCGATCCAAGTATTTACTCCCAATTTCTACTTCAACATCATACCACCGCTCGATTTGCCTCACAACTGTTTTGACATCGGCCTTGTTAAATGAAAAATAACCATTCTTCCAGGCAATCACAGATTCGGTATCTACATTATCAATGACAGCAATATCGCTTCCTATTCTTGCCTGTTGAGCGGGCTTGAGCATTATTTCTGGCCCACCCCCGGCCAGGGAAACAGAAATATTTCCGTGTACCAATGTCACTTGTACTTGGCTTTCATTGTCATAAGCATTAACATTAAATGCTGTACCCAATACCTTTAGCATGAAATTTCCCTTTTGAACCCAAAAGGGCATTTGGGGATTCTTCGTAACCTCAAAATAAGCCTCTCCAACTATGTTTACTGAACGTCTATTGCCTATAAAAATGACTGGATATGTGATGGAACTTCCAGCATTTAACCAGACATGTGTACCATCACTTAAAAACAAATCAACCACTTTGCTCCCTTTGGGATTGTTAATTGTGTTATTGGATACTTTTGTAACAGAACCATTCTTCAGAAGCTCATAAGAAATAGCCCCATCAGGTTTTCTGACAAGCTTCACAGCGTCAGCAAGTATCCGCCCTTGCAGTTCAATACTATCCAAGGGAATTTCACGACCATCCTCTAGCCTAACAGTGGCCTTACTTCTCTGAGGTGCAAGTATTTCATTAGTGTAAGATTGCCGTTTAACTTCTTTTGGAGACCACATTTTTT
>Ga0222712_10002906_pt1 | contig 19176 bp, 9 predicted proteins | sample C33_657DmetaG_FD_165043 | JGI IMG/M metagenome (GOLD analysis project Ga0222712, IMG submission 165043) | Estuarine water microbial communities from San Francisco Bay, California, United States - C33_657D | ecosystem: Environmental > Aquatic > Marine > Unclassified | place: USA: California... | reverse complement strand
TGCGATCGTCGTCGCCCGAATGCGACGATAACCGAGCAATGGCGCGCGCGATCGCGTCGATCGCGTCGATCGGGCTGGTGCGGTCGGTCGGACAGGGGGGTCATGGAGGTCGGTCGGTCAGGGAGGGCGGTCGGACAGGGAGGTCGGTCGGTCGGTCGGTCAGGGAGGTCGGTCGGTCGGACACTCGGACAATCGGTCGGTCGGACGGACACTCGATCGATGGCGCGTGGGGTAGGGGTCATCGACGAGTCATCGACGAGTTAATTAATCTGTTCATGCGAGCGCACCGGTGAGCGGTGACGCGCGATCGATGCGCGCCTTCAATCGCACGCGCGACAGGCGGCGGCGTGGCGACTACGACGAACGATTCCGAGGTCGACGAAGTGACGCGCTCGAGCGAAATCGCGCGCGATGAAGCGCACGCGCGCGACGTCGACGTCGCCGCCGCGGTCGCCGCGCGCGAGCTCGAGCTCGAGCGCGAGCGCGCGTGGCGACGGCGAGCTTCGCGCGCTTCGCGACGCCTCGCGCGCGAGCGATCGATTCGAATCGTACTACCAAACGCAAAAAGTGTGCGTGGATGACGACGATTTCGCGATGATGATGGCGGCGTTTCGCCGACCGCTGCCGCTGACGTTTCGCTTGAACGCGGCGCGTCTGGGGAGGTTGCGAGGGACGCGCGCGAGCGTCGAACGCGACGTCTTACCGAATGTCGCGCGAGAAATTCGATGGCGAAAAATAAAATGGATCCCAAACGACGTGGCGTATGAAATCGCGATCGCGCACGACGAGGTGTTGAAGACGCGGGAAAGCGCGGCGCTCGTCGCGTTGCACGAGTTTTTAAAGCGAGCGAACGAGACGGGGGCGTTGACGAGGCAGGAATTGGTGAGCATGATTCCACCGCTGGTTTTAGACGTGAATGAACAAAGTGCGGTGCTGGATATGTGCGCGGCGCCGGGGAGTAAGACGAGTCAGTTGTTGGAGAGCGTGGCGGCGACGTCGCGCGGAGTGGTGGTCGCGAACGACGCGTCGTTGGAGCGGTGTAATTTGCTCACGCATCAGTGTAAGAGGTTGAATTCGCCGGCATTGGTGGTGACGAATCATCAGGCGCAGTTGTTTCCCGCGCTGTATGACTCGAAAGGGGAGAGGATTCGTTTTGATAGAATTCTCGCCGACGTCCCGTGTAGCGGCGACGGGACGCTTCGTAAGAGCGCTGATTTGTGGCATAAATGGAGCCCGTCGAGCGGGGTGGATTTGCACACGCTGCAGCTGGAAATTGCCACGCACGCCTTGCGTTTGCTCGACGTCGGTGGACGAATGGTATATTCGACGTGCTCGTTGAACCCTCTTGAGAACGAATCGGTCGTCGCGGCGCTCTTGAAGCGCGCCAAAGGAAGCGTCGAACTAGTCGACGTGTCGAAGAGTCTGCCCGAGCTCAAGCGACGCCCTGGGATGAAAAAGTGGAAAGTAGGCGACGTGTTTGGATTTCACGATTCTTACGACGGCGAGGACGGTGTTAAGCGTCAGAAAACGCTCGCTCGAACGATGTTTTGGGAGCCCGCGTACGACGCGTTTCCTCTCGAGCGTTGCGTGCGAATTCTTCCGCACTTGGACGACACTGGTGGGTTCTTCATTACCGTGCTGAAGAAAATCAAAGAGCTTCCCGAAGAAATGGAAGTTTTGCCTTTCGTTGACGCCAACAAGGCGTACCGAATGGCCAAGGACAACGCTGAATGGAATGATAAGAAGCGCGTCGCGGGTGTTCTAAAGTTTGAGGACGCGATCACGGTGAGTAACATAGCCAAACATTACGGCTTGAGCGATTCTTTGAGTTTAGAGCGCTCGCTCATGACGCGTCAATTGTCGGATGAGCCGGGCGTGACTCCGAAGCGATTGTATTATTTAGCCAAGGGCGCGAGGAAGGTGTTGACGGCGACCGCGAAAGATGGCTCCAGCGCGGGTTTGCAAGTCGTTGCTTGCGGTGTTCGAGTGTTCGAGCGCCAGGTTGTTAAAGGCGTGAAGTGTGCGTACAGAATCACGCAAGAAGGTTTAGATACTGTGTATCCTCACATGCGGAAACAGGTCGTGCGCGTGCGCGCAAAAGAGTTGGAGATGGTTTTAGCGCGGCAACAAGACGAGAAAGAAGCGAGATCGCCCGTCGCGCGTTCAAAATCGGATGAGATCCCCGTAGAAATCACGCACTCCAAGTCGATTGAAAAGTTCAAAGCCACGTCGGATGGGTGCGTGATTCTCGTGCCTGAAGCCGCCGGGGACGAAGAAACCTTCCAGACGGATGCTTCGGCGTTGGCGTTGGCGTGTTGGCTCGGAAATGGGGACAAAGGGAAATCGCTCAGCGTATTAGCCAGCAAAGCAGAAGGCGCGCAATTACTGTACCAACTCCGCGATTGCATGAGTCGAAAAACGGTGAAGTAAAATCAAAGTGTCGCTTGACGGTGTAAATCACAACAAACGTTAAAAGAGCTGTCATCGTCTTGGTCTTAGGAAGTCTTGGTGTCTTTGGAAGTCTGCGCTCGCGTCATCCGCGAACGGCGCCTCGCGCGCCAGTCGTGCGAAGAGTTCGGGAGCGACGCGGATTCGCGCGACCCAGGCGCGCGGTGCTCAACAGCTTGCGCGCCGGCGCCGGCGCCGGCGCCGGCGAGTAATCGTAATCCTCGGACGCCTCTGGGTCCTCGAGCATCGCGTCGACGCTTAAATCGCCATCGGGTTCGATCGGCACCTCCATGGAATCGCAATCGAACCCAGTATCGTCCCGCGACTCGTCATCGAGTCCGCACGCGTAATCTCCCGGCGCTTCCGGATACGGTTTCTCCTTCACGCAATTCTCTGGCTTTGAGAACTCGCAAATCGTCACCGTCGTCGTGTTCACCCCATCTGGCACCGCAGCGTTCGGCATGAACACCCCCACGTGAAGCGTATTCATCTTCCACATCGGACTGACGATCGCCATTCCACCCGCGATCTTTTCCCCGGTGTTCTCATCGAACAACGCGAACGTTTCCGCGCGCGCCTCGCTCGCCATGAAATCCTTCAGCATATCCCTCGCGTCGTCGTCGTCGTCTCCATCGCTCGCCTTCGCGCGCGTCTCGCGCGCGAACGCCACGAACGCCAAAGCGACGAACGTCATCAACGCCCTACCTCGTCGTCCCATCGTTCGCGCTCGATCCGTCGTTCGCTCGACGCGTCGCGGACTGACCGCGCGAAGGCGAGCGACGGCCACGATGACGGGGATATGAACCGTCACGCACACACGAAGTGGACCTCCACGCACACGCACGCGTTCGCCGAACGCGGTCAGTCCGCGACGTCGATCGACGTCGATGCGCTGAACATCACGCAATTCACGTCACTTCGCACGAGCGTCGAGCGTTGGGGTCACGTTCGGAATCTCACGATGCATCTCGCGTCGCGCGCGACGTCGCGCCAGAACCTGTGCATGAACACGGCGCTGGTTCACATCTTGAACACGACATCGATCGACGGCACTTTCTTTCGCGTCATGGCGCTGGCGCGAATGCGAGCGACATATCACGCGCTCGCGCGATCGACGAACGACATTCGCTCGCGTTGTCGAGCGTCGCTCACGCATGGAGAGGACGTCCATCGCGACGCGAGGCGAGCGACGCGCTCGCGCGCGCGCTCGCGTCTGGCGTGGGTGCTCACCGACGATGTGGCGTGCGCGCGCGAGGCGATGGCGAGCGGGAACGTGAGCGCGATCGTCACCGAGAGCGAATCGTTCGCGTTGAAGTGCGCGAAGGCGGGGATGGAGGTGATGGTGACGCGAGGGGACGACGTCGTAAAAGCGAGCGACGGGCGCGTCGTCGGCGAAATCATCCGAGTGGATTCCGTCAAAGCCATGGAACAGGCGGTGAAAATCGTGAACGAAATGCGATCGAGCGACGTCGAACGCGTCGTCGTCGTCGATTGCGTGAGTGAGATGGTGATCATTCCGGCGGAGAATCTCGTCGCCGCGTTCGCGTTCGCGAACACCGCCGCGGGTGAGAATTCGAAATTGTTCTTCATCGTTCGCGATTGTGAAAGCGCGCGAGTGATGTTTGAAGCTCTGGAAGTTGGCGTCGATGGCGTGGTGTTGCGCGCGAAAGACGTGGATGAGGTGCGGAAGTTGGCGGCGCTCGCGCGCGAGCCGCGCGACGGGTCGCGAGACGTGAGTTTAACCGCGGCGACGATCACGAAAGTGACGAACATTGGCGTGGGCGATCGCGTCGCCGTGGATGCGTGCGTGAATTTTGAACGAGGCGAAGGCATGCTCGCGGGGTCGTTCGCGTCGGGGTTATTTTTAGTGCACGCGGAGACCGTGGAGTGCGGGTACGTGAATACGCGACCGTTTCGCGTGAACGCCGGACCAACGGCGTCGTACTGCGCCGCTTCGTACGAAGATACGTCACACGTATTCAAAACGGCGTACTTGAGCGAACTCCGAGCCGGAAGCGAGATTTTATGTTGCGACGCGTTCGGCCGAACGCGCGTCGCGAACGTCGCTCGAGCGAAAATCGAGCGGCGCTCGCTCGTGCTCATCGAAGCCGTGTCATCGACGGGCGGTAACCTGGCCATCGTGCTCCAAAACGCGGAAACGTGTCGCCTCGTTCGCGCGTCGGGCGCGCGCGAGGCGGTGTCCGTCGCCGAACTCGCCGTCGGCGACGACGTCCTCGTCTATCGCTCCGACGTCGCGCGGCACGCCGGCGTGGCCGTCGACACGCCCTCGTGCGTCGAGCGGTGATGTCATGCGCACATCGCTCTGTCACTCATTCGTCGTTTCCCTCGCGCGCTCGACGCGTTTCCCTCGCGTTTCCCTCGCGCGCTCGTCGCTCGGCTCGGCCCGAGGACGTGTCCGACCGACCAATTCCACCCGTTCACCTTTCCCCCACTCCAAATCGTCGCGCTCGCCCGCACAACGACCAAGTCGACGCGCGCCGGTGGACGTCGATCGCGACTTATCGACGATTCGTTCGTTCGTTCGTTCGTTCGTTCGTTCGTTCGTTCGTTCGTTCGTTCGTTCGCGTGAGGTCGGCGGCGTCGACGGATGGCGCGTCCGCGGCGGGCGAGCTCGGTGGCCTGGCTCGCGCTTCTCAGCGCGCTGTGCGCGGCGCTCGCGCGTCACGCGCGCGCGCAAACGTGCGTGGACGGCGAGTTCGTCGATGCGCAACAATCGACGTGCGTGAAATGCGCGAGCGGGACGTATAGCACGGTGAGTGGGACGAATTCGCAGTGCGCGAATTGCGGCTCGGGGGCGTACGCGAGCGGGACGTGGGCGACGTGCGAGTACGGGATCTCGAGCTCGTGTTCGGGGGTGAATTATACAAATGTTATATTGGCCAAGTACGGGGGTGGGAAATACAACGGGGGGAAGTTGGTGTCGAATTGCACGTTCGCGACGGGCGGGAAGGCGTTTTGGACGAAGACGAAAGGGTCGTGCGCGTTTCCCATCGAGACCGGGGGGAACGCTGCGGTGATGACGCTGCAGTGTACACCGAGCGTGAATACTTTGGGGGTGTACGCGATATCGTGCGATGCGTCGGCGCAAACGAGCTCGATTAGTACGGGGTGCGGGGCCGCGCTGGAATCGAAGACGACGGCTGTGAATTGCGATTGGGTAGGCGGGCAGGCGGCGTGCGAGACATGTCCTGCTGGCACGCAGTGCGTGTCGACGACATCGAGCATGCCAGTGCCGTGCGCCGCGGGGAAGTATAACGGCGTCGCCGGGGGGTTGTGTCTTTCGTGTCCGGCTGGATACTCGTGCGCATTTGAGTCGTCCACGACGCCAGTCATCTGTAGTGCAGGAACGTACGCGCCGGCGGGGAGCACCGCGTGCACGAATTGTGCAATCGGTACCTACGCTGGTTCTTCGGGTGCTGGAGCGTGCACGACGTGTCCCGCGGGTACCATTTGTGCGTCCGTAGGTACGGTGGTGCCGACGGTTTGCGCCGCTGGCTCGGCGTCGGCGGCGGGAAGTTCCGTTTGCGAGGTGTGCGGGAGTGGGACGTACTCGCCGGTTTCTGGTTCTGGAACGTGTACGACGTGTCCAGCGGGTTACAAATGTCAGACTTCGGGCACTGTGACGCCAGTGGCGTGTCCAGCCGGATCGTACTCGTTGGCGGGATCGAGCTTGTGTACATCGTGCAATGTCGGTTTTTATCAGCCGAACCCAGCGCAGGGCTCGTGCTTGGCGTGCCCCGCGGGCAAGTCCTGTCCCACAGTTGGGCTCACGGCATACGTCGATTGCGTGGCGGGTACGTATAGCGGCTACACCCTCAAGGCGAACGCATTTGATGTGCCATACGACCCTACGGAGGCATCGCGACAGCCAGTGATCGGAGGATCCGGCACAGAGTGTTCGCCTTGTCCGAAAGGATACTCGTGCCCCGTGTCTGGTGATCCTCCAAGATTGTGCGCGATCGGCAAGACTGCACTCCGAGAAGGTGCGACCGCTTGCGATGCGTGTCCAGCTGGATCGTATTGCCCGACGCCGATCGTCAAAGGAACGTGCGCCGCGGGGACATTTAGCCTTGGGAGCGCAGTATCTTGTACATCGTGCGCTCCAGGGAGATACTGCACGGATACCACACGGGATGTGCAATTAAATTGTGCGCTGGGATATTACAGCTTCGGTGGCACTGTTTCTCAGTGCACCAAGTGTGAGGTGGGAAAAGAATGCCCAGCGCCAGATGGTTCGCGAAACGCCGATTGTTTGCCAGGCTCATTCAGCTTAGGTGGTCAGACGCTTTGCACATTTTGTCCTCCCGGTAGATATTGCGATGATGTCACGTCTGGAACTGCCCAATACGACTGCATCGCAGGCACGTACAGCGCAGGTGGACAGGCGTCGTGCACCTCCTGCGTGGCGGGAACGTTTAGTACAACCGTCGGCGCTTTGTCGTCAGACGACTGCAACAAGTGCCCAAAAGGGATGTACAGCGCAGTCGTAGGCGCATCGACAAGCGATTCGTGCTTGCTCTGTCCACTTGATACTTATTGTCCAATCGAAGGAGGCTCGGCGCCGATACCGTGCCAAAGTGGTCGGGGAACCTTCGGCGCGACTGGGCAGATTGAGTGCGGGCTTGCGCCGCCGCCGCCGTCTCCCCCACCGTCTCCCCCACCGTCGCCGCCGCCGCCAACGCCGCCATCACCGCCACCAATGACCACAGATGTTAAAGTTCCGCAAATAGCTTTACGTTTACAAGGCAACGTTGCGGATTGGACGCCGGCTAAGGAGAATACTTTCAAAGCTGGCGTTGCTGCGACAATCGGAGACGGTACTATTGCGGATGAAATTCGAGTCATCGGCGTCACTCAAGGTTCTGTAATTGTCTCGTTTTGGATTTATTCTCTGTTCATGATGCCGGTGCAGTATCATGGGTTGTGGAATCAAACGTACCTGGCCGCTACTCTCGCCAAGCTTTCAAATGCAGTGACGACGAATACGCTCAGCGTCGGCTCCGCGCCTTTGGGGCCGCCTGGACTCAACTGCGCCCCCGGGTCGTACATCTCAGCACCTGAAATGTGCACTATTTGTGCGATTGGATCTTATTCAGCGGAGTTTAACGCGGCTGCTTGCACGCCGTGCCCGAGAGGTTCTTCGACGGCGGTGCGAGGTTCAACGTTTTGTTCGGCGTGCAATCCAGGCACCGTGGCTCAATTCACTGGCTCTCCAATGTGTTCTTCGTGCCCGCGTGGGATGATGCAACCTAGTTCCGGTCAGTTTACGTGTGAAAGCTGCGAAGATAACTTCTTCTCGGGCGCTTTTGCTTCGGTTGTGTGTTTGCCCTGTCCATCTGGATATGTAAGCGGCGACCCAGCATGGATTGGAGAAACGCCTCGAATGCGAGCCGACGGTCAATTGAGCGTCGAAGTCCAAGAAGCGATTGATCACGTGAGGTGTATCCCAGATGGTACGTACGAGATACCTCCTGTGTTACCTCCGCCTCTGGAACGTCGACAAGCCGATGGGACGTCCTGGCTCATCGGCGGCATATCGATGGTGGTGTACCTTTTGATAGTTGCTTTCATCAGTCTCCATGTTTGGAATCGCGAAAAGTTCACTCTTTTGTATGCGGAAGACGATACTTTTATCGACGCTGTCAAGCCGGCGATGGACAACTCGTACGCTACGCGCGGAACGATGAGAGAGTATGAACCAGCGGATTTGTTGTACGCCGCCGACGCGTTGCGAAACGGTAAAGTTGACGAGGCGAAAATCATCTACAAACGTATTACTGATCGAAATCCGAGCCAGGGTGACGCCATGCACGGGTTGGCGATCGCTTACGCTTTGAGTGGCGAAGTTGCTTACGCGAGCGCTTGCGCACAGAGAAGCTGTTCGATTGCCACAACACCGCAACGTCAAATTGCGCTCGGCAACGTTCTGTACCAAGAAGGGAAACTGTCCAAAGCGAGTACAGTATACGCGCTGGCTATTCGCCGTGATCCTGTGAGCGCCGTTGGACACTTCAACATCGCCAACGCCCATTTTCATTTAGGGGACTATGTGAATGCGAGGTTGGGCTACCTCTCGGCACTCGATCGCGAACCGTCCTACTTCAAGTGCATGTTCAACTTGTCCCTCGTCACAGAGGCGCTCGGGTCAGTAGCCGAGGCTAAAGAGTGGATGAAGCGCGCTGTCGATACTCGACCGACGGACATACCTGCACAATATGCCTTAGGGCTTTTTTACATCAAGCTCGGACAGTGGGCCAAGGCGGAAACGCAGTTCAAATTTGTTCTGAAGCTCAACGGCAAGCACACGGAGAGCCAAGTCAAGCTCGGTAATTTGGAATTTCGTAAAGGTCGTCATCGGCGCGCGTCCGCGCTTTATTTGATCGCTCTTGAAACAGACCCGCGAAACGTGGAAGCTCTCACGAACTTGGCAATGTTGGATTGGTGCAAAGGAGCATCGACAGCGTGCAACGAACAACTTCGACTGGCGTTGACAATTAAGCCAGATTATTACCCGGCACTATACAATTTAGCCATCACTCGTCTTTCACAAGGGCGCGTAGAAGACTGCGTGAGGTATTACCGACGCGCGCGCGAGTGCTCGAGCGATTCGCCTCTGGTAAAGACTCAAATGTTCAATCTTGGAATGGCGCTTGCGGAGCTCGACGAATTGGCCGAAAACGAAGTTCCTGCCGAATACACGCTAGACAACGCTGATCATCAGCTCGTCAAGACGGCCATGGAGAAAATCCAAGCAGATGACGGAACGAATTTCGAGAGCGCGAAGCAGGGCACCCCAGGTCAAACGGAAATGACAACGAGAACCGCTGCTGGTGATGTGTCGGCCGCGATCCCGGCGCGCCGAGACAAAGTCGCGCTTCGCTCCAACACGCAACGCGTGTACTCATCTTTAGTATTCATTTCAGACGCCATGAAGTTCTCTTCCAGACTTGAAGACTGCGCGCTCGAAGATACTTTGGTTATTATGTACGAGCATGATGCCAACAGCGTAATTTTGTGCAAGAAGCTCATTGATAAGGCGACGGAGGAACTCACTGGAGTTGCTGGATTGCAAGAGGTCGACCGCATCGGCATAATTTGCCCCACCGTCGCTGGTGGCGTATGCTTGAGTCCGAGCATCGAGATCAACCACGCTACTACGACGCGACCGGGTGATGTCGCCGACTTTTTGAAGGGTCTCAATAAGCTTCTCGGGCGCGCGCAGTGGCGTGGGAAGAGGCTCGACTTTTTGACACTGGATTACACGCTCGAAACGAACGTGGAGTTGCTGCGAGAAATTAAACACCGACACGGATTTGAATGTGAGATTTCGTGCTCAGATAAGATGGAATCTCGAGAGATTTATGAACTGACTCCCGAGCAGCTCAAAAGCACGAAGGGTGCCGATGGTGATCCGCGCGCTTGTGCCGCTTATTTTGATATGACAGAACTGAAGGCGTGGTCAAAACTGCCGCAAACGGCGCCAAGGCATAAGGTTGTTCAGACGATTAGCGAAGGACTCGTCGCCATCGAAGATCAAGAAGCGCAAAATAAAGTGTCGTGGCGCACGATAGGCCAGACAGCGTTGGCGATCATGCCCAAGAAAAATCTTGGCGTTGCAGATATGAGAATTGCGCTGCCGCCGCCAACGCTTGCTCCGCAAGAAGAGGTTCGGGTCGCCAGACGCCGCGCCAAAGCTCGAGCTAAGGCTTCCGGCAAGCCTACGAATATCGTCAATATCGATATATTGACGGACATGCCGGCTATTAAGTTCAAGCAGCATGCAACCCAGGAGTTCTTCTGCAAAGAAATCGCCGCCGAGCTCGGCATTGATTCCCGAAGAGTCCGCGTGCACGCGGTCGACGACGTCGTGAACTGCGTCACTATTCGTCTCATGGCAAAACACAACGGTAACGATGGAGGTCCGACCCTCGAAGCGCTTGTGAAACACCTACAAGAAGGCGCTGAGCAAGAGTACTTGCTCATCGATGAAAGATTTGGTCGAATCACCATCGCGGGTGTGTTTTGGCCAGAGCACCAGCGCGATTCAGAAGATGATTCAGAAGACGATGGTTCAAGCACGGACGATACCAAAGTGTCACGGAATGAAAACGCAACGCCTGCGTCGATGGTGATTTCCACCATTGACGAGTTTGAGGCGTTTGATGAGACACCGGCGACACCGCGCGTCGGGCCTTTATCGGTGGTGTCGCAAAAACCTTTGGAACCAACCGCGGTGCAACAAATAGCTCTTGTTGAACCGACAAACGCCCAAAATGTTTTAGATATTGAGTACACCGATGGTTCGGAACGGAGTGCGCGAACGCCGCAGTGGGATTTAGACGCCAACGTCCGCAATTTACGCAAGTACGAACAAACTGGCATCTGGGACACCACGCGAATGTAAATTTAATGTACAGCACTATAGCACAGCACCTCACCAATCTACGCATGATCTCTCATCATCGCCTTTGGCTTCTTTTTCTTGCGCGCTTCATCGATATCCAGCCCGCTCTCGCGCACCGCTTCTCTCGCCGCGTCCTCGTCCGGCGTCGTCTGCAACGCCTCGTCTAAACGTTGCAACGCCAATTTATAACCCAGAGCGACTTGCGTCGGCGTTCCCCGAACCTCCACCGCGCGCACCACGGCGTGCGTCTGACCTTCGTGCACCTTGTCCTCGTCCGAAATCACCACTCGACACTTTGAAACGCCCTCAATCTTATTCAACCCGCCCCGACCGCGCCCGATGAACGCCCCGAGCGCGACTTTAGGGACGTAAAACCTCTTCATCACCGAATTCTCCTCTTCGCGCACTAAGGAATCCAGAATCTCCATACACGCCTCCACGCTTCTCGCGTTCCCGACGACGGCGACCCGCGCCCGGCCCGCGCCTCGCCCGTCTCCGTCTCCGTCTCCGTCGCCCTCCTCCTCCAACGTCTCCACGATCACTCGCGCGCCGGTCTTTCGCACCGCACTGAACATTCCATTGCCGTCGTCCGTGGTCATCCTTCGAGCGACGCGCGCGATGACGTCGCGGACGCGTCGCGCGTCCGCGACGACGACGGCTCGCCGCTCGACCTCCTTTCCTTCACCCACGGTCGTGACGTCGTAATACGACGTCGCTTTGGTTTCGTCAAGCGCGATTTCCACGCTCGCGCGCACGCTCGACGCCATTCGAGCGCGTCGCACGACGTCGCGCGCGTCGTCGGCGTCGAACGCGCGCGCGAAGCTCGGGAGCGCGGCGCGAGCGGCGTCGGAATCCACGCGTTCATCGTCCTCAGCTTCGGTGGACGTCGTCGCGTCGAGTGCGATGCGTTCGTCGTCGTCATCATCGAGCGAGTGTTCGCTCGCGCTCGACGACGATGAAGGGAAGTGAGAGGCGGAGAAGAACGCGAGGTCCATGCGCGCGAGCGACACTGTGCGGCGACGGCGAGCGAGGACGCGAAAACAGAGCTCGGGGGATTTTTGGGAATCCACGCGAGATGGAGATCGAGGACGGTGATGATGATTTTTTAGTCGATTCGCGCGATTTGATGACGATTCGGGAGGACGATGATGAGAGAATGATCGATGATGATGACGACGATGGCGATGATGACTCTGACGCGACGAGCGCGGAGCGTCGGTTGTTATTTCCATCGTCATCGACGCGCGAGCGCGCGATGACGCACGGACGAGCATGTCAAGAGATTTTTATATTGGGCGTACCCGTGGCGCTGCAGTACGTCAGTAGCGCGGCGTGCGTGACGTTTCAATTGGTGCTCATCGCGAAGGAGGGCGCCGACGCGTTGGCGGCGTTTGGATTAGCGAACGTGTTGACTTCCGTCAGTGGACACGTCGCGTTGTGGGGGTTAGGCGCGGGCGTGGACACCGCGAGCAGTCAGGCGTATGGGGCGCGAAATTTAGACGTCGTAGGTGCGACTTGGGCGCGAGGGTTGTGTGTTTTAACGCTTTTGGCGTGCGTTCCGGGCTGCGTGATTTGGAATTTCGCTCGAGAGATTTTGATTTGGAGCGGGCAAAGCGCGACAACGTCAAAATTGGCGGGAGAGTTCGCGAGGATACGATCGCCGGGCTTATTCGCGCAAGCTCTTTCATGCGTGACCCTGAAGACGATGATGGCGATGAAGAAATCGAGACGCGTGGGCACGCTCTCCGTTGTGACAAGTTTTATGAAGTTTTTCGCCCCGTGGTTATTTATCGAGTATTTTGGTTTAGGGTTTCGAGGGGCGGCGATTTCTCTCGTCGTGATTGATTACAGCACCATGATTTGTTTCGTAACGGCGATGTTTCTCGACAAAGAGTGTCGTCGCGCGTTTCGGCGAGTGAGATTCGCCGACGCATTTCGCGGGTGGCGAAGCTTTTTGAGCTTGGCGCTACCGGCGTTGGCGCTCAACTTTGTCGAATGGGTTGCCTGGGACGTTATGTCGTTTTTAGCGGGCATGTGCTCGCAGCCGACGATGGAGCTCGACGCGATGACGCTGGTGCAAAATATATACTTTTGGTTTTACTCCGTCGCGTGTGTGTGGCAGCGCGGCAGTTCGAGCGCCGTGGGCAACGCCGTCGGTGCCGGAAACACGCGAGACGCCGCGACGCTGGCAAACGCGACGCTCACGCTTGCGTTTACCGTCGCGAGCGCGAGTGCAATTGGCTTTTACGTTTGCGCCGATACCGTGTTCGGCTCGGAGACGACTGATCAAAACGTTGTCTCTCGTCTCGACGCGCTCGTACCTTTTGTCACGGCGTACATCGTCCTCGACAACGTGCAGGTGTCGCTCACCGGCGTCGTCATCGGCGCCGGGTATCAATCTAGCATGACTCCCGCGCTCTTCGTCGCATACTGGCTGGTTGGCATCCCGCTCGCCGCCTTTCTCGCCCTGGGCTCCCCAAAGCTCGGTCTCGTCGGGATTTGGATCGGAATGATTTCCTCGGCAAGCATCCACCTCGCATGGGCGCTCGTCGTGTGCTTCTTTGGTCGACGAGTTCCGTTCGGCATCACGTGGACCGCGGCGTGCGAGCGCGCGATGGATAGAATTGACGCCGACGCCGACGCGTGCGCCTTGAAGGATGGCCTTGATGTTGTCGAGAGCGCGGCGGCGTAGGAAACTGTAGAATGTGTAATGTTTAGAAATTCGCTCGTTATTACTACTCTAGCGTCGCGCGTCAACGCCCTTTCGATTTCGCGCCCGTGTCCCGAGGCGCTTTGTTCTTCGGCAGTTTCAGCGGCTTGATGATCGATCCCGTCGGTTTGAGCACCTTGGGCGCGTTCAACTTTTCGAACATAGTGTCGGTATTCGTATCGATACCCAACGGGTGAAGCATCGCGCCTTCGTACGCCGCCTTGCTCGAGTATCCGTGCGGGAGTGATTCCACGTTGAACGCCGCTGCCTTCTTGTCGTATTTTTCGCTGATAATAACGTGCTTAAGCTTGGCATCGCGGCGACTTTTCAACGCTTTGGCCTTTTCCGCGTTAGCCTTCTTCTCGGCGTCGGTCATCCATTTCGGCACGCGTTGGTTGCCGGCCCAGGAACCCCATCCAGGGAGATTTTTTGGCACGTCGATGTTTGGGAGCTCCGCGTTCATGTCAGCGAGCTTTTCTTTTTCAAATTCAGCCTCGATGTCGTCGTTGGCGAACGCGCGACGCATCAAGTCAGCGTTATTCATACCCTGATCCATTTCCTCCTGGAGCATCACCGTCGGCGCTTGCTCGTCGTCATCGTTGGTGACTTGAGCGTCCAAGCGATGCACTCGCGGATTCGCGCGAGCGGCAGCCTTGGCGCGCATATTTCTCGCCGCCGTCGACAGCTCCTTCACGCGTTTCAAGGGTTTCTTCACCGCTCGTTTGTTTTCTTGTGCGCTCTCCTTCTCTTCATCTTTGGCGAAGGCTTTTCCGTTCAAGACGTCGTCGTCGCTATCGCCTTCGTCCCTTTCATCGTCGACGCGCGCCTTTTTCGACGCCGACACTAGTCTCCCGTCTTTCGCGCGTTTCGCTCGCGCTGCGATCGCGCCCCACTCGTCTTCTTCGCTGTCACTATCACTGAAATCTTCTCCGCCCTGTTCCATTCGATCGAGCTCTTTCAATAACTCTTGCGCTTCTGCTCGCGTTTCGGCTTTCTTTTTTTCCATCGCCCGCGCCATGAACGGCAGTTTGAACAAGCTGTCGTTCGCACCTTCCGGTTCTGCTTCGCCGTCTTCCATGATTTTGAGCGCGACGGCTTTAGCTTTCAATCGTCGTTTGCGTTCGGCGACCGGGTCATCATCTCTCGCATCAGCGTCGTCTTCAGAATCGGCATCCGTGCTTTCCTCCTCCCCAGTCGTCGTGCGCTCACCTTCAATTTTTTGCTTGAGCTGCTGTCCGATGCGCAATTGCTCTTGCATGATTTCGCGCGTCCCCGGGAGATGAGCGATACCTTTCTTAATCGCGCGTTGCGCCCATCGCGAGGTGTTCTTGTGACGCAAAACTGCGCGCTCTTGCGCTCGTAAATATTCGCGACGCTCCTCGGGCGTCTCGCCGTCGCCATCTTCATCCGAGCCATCTTCACCGATAACTTTCAAGTCTCCCTTGCGATTAAGGCGGTGAAACGTCTTCGACTTGATTGCTTTCAATCGCTTCGCTTTTTGTTCGTGATAGAACAACACCGCGCGCATCTTTGCGAGCTTGGCCTGTCGCGCTTGCGCGTCCTCCGGCGGCGCCTCGTGCATCGGGAGCATCTCCCCGCGCTCATCCTTCGCGTTAGCGCGCCCTGATTCTTGCAGCACGCGCGCTATTTCCTTCTCCAGCTCCGTTCGTGGAGTGAAATCCGCGACCAAAGCGCCGATGGTTTCTTTACGGTGCATCTCTTTGCGCGCTGGCTCGAATTTCAGCGTTCGCTTTTCGCGGTTCGCCTTGACGACGGGTTGAAACCTCGCGACCTCCTTGCTCGCCTCTTCGTAGGCGACTCGACGATCGATGCGCTGCTGCGCGAGCGGCGCGAGCGGAACATCGCTCGGCTTCAATTTCGAAATTTTCGACAGCCTTTTCACGGTTTCTTGACCGAGATATTCCTCACCGATCGTCGCCATCAAATCCTTGAGCGTGAGCTTCTTCGAGCCGTCGCCGACGCCCGGCGCGATGGCCAAAGCGTCTTCTTCCATGAGCTCCTCCGCGCGCGCCGGGCGATATCGCGGGTCGCGCTCGGGCACTTTATTTTTATACCTCCGCTCACCCACGATCTCGTTCAGCATCTGTTCGCGCGTTTCATCCTCATCATCCTGCGAATCGAGCAAATCTCCCAAATCCTCCCCCGCGGCGTCTTCCTCCGCCGCTCGCTCGCGTCTCTCGCTTTCATCGATCATCTTCCTCGCCTTAATCGCGCGCGCTCGTGCGTCATCATCGCCTTTCTCGTCATCCTCGTCATCGCTATCCATGATCTTTCCCATCCCATCTTCATCTTCACCTTCATCTTCATCTTCGACTCCGCCGTCGTCGTCGTCGCCGTCGCCGTCGTCGTCGTCGTCCCACTCCTTTTCGTCTCCTTCCGTCTCCTCCTCCTCGTCATCGTCATCGTCTTGGAAATAATCTGCGTACTTTTCTTCGTCTCCGTCGTTAAACGCCTCGTCTTCGTCGATCTCGTCGTCTTCAAAGTCGCTTCGTCGCGCGACGTCGTCGAAGACGTCCTCGTCGCTGAGCTCGAGCGAGCTCGACGGCGAGCTGTGCGACTTTTCGCGCGTTTTTCGCGTCGAAACGTCACCGCGTGTCTTCGCCGTGCGTTTTTTGTTCGCGCGCGTCATCGTGAGCGAACACGCGCGCGCAAAGGCGAGGCGAGAGGGCGGGAAATGAAGCGAAAAAGTGTGCGATGGCGGCGGCGAGCGGTCGGGGATGATGGTGACCACACGTACGGAGGTTTTTGTCGTCGAGCGTCGTGGAATGTCGTCAAATGTCGTGGAATGTCGTTCGATGGTTTTTTGTATATTGCTTTGTATTGTGATTCTAAACGCCTACGGGAGGTCGCTGAGCGCGGTGACGTTGGCGGCGGCGACGAGCTCCTCCGTCGCGCACTGGTCGCCGTTTCGACAGACGACGCGCAAGTTTTTCGCTACGGCTTGCGTGAACGCCCCGGAACAGCGCTGGCGACAGGTGATCGTGGTGGCTAAAGCGGGGACGCCGTCGACGGCGCCACGCTCGAATGCGCTCGCGGTGGCGTCGCCGTAGCACGCATCGGAGCGCGTCATGAGCCGGTCGCAGGCGGCGTACGTGTTTTGAGCGACGCATCGTCGGGTGGAGGACCATTCGTCGGCGTCGGCGCCGACGCACGTGTCCACGGCGGTGGCATCGCGCAGGGCGTTTGGCACGCATCGAGGCGCCGGGCACGCCGCCACGGCGACGCTCGAGGCGTAATCGTCGGCGTCCCATGAGTCCACGCGCAAGGCGTTGGCGAGAACGGGCTTGGTGACGATCGGGACGCCAGTGACAATTTTCATCTCGCACGTCAGCGGCTCGCCCGGCTGGTACTCGCGCGTGGTTTCGCCTTCAGCATCCGTGTACCAGTCTCCCCAATAGCCGCGGTCGCCGCCGTACGGGGCGCGAAACGTGCACGTCCCGTCGGCGGCGCACTTTTCAGGCCAAGGTGAACCAGTGTAGTACGCCGTCGGTGGATTCACACCGCTCACGCCTGGAACGGTGAGCACGGCGAGTCGCGCACCGGTGAGCTTGAGCTCAGCCGCGGCAGCGGGCACCGAACGAAGCTTGTAATGACAGCTCGTCATTTCCTCGCCGTCGTCCAAACGATTGAACGGATGGTTTCGCGTCATTTGCTTGAACTCGTCCACACTCAGCAGCGTGCACGTCTCTTCTTGAACCGGGGTCGAAGGCTCGCTGGCGGTGATGAAGATCACGCTCGCATCTTCGGGCGGGTAAACGCCGTAATCCGCTATTAATCCTTTCGCCGCTTTCAATCCTTGCGCGAGAGGAACGCTACCGCCGCAACACGCCGCTTTATCTGCCCGCAAATCTTCCAACGCATCATGGAACGCCGCTGGCGAGTGTCGCTGCAGAGGAATGTAACTCGAGTACGCGTCGCACACGAAAGGATTCTCACTTCCTGGGAGGAGCAACAATCCAACTTGGTTGTCCGCGCCCTCCAGCGCGCAGTACACGTCGTGCAGCATGTCGATGACGCGCCCGTAAAACAAATCTGCACCCATCGCGGCGCTCGCGTCGACGATGATGACCACGTCGCGACCTTGCGTCGAAGAACACAGCGGTGCGTCGAACGCCGCGCCAGAAGGGAGTTTTCTCGAGCACCACTCGTTGTAAACCACGCTCGATCGATCGGCGGCGATCATACGCGACCATTGGTATTCCTCGGCGGCGTCACACAGCTGAGGCTTGTTTGCGGCAACCGCTTCTAGGAGCTCCGCCTCGGGAGGCACGGGCGGAGCGTTCGGCGGCGGCGGCGGCGATGGCGGCTCGATCGTCTTCACTTCTAAAACGCGTTGCTTGCCGTTGATGGACACGTATCCGACGCGCGTCATACCGGGCGCGCGCGAGGCGAAAATCGTCAATTGCAGCACGTCGTCGTTGCGCGCCGTCGTAACGTCGCTCGCGGTGATTGATTCGCCGTTAAGCGTCAACTCCGCCCAGCTTGGAAGCGTCTTTGAATACGTCAATTCGCCCTCCATAAATACCCACACCAAGGTGGCGCCGGTGTCGTCCAAATTCTTCACGACAAACGGTTCGTCAAACATGTAAACCTTCGCCCCACCGACGGCATCGACGGCGCGCGTCTCCGTCGCTGATGGCGGCGGCGAAGGACTCGGAGGAGTCGGCGGCGGTGACATTGGTGGCGGAGAAGGCGGCGCGGGAATAGGCGGCGGCGGACTGTCTTTGGGGGCGAGAATGCCCGACGAACCCATGTCAGGCTCCGACGGCGGCGGCGACGTTTCAACCGCCGCCGAAGCGTCGGCGTACGCGTCGTACGGCTCGTCTTCGAACTGCGATGGATCGGCTAGTGCATCAGCAGGATTCGTGGACGACGATTCGAACGAGTTCACGCTCGGATTCGTTGATGGCTCCGTGGGCGTCGTACTCGGCTGCTCCAGCGTCGTACTCGGCTGCTCCGGCGTCGTACTCGGCTGCTCCGGCGTCGTACTCGGCTGCTCCGGCGTCGTGCTCGGCTGCGCCGGCGTCGTGCTCGGCTGCGCCGGCGTCGTGCTCGGCTGCGCCGGCGTCGTGCTCGGCTCCGTGGGCGTCGTGCTCGGCTCCGTGGGCGTCGTGCTCGGCTCCGTGGGCGTCGTGCTCGGCGTCGCCGGCGTCGCCGAATTCGGCTCTGAATTCGTCGGTAACGGCACGGGCTCCGGCGTCGGGTCGCTGTAGTACGACCCATCGACATTCCCTGCACCGTTGGGATCCGCGGGCACGGGCTCCGGCGTCGGGTCGCTGTAGTACGACCCATCGCCATTCCCTGCACCGCTGGGGTCCGCGGGCACGGGTAAAGGCACCACATCTGGCGTTGTATTCGGGTCGCTGTAGTACGACCCATCGGCGTGGGTCGTCGACTCGCGTTTCGGCGACGGTGGCATCGGCGGCGACGGTGGCGCTCGCGCGATTTCCCTCGGCGGCGGCGAAACCGACACACGCGGCGGCGGCGGCGAAATCGTAGCCGCTGGCGCCGGCGGCTCGCGCGAATCGAGCGATATATACGCTGGCGGCGCTTGCACCGCGCACGTCGTCAG
>Ga0222712_10002903_pt1 | contig 19177 bp, 11 predicted proteins | sample C33_657DmetaG_FD_165043 | JGI IMG/M metagenome (GOLD analysis project Ga0222712, IMG submission 165043) | Estuarine water microbial communities from San Francisco Bay, California, United States - C33_657D | ecosystem: Environmental > Aquatic > Marine > Unclassified | place: USA: California... | reverse complement strand
TTTTTTCACAAATTCTTTTTAGTAGCTTTAGTATCTTTCTTTACAACTAAAATAAGAATCACATGAAGCGAATTTATGTATGGGCCTTGCTTATGTGCACAGCAGTTTCTGCCATCGCACAGGAGTCTTTCCCAATCAATGGAATTAGAGATATTCGTACGGGCTTATATGCTTTTACGAATGCCACTATTGTTCAAAATGAAAAAACCAAGCTTGAAAAAGCAACCCTATTAATTAAACAAGGAAAAATTATTGCAGTTGGTATTAGCGTTGCTATACCAAAAGATGCAGTAGTGGTAAACTGTGAGGGTAAATTTATATATCCTTCTTTTGTGGACCCCTTCACCGATTATGGTGCGGGTCAAGCAAAAAGACCAGCAGGCGCTTTCAATTATGGAGGTCCTGGACAATTATTATCTAATAAGCCAGGTGCATATAACTGGAATCAGGCTATTAAACCAGAAGTAAATGCTTCAGATGTATTTGATACAGACGAAGCGGCTGCAAAAAATTATAGAGCCAACGGATTTGGCGCCGTATTCACACATGTGAAAGATGGTATTGCTAGAGGAACAGGCGCAGTAGTAACACTTGCTACCGAAAATAATAACCAAGCCTTTCTTAAAACCAAAGCCGCGGCGGTTTATTCTTTTGAAAAAGGTTCTTCCACACAATCTTATCCATCAAGTTTAATGGGAAGCATTGCGCTTTTGCGTCAAACTTATTTAGATGCAAAATGGTATCAAACTAAACCCGCAGGCGAAGGCACTAACCTTTCTTTAGAGGCATGGAACAATGCTCAAAACATTCCTCAAATTTTTGCTGCTGATGATAAGTGGAGTACAGTACGTGCAGACAGATTAGGAGATGAGTTCGGAGTACAATACATTATTAAAGGTGGTGACAATGGTTATCAAAGAATTGATGAGATTGTAAAAACCAAGGCTAGCTATATATTAAATGTAGACTTTCCAGAAGCAATGGATGTGGAAGATCCGAACGATGCACGTTTTGTTTCTTTAGCAGATATGAAACATTGGGAATTAGCGCCAACGAATTTAGCGGCGTTTGAAAAAGCAAATGTGCCTTTTAGTATTAGTAGTAGCGATTTAAAAGATAGCAAAACATTTTTAGCCAATCTTAGAAAAGCCATTCGTTATGGTTTATCAGAAACAAAGGCTTTAGAGGCATTGACTAAAACACCAGCTACTATGTTGGGCGTTTATGATCTAGTAGGTTCTTTAGAAACAGGCAAGTTGGCTAATTTTATTATTACTACAGAACCTGTATTTTCAAGCAGCGCAAAAATTATTGAGAACTGGGTGCAAGGAAATAAATATGAAGTAGCAGCAAGCGAGTGGAATAACTATGCGGGTAAATACAAATTAACTTTAAACGTAGGAGGCACTAATACCGACTATAATTTAGAAGTTAAAAAAGATTTATCTGCCTCTATAATTGGCAGCGATACTTTAAGCGCAAAAGTTTCTATCAATGAATCTTTAGTTAAAATATCTTTTCCGAATAAAAAAGGAAAGGGTGCAGAACAAATAAGATTAGGTGGCGCCATTGTTGGTGCTAACTGGTCTGGTGTTGGTACCGATCCTTCGGGAAACAAAAACACATGGACCGCTTCTTTAGTAGGTCCTATGACAAGCACTGTCGATACTAAAAAAAATACAGATACATTAAAACCACTTGCAAAGGTAACTTTCCCGTTTGCGGGTTTTGGTAATGAGAAAATTCCTAGTCAAGAAACTATCTTAATTAAAAACGCAACCGTTTGGACAAATGAAAAAGAAGGTGTTTTAAACAATACCGATGTCTTATTAAAAAATGGTAAAATTGCTAAAGTAGGTAAAGATATTAATGAAGCAGGTGCAAGAGTGATTGATGGTACAGGTAAGCATTTAAGCGCAGGAATCATTGACGAACACTCACATATTGCTGCTTTATCAATTAATGAAGGCGCACAGTCTGTTACTAGTGAAGTGCGTATTGCAGATAACTTAAATCCAGAAGACATTAATATATACCGTCAATTAAGCGGTGGTGTTACTTCTTCACATATTTTACATGGTTCTGCGAACACAGTAGGTGGTCAAACACAATTAATTAAACTTCGTTGGGGTGCTAACGACCAAGATTTAAAATTTGCTGGCGCGGATGGTTTTATCAAATTTGCCTTGGGTGAAAACGTAAAAAGAACAACCAGCACTAGCAATAACCGCTTCCCTGATACAAGAATGGGTGTGGAAGAAGTATTGAACGATGCTTTTGATAGAGCCCTAGATTATCAAAAAGCGATGAAAGAAAATCCAAACACTAGAAGAGATCTTGAATTAGACGCTTTAGTAGAGATCTTAAATAAAAAGCGTTTTATTACTTGTCACTCTTATGTACAACCCGAGATTACTTATATGATGCGTATAGGAGATAAATACGGATTTACTGTAAACACTTTCACGCATATTTTAGAAGGTTATAAAGTGGCCGATAAAATGAAAAAGCATGGCGCAACTGCTTCTACTTTCTCTGATTGGTTTATGTATAAAACAGAAGTGCAAGATGCAATTGGTTATAATGCAGCTATTATGCAAAAAGTGGGATTGAATGTTTGTATAAATTCTGATGATGCAGAAATGGCTAGAAGATTAAATCAAGAAGCAGCTAAAGTAGTTAAATACGGTGGTGTGTCTGAACAAGAGGCCTTTAAAATGGTAACCTTGAATCCGGCAAAGGCATTACATGTTGCAGATAAAGTGGGCAGTATTAAAGCTGGAAAAGATGCAGACGTTGTTTTATGGTCCGATAATCCTTTAAGCATTTATGCAAAATCTCTATACACCATCGTTGATGGAACAATTTATTTTGATAGAGAAAAAGATGCAACAATGCATAAAGAAGTAGCTGCAGAAAGAACACGCTTAACACAAAAAATGTTGGGTGAGAAAAAAGCGGGTGGTGCTACCAGACCTGCTACACCAAGCTATCAAGTGCTTTTGAATTGTGGCGATCATGAACACGAAGATGAAATGGTTACTATTTACGAAACTCAAAAAGATTAAACTATGCAAAAGAAATATACCACCTTATTGTTAGTATCTCTTGCGCTTTTACAATTAAAAGCAAGCGCTCAGGAAACGGTGTATCCTGTCGGTCCGCAAGCAGGTCCTATTGTTATTACACATGCTACCGTGCATATCGGTAACGGAACCGTCTTAACCGACGCGTCCGTGTCATTTGATAAAGGAAAAATTACGGGTGTAGGCGCCTCTGTATCTACTACAGGCGCTACTGTTATTGATGCTACGGGTAAACAAGTCTATCCTGGATTAATTGTTCCATTATCAAGTCTTGGTTTAAAAGAAATTAATAGTGGTGTGCGAGGCAGCAACGATTTTCAAGAAATTGGAGAAAACAACGCCAGCATTAGAACCATTGTTTCTTATAATACCGATTCTAAAGTTATTAATGTACTACGCGCAAATGGTGTGCTGCTTGCACATGTGGCACCTATGGGAGAACTTATTGAAGGTAGTTCTAGCGTGGTTCAATTAGACGCTTGGAATTATGAAGACGCCGCTTACAAAACAGATAACGGAATTTTTATAAACATGCCAACGCTTATCCCAAGAAGAGGTGGTCGTGGTGGTTTCATGCGTCAGGCCGCCGCAGATCCAGTGAAAGAAGCGATGGATAAAATTGAAACCATTAAAACTTTCTTTACAGAAGCACGCGCATATTTACAAGAAAAAAATCATGCAGAAAATAATTTAAAGTTTGAGGCGGTGCGTGGTTTATTTGCAGGCAAACAAAAATTATATGTTCGCGCCAACGAAGTAAAGCAAATGTTATTAGCCATTGATTTAGGAAAAACATTTGGATTTAATATGGTCATTGTAGGTGCTGCGGAAAGTTTACAAATAGCATCCATTTTAGTAGATAATAATATTCCTGTTATTTTAGACAACGAACACCAATTACCAACAACAGAAGATGACGATATTGATCAAATGTATAAACTACCTGCTCAACTTAAAAAAGCAGGCGTTTTATTTGCCATCAACGATGCCAATGATCAAAGCAAGCAGCGCAATATTAGCTTTAACGCTGGTACTGCTGCAGCTTATGGCTTAGACAAAGAAGAGGCCCTAAGTGCTATCACCCTTAATACTGCTAAAATTTTAGGCATTGACGATATCACTGGATCTATCGAAACTGGAAAAGATGCCAACATTATTATTAGCGAGGGCGATATCCTAGATATGAGAGGCAATCAGCTAACCAAGGCCTTTATTCAAGGACGCGATATTTCTTTGGATAATAAACAAAAACAATTGTACGAGCGTTATAAGCATAAATACAAGATTAACTAATTAACAGTTTATCCTTTTATAAAAGAACCTCTCTATCACAAATGTGGTGGGGAGGTTTTTTTTGTTAACTTAGCGCCATGCCAAAAAAGCTATTTTTATTAGATGCACTCGCATTAATTTACCGCGCTTATTATGCGCTTATACGCACACCTAGAATTACTACAACAGGTATTAATACCAATGCACAGTTTGGTTTTACCAACACGCTTTTAGAAATTATAAGAAAAGAAAACCCAACGCATATTGCGGTTTGTTTTGATACACATGCACCAACAGAACGTCATACCGATTTCACCGATTATAAAGCCAACAGACAAGAGGCGCCCGAAGATTTATTAGATTCATTACCCCATATTAAAGCCATTATTGAGGGTTTTAATATTCCCGTGATTGAATATGATGGATACGAAGCAGATGATATTATTGGAACCCTTGCTTGGCAGGCAGCAGCTAAGGGATATGAAGTGTATATGGTGACTCCAGATAAAGATTATGGACAGCTATTGGTAAAACCCAATGTCTATATATGGAAGCCACCTGCCTTTGGTAATAAAGAAGAGATTGTAGATGCAAAAAAGATTTGTGAGAAGTGGGATATCGCAAGAGTAGAACAAGTGGTTGATATGTTGGGCTTAATGGGAGACGCCTCAGATAATATACCAGGCATTCCAGGTGTGGGCGAGAAAACTGCTGCTAAACTTTTAAAATTATATGACACCCTTGAGGGTGTGCTAGATAACGCCGATAAAATTACCGGGTCCATGGGAGAAAAAGTGCGTGCAGGAAAAAAGTCGGCCATTATGAGCAAGAAGCTGGCCACTATTATTACCAATGTTCCAGTAAGTTTTCATGAAGAAGATTTTAGATTAAAAGAAAAAAATAAATCAGCTTTAGCTGAAATTTTTAATGAACTAGAATTTAAAACCTTAGGTAAAAGAATTTTAGGTGAAGAGTTCTCGGTAAGTAAACAAGAACAAACAGACTTGTTTGGAAATACAGTAAATGTAAAAACAAAAAATAAAAAGGGGGCGGGTAAAAATAATACAAGCTTAAACGAAGAAGATAATCTAGAGGATAGTGGGCTCAATAATAAAGTTGATGATGAAAGCTTTGAAGAATTAAGCGACGAAGATTTACCAGTTGAATTAGTAGTAAACAAGAACAGCGCCAATACACCACATAGCTATAAAGCAATTGTGGGTAAAGAAAATATACTTGCGCTGGTGAAAGAATTATTAGCGCAAAAAGAAATTTGTATTGATACGGAAACAACGGGTATTAATGCCAATGATGTGGAACTAGTAGGTTTGAGTTTTTCTTATAAAGAACATGAAGGATTTTATATTCCTATTGCAAACGAGGCGGAGGCAAAAAAAACATTGGCATTGTTTGAACCCTTGTTTAAAAACAAAGACATTGTTTGGATTGGACAAAACTTAAAATATGATTTTTTAGTCTTGAAGTGGTATGGGGTGGAACTATTGGGTAAAACATTTGATACCATGCTGGCGCATTATGTAATTGAGCCAGAAGGCAGGCGCAGTATGGATTTGCTAAGTGCACAGTTTTTGGGTTACGAGCCTATTTCTATTACCACGCTTATTGGTAAGAAAGGGAAAAATCAGGGCACTATGCGCGATGCTCCTCTGGACCAGGTAACAGAATATGCCGCAGAAGATGCCGATATAACTTTTCAATTAAAAAATTGTTTTACGCCTTTAATTAAAAAACGCGGTGTAGAAAAAGTATTTAATGAAGTGGAAAACCCACTGGTGCGTGTTTTAGTTGATATGGAATATGAGGGTGTGAAAGTAGATATAGATTTTTTAAACGAATACAGTAAGGTTTTAGAGGTTGATGCCAAGATTAGTGAAGAGCGTGTTTATGAGCAAGCAGGTGTTCGATTTAACTTAGCCTCTCCAAAACAATTAGGAGAAGTGCTATTTGATATTTTAAAACTAGATGCGAAGGCAAAGAAAACCAAGACCGGTCAATACGCAACAGGAGAAGATGTTTTACAAAAAATGGCGGCCAAGCATAAAATTGTGGACGACATTTTAAACTTTAGAGAGTTAACAAAATTAAAATCTACCTATGTCGATTCATTTTCAGAATTAATTAATCCAAAAACCGGCCGCGTGCATACTAGCTATGCGCAAGCAGTAGCGGTTACAGGAAGATTAAGTAGTACGAATCCAAACTTACAAAACATACCTATTAGAACAGAGCGTGGTAGAGAAATTAGAAAAGCCTTTATTCCTCGTGAGAAAGGTCGTGTGCTTGTAAGCGCCGATTATTCTCAAATAGAATTAAGAATTGTTGCAGCAATTAGTGGTGACCCAAATATGTGCGAGGCTTTTAAACTAGGCAAGGATATTCATACGGCCACTGCTGCTAAAGTATATGGAATTAATGAAGCAGATGTAACTAAAGAAATGCGTTATAAAGCCAAGAGTGTAAACTTTGGAATTATTTATGGACAAGGGGCTTTTGGTTTAGCAGAAAATTTAAATATTTCAAGAACAGAAGCAAAAGAAATTATAGACAACTATAAAAAAGAGTTTCCTGGAATTCAATTATATATGGATGGGCAAATTAACAATGCCAAAGAATTGGGCTTTGTGGAAACGCTTATGGGAAGAAGGCGCTGGTTAAGAGATATCAATAGTAGTAATTTTACCGTGCGTGGTTTTGCAGAAAGAAATGCCATCAACTCTCCTATTCAAGGCTCTGCTGCTGATATGATTAAACTGGCCATGATTAAAATTCATGGTGAGATGAAAAAAACCAATTGGGAGTCTAAGATGATTTTACAAGTACATGATGAACTAGTCTTCGATGCGGTAGAAAAAGAATTGCCGGCCCTAAAAGAACTTATATTGAAATGTATGAAAGAGGCGATGGCGCTTCCTAATGGCGTACCTGTTGAAGCGGAAGTGGGTGTGGGGAAAAATTGGTTAGAGGCGCATTAAAATTTACCTAGTTCTGCTTACCTTCTTTATTTATTTTGCTTATTTCTTTTTATACACCGGCACAGTGCTGCAAGGCTCTCCGTACATAATGCTTTTTACCACCGGTCTTAGCTTCTGTGTAATCGCAATATAGGCCGACTCTCCAATAGGTATATCTCCGCAGCCCTTAATAACTACTCTTTGATCATTGTATTCATTAATATTAAGGCTGCCAATATTTTCAAGAACTAATTGTTCTCTTACCTTATTTTCATCTCCAAAATAAACTGCTTTAGCAAAAGGGTTTAGGGCAGATACAATTAACATATTCGCCCACATTGGAATAATAGCATCTGCTGAACAAATAATGCCCACTATCTTATCTTGATAAACAGTCCAGTCGGTTGTTAAAAGTGCTGCACGAAATTCTTTTTCTTTTAATATAAGCTCCATATATAAATAGGGCTTTATATCAAACACAATAATTTCGTTGCTTGGAAGTAAACTCGCAAGATCAATGGATAGTATTCCACTTTCCGCCACCTTATTGTTAAACAATTCGGCCATAGAAATTATTTAATACTAGTAAAGCTTGAATCTGTTGTCTTCGATCTTCGCTACCTTTTTAAAAGAGCTAGCCGATCTAAACATCATGCCTCTTGTTCTTTCTAATAATTCGTCTTTAAAGAAACTAGGGTCTTGGTCTGCTTGTTTTGCAGCAATACCATTTACGCTAACAGCGTAAACGCCTGTATTGGCAGCAATGGGTTCGCTTACTTTATTAATTAAGGCTTTATTGAAAGCAGCTCCTACTAATTTAGGTTCGTTGCCAAGTCCAGTAATCATTGAAAAGCTAAAACCAATACTGTCTGCTCTTTGTACAATCGCATTTGCACCTGCGGCAATTGCTTCAAGTGTTTTACCTTTTATAGTAGCTTTAATTTTTTCTGCTTTCTTTTTGTCTCTAATAATACCTTCTACTTGTGGTCTTGCGGCGGTAACGCTTGCTAAACCTTGTTTTTCTTCAGCAGTAATTACAGCAACCACATAATTGTCTCCTAGTTCAAATGGTTCTGAAACATCGTCTACGTCGTTTTCATATACCCATCTTACAATATTTCTTGCAGTACCAATTCCTTGAATGTCAAAATCATTTGCTTTAATGCCCACGGCAGGAATAGCTTGTTTTGCTAATTTAACTGCAGAAGCATTAAAAGACTTAATATCCTTACTACCTGAAGCAAATTGTGCTGCAGCTGTTGAGGCCGCATTAATAGTTTCGTTACTTGGCATTACCATTTTAGATAAATAAGCAATTTTATACGCAGGTCCTCTTGTTGTTTGATTTAATACTTCCATGTAGTGATAACCAAAATCTGTTTTAACAACAGCCTTTGTGCCTACTGGATTGTCGAAAGAAAAATCATTGAACGCAGGAACCATTTTCGCCTGAGGGAACATTTCATATTTTCCACCAGTTGCTTTACTTCCAGCGTCATCTGAATATTTAGCCACCATCTCGTCAAAAGACGCGCCACCTCTAATAGCCAAGCTAATACTATCTGCTAATTTTTTAGCAACACTGTCGTCTCTAACTTGTTGACCATTTTGTGGATTCACCGTTGCAATTAATATATGTCTAACGCTTGCGCTATCGGGCCATTGTTTAACACCTAATACTTTTGCAATTGTAAAGTTTCTTCCATCTACATAAGGGCCATAAACACCACCCACACCTACATTTAATACAGAATCCTTTTCTGGTATTTGAAGTGACTTTTTGCTAATATAACTATCATAATAAGGAATCTCTGTCCCCACCTTGTTTAAAAACTTAGCGGTCTCTGTGCTGTTTTTAAATTCTTGTTTATAAGATTCAATGTCATTTCTTGCTGTGATTGAATCGGCAGCAGAAGGTGCAGCGCTAAATCCTACAAAAGAAATATTGCGGCTCGCTTCTTCTACTTGGTAAGCGGCGGCGTTTTCTTTTAAATAAGAAGCAACATCCTCATCACTTACTTTTATAGTGCTATCTACAATGGTGGTGTAGGGTATGCCTACAAAAGAAATGCTCGCAATTGCGTTTGCTTCCGCATATTGTTTTTCAGCCAACCATTTTGGAACCTGTACGCCCTTTACCACTAATACCTGATATTTATTTCTTAATCTATTTTCAATAGAAGGTTCTATATATACTTTTTCAATTTGTTTTACTTGCTCTACGTTTTTGCTCTTTTTAATTTGAGCTACCGCTTGCTTCGCTTCGTTTACTTTAAACTCGCCTGTTGCCTGGTCGGTAAATTCTTGTTTAAATGGAGATTCATTTCCAAATAAAACATCAGATAATTCTTTTGTACCCACAGATAGGCCTAATTTATTTTCTTCATCTTTTAATAAAAGACGATCTACTTCTTGATTCCATAAATAACCAATCAATTGCTCTCTTTTTACACCTTGTGATGCATAGTTCTGCAATTGCAATTCTAGTTTTTCCTCAAACTCTATTTTATTGATAGTCTGACCATTTACTTTACCTAGTGTTGTGATATCACTAGCGCCTCTTTTTCTACCAATTCCATCTTGCAGGATAAAGGCAATAAGGGCAATTGCAATAATACCAAAGATGATCCAAGCACCTCTTTCTCTAATGTTCTGAATAATTGACATATATATATAATTATAGGAGGGCAAAAATAATGTTTTCTATCAAGTAAAAGGGGGTCTGAACTTAGTTTTTGAGCATATTTAAGCAGAAAGGGGGTATAAAAAACTAACATAGGCTAAGTGGATAATTAAATATTTCGGGGATATCTATGGTTTTGGGGTGAATAAACCTGCATAAAAAAGAATAACCTTATTGCACTTCTATAATTTTACAATTTCTACGCTAATAACCCCGTATTTATACCCGTTAATTAACAGTGTGTAAGCTGTGTATTATTTTATAAAGTATATAATAATCTATATTTAGATAATATAAGAAAACCAATATAACCCTTACTGGTATTGTATTTTAAGAAATTAAATATATATATTATACAAAAAAAGTAAATAGTGTATAACTAAGATATTAAGATATACACAGGCGTAATAGTATTAGTTTATTTATATAAATGTATTAATACTTAATACTACAATAGAAATGCACATATTGCTTTTTAACCGATCAATTAAAATAAACTACTTTTATACCGAACCAGTAAAACCTGTTTCTTTCCCTTTAAAACAATCAAAAAATGCATTTATATACCCCCGTTTTAGCTAAAATAAATACTTTAAAAATTAATTTAAAAAAATACTAAATTTATTACTAAATAAATAATTAATTGATAATCAATAAATTAAATCATAAATAAGCATAAATTAATATAAAAACTAAGCTAATTAGTAAAAAAATACTAAATATTTTAGTTTATTAACAATTTATCCCTACCTTCACATAAATATTTAAAGAAAAACATAAAACGACTAACCATGAGTAACCCAAACGTAGAAAAATTAAAAGCCTTAAAATTAACCATTGATAAAATCGACAAAGATTATGGTAAAGGTAGTGTGATGATGATGAATGAAAGAAGCCAGGAACCACAAGAAGTAATTTCTACTGGATCTATTGGCTTAGACACAGCGTTAGGAATTGGCGGTTTACCAAAAGGAAGAATTATTGAAATATACGGACCAGAATCTTCTGGTAAAACAACGGTAGCAATACATGTTATTGCAGAAGCACAAAAGAAAGGTGGAATGTGTGCAATTATTGATGCAGAACATGCATTCGATAGCGCCTATGCAAAAAAATTAGGAGTAGATGTAGATAATTTATTAGTCTCTCAACCAGACTATGGCGAACAAGCTTTAGAAATTGCAGACCGTTTAATTTTATCTGGAGCAATTGATGTACTAGTGATAGACTCAGTAGCAGCGCTAGTTCCAAAGAGTGAGTTAGAAGGTGAAATGGGTGATAGTAAAATGGGATTACATGCAAGATTAATGAGTCAAGCATTAAGAAAATTAACAGCAACTATTAATAAAACAAATACTATTTGCATTTTTATTAATCAGCTTAGAGAAAAAATTGGTATTGTTTTTGGTAATCCAGAAACAACTACAGGAGGAAACGCTTTAAAATTTTATGCTTCTGTTAGATTAGATATAAGAAGAATGGCACAAATTAAAGACGGCGATGAAGCAATAGGAAATAGAGTAAAAGTAAAAGTGGTAAAAAATAAAGTAGCCCCTCCTTTTAGAGCCGCAGAATTTGAAATTATTTTTGGAGAAGGAATAAGTAAAATTGGAGAAATTATTGATATGGGTGTAGAACTAGAGATTATACAAAAAAGCGGAAGCTGGTTTAGCTATGATAGCAACAAACTAGGACAGGGCCGCGATTCAGTAAAAACCATTTTACACGATAATCCAGAAATGGCGAATGAAATAGAAGCAAAAATTAGAGCCAAAATTGCTTTAAAAGCAGAAGAGGCCGCAAAATAATGATTTTGGTTTTTTAGGGTTAGTTAGTATAAACCGCATCAATTATGGTGCGGTTTTTTTATATTTATAAAAAAAAGAGTGATATCTATTTTAAAACTTTTTATTAGAGCTGCGCTCTGGCTTTTTTGCGCAGAAATAAATACAAAGAATAAATATTTATTAAAAACAAACGGGCCATTATTAATTATTGCCAACCACCCCAACTCTTTTTTAGATGCTATTATTATTGGCTCTAGATATAATAGAAGAATACATTTTTTAGCAAGGGGCGATGTATTTACTAAAAGACACCACCGCTTTTTATTAAAGCTATTAAATATGATCCCCGTGTATAGGCTAAGAGAGGGAAAAGAGTTCTTACACCTTAATGAATATGCTTTTGTAGAATCTGCAAGGCTATTAAAAAACAAGGAAGCCGTTTTAATATTTATTGAAGGAACCTGTTTAAATACCAACCAAATTCAACCTTTTAAAAAAGGAACCGCCAGAATTTTACAAGGATGTCATGCGGAAAACCTGTTTCCTCAAATTCATCTTGCGGGCATTTCTTATAATAATTTTAAAGGCATAGGAAAAAGAGTAAATCTTTGTTTAGATACATTTACCCAAGACAAGCCAATAATAACAGCGAAAGATAGGGTAGATTTTAATAACCATGTCTTTTTAAAACTATCTACATTAATTCTTCCTACCGCCCACACGCCCCATATCAAAAAAAATGCGCTTTATTATTTTAACAAGCCCTTTTATCATTTAGTGTATGCATTTGTAGATAAAAAAACAAAGGGCACTGTATTTTTTGATTCTGTTTTGTTTGGTGTATTATTTTTCCTATACCCCATATACCTAATAGTAATAATATTCTTTTTACAATTTATTAGCATACCACAACCAATAATTTTTGGTACCTTGGGCTTGTTGTTTTTATTAAGAAATCAAACCATGTCCATTAGCTAATCTTTCAAATTAATTATTATGGCAAACAATATGAGAAGGCTTGAAAAGAGAAAAAAAATTGCACTTATAGCGCACGATAATAAAAAAAAGGATTTAATAGAGTGGGCTGTATATAACAAAGCGGCTTTAGCTAAACATATACTTGTAGCTACTGGCACAACAGGCAGGTTAATAGAAGAAGCCTTAGACCAGCCCGTAAAAAAATTATTAAGCGGACCTCTTGGAGGAGATCAACAAATTGGGGCCATGATTGCCACAGGAGATATTGATGTTATCTTTTTCTTTTTTGATCCCATGGAAGCACAACCCCACGATAGTGATGTGAAAGCCTTATTAAGACTGGCCGTTGCCTGGAACCTACCCATGGCCTGCGATAGAACCACCGCCGATTTTTTAATGACCTCTCGTTTTATGCAAGAGGTTTATGAATATAAACTTCCAGACTATACCCATTATTTAAAAAGAAATATTTAATTTATAACGCCTTAATACTTTTCTATGAAAAACATATTTTTTAAAAAAACAATTACAGCAACCAGCCTTTGTTTTATTTCGTTGTTTATTGTAAGCAACCAGTCCTTTGCGCAAAATATAATACTTGGCTTTAAAACTGCCGATAAACAAAATAAAATTGAAAAAGATTTTGACGCACAATTAAACGCGGCTAGAGTTGGACAAAACATAAAACTACTTTCTTCTATTCCACACCATGTGGGATCTGTTGGAGGAAAATTTGTATCTGATCAAATTGTAAAAATATTTAAAGACGCTGGTTGGGAAACCAAAACAGAAGTATATCAATTAATGTTTCCTATGCCTCTTACGCGTGTACTTGAAATGTCGGGCGCCACTAACTATAAAGCAAAACTAAAAGAAACACCACTTAAAGAAGATGCTACTTCTAATCAAGCCGATCAGTTACCTACTTATAATTGTTGGAGTGCTGATGGAGATGTAACAGCCAATTTAGTTTTTGTAAACTATGGTTTACCAGAAGACTATGAAACACTAGCCAAATATGGTATTGATGTAAAAGGAAAAATAGTAATTGCAAAATATGGTCGCAGCTGGAGAGGCATTAAACCAAAAGTAGCACAAGAGCACGGAGCTATTGGTTGTTTAATTTATTCAGATCCTATAGACGACGGCTATGGTGCAGGAGATGAATACCCTATTGGCGCATTTAAAAACGATCAAACTGTTCAAAGGGGTTCTATTATGGATATGGTAATTTATCCTGGAGACCCAACCACCCCAAATATTGCCTCTACTGCTAATGCACCAAGAGTAGACCATAACGATGCGGTGAACTTATTAAAAATACCGGTACTTCCTATTAGTTATGGCGACGCTGCTCCTTTATTAAAAGATATGGCAGGCCCTGTTGCACCAAGAGAATGGGGCGGCGGACTTCCTTTCACTTATCATATTGGTCCAAGTAAATCAACGGTGCATTTAAAATTAGCATTTGATTGGAAACTAAGACCCGGCATTAATGTAATTGCGACTATTAAAGGATCTGAATTTCCCGATCAGTGGATTGTGAGAGGTAATCACCACGATGGTTGGGTAAATGGCGCAGCCGACCCTATTAGTGGTATGGCCGCTGAATTAGAAGAAGCCATTGCAATTGGTGGATTATTAAAACAAGGATGGAGACCTAAAAGAACACTAGTGTATTGCGCTTGGGATGCAGAAGAACCGGGATTAATGGGTTCTACAGAATGGGTAGAAGACCATGCGGCAGAATTACAAGCGAAGGCGGTGGCTTATATAAATTCAGATGGAAACGGAAGAGGCTTTTTAGGAGCCGAGGGTTCACATGCATTCTCTCCCTTAATTACTGAAATTAGTAAAACGGTTATTGACCCACAAACAGGTGTAACGGTTTTTGAAAGATCAAAAGCAGCAAGAGCAACTAGTGCAAGTGGAACGGCTGCAAAAAAAGAAGCGTATGCATCTACTAATTATCCTTTAGGTGCAATGGGATCTGGCTCTGATTATTCTTCCTTTATACAACACTTGGGAATACCTTCTTTAAATATTGGATTTGGTGGTGAAGATGATGGAGGAGAATATCATTCTATTTATGATTCTTATGATATGTATAAGAGATTTAAGGACCCCACCTTTATTTATGGAGTAACGCTTGCACAAACAGCAGGAAGAGCCGCACTAAGACTAGCAGATGCCGATGTTTTACCATTTGATTATACAGTGCTTCATTCTACTATTAAAGGATACATCTCTGAATTAATGAATAATGTAGATCAATTAAGAGAGAAGACCCTTATCGAAAATGAACTAGTTAATAAAAAAGCATATGCTTATGCGGCTGATCCCAGAGAAGCCTTAACAATACCAAAGGTTACAGCCGAAGTGCCTTATATAGATTTTTCTGCAATTTTAAATGCGCTAGCTAAATTAGAAAAAGCAGCTGCACATGTAGAAGAAATAAAAGCAAGTGGAAATGCAACACAGCTTGCTGCACTGAATTCAAAAATTTATACAGCAGAACAAAAATTATTATCAGATGCGGGTCTTCCACGCAGACCTTGGTTTAAGCATACCATTTACGCACCAGGATTTTATACTGGATATGGCGTTAAAACCGTTCCAGGCGTGCGTGAGGCCATTGAACAAAAGAATTGGGCAGAAACCAAAGAACAAATAACAGAAACCGCTAAGGCCATTGAAAAACTTTCTATGTTTTTAGATGCGCTATAGCATGTAAATTTGCCAATGCCTTTTCAATTAGAATCCTCCTATATCCCGTCGGGCGATCAGCCTGCAGCCATACAAGCACTCACCGACGGGGTTTTAGAGGGAGAAAGATATCATACACTTCTCGGCGTAACAGGAAGTGGTAAAACTTTTACCATTGCCAACCTTATACAAAACGTACAAAGGCCAACACTTGTTTTAACACATAATAAAACATTAGTAGCGCAGCTTTACGGAGAGTTCAAACAATTTTTTCCTAATAATGCCGTGGGTTATTTCGTTTCTTACTACGATTATTATCAACCCGAAGCCTATTTACCTACTTCCGGTGTTTACATCGAAAAAGATTTAAGCATTAATGAAGAGCTTGACAAATTAAGACTACAAGCCACTGCACAATTATTAAGTGGGCGCAGAGATATTATTATTGTAGCAAGTGTGAGTTGTATTTATGGTATGGGTAATCCTACTGAATATGAAAAGGGAATTATAAGAATTAGTGCTGGCATGGTTTTGCCGAGACAGGCTTTTTTACATGCACTTGTCAATAGTCTATATCATAGAACGGTCACGGAATTTGATAGAGGCTCTTTTAGAGTGAACGGCGACACAGTAGACATTCGACTACCCTATGTTGACTATGGATATCGCATTACCTTTTTCGGAGATGAAATAGAATCTATTGAAAGTATAGAAGTGGAAAGCGGCAAAAGAATTGAGACCATGGAAAACGCTGCTATCTTTCCCGCAAATTTATATTTAGCCCCTAAGGATTTAGTGCAAGAAATTATTTATGAAATTCAAGATGAAATGCGCGCGCAGGTAGAGTATTTTAAAAATACAGGCAAGCATATAGAAGCACAAAGAATAAAAGAGCGCGTTGAATATGATATTGAAATGATTAGAGAGTTGGGTTATTGTACGGGCATTGAAAACTATTCACGATTTTTTGATAGAAGAAACCCTGGCACTAGGCCCTTTTGCTTACTAGATTATTTCCCCAAGGATTTTTTATGTGTAGTAGATGAAAGCCATGTAACCATTCCGCAAATTTCAGGAATGTATGGTGGAGATAGAAGTAGAAAAATGAATTTAGTGGAATATGGGTTTAGACTTCCAAGTGCTATTGATAATAGGCCACTGAATTTTAATGAATTTGAAAATATGGTAGGTCAGTCTATATTTGTAAGTGCCACACCAGGAGAATATGAACTAGAAAAAACAGCAGGCTTAATTATTGAACAAGTCGTAAGACCCACGGGGCTACTGGATCCTCCTATAGAAGTGCGCCCAACGAAAAATCAAATAGACGATTTGTTAGAAGAGATAGCTATGCAGGTTGAAAAGGGAGACCGCGTTTTAGTAACCACGCTTACTAAAAAAATGGCCGAAGAAATGGACCGCTATTTAAGTCGTATTCAAATTAAATCAAAATATATACACAGTGATATAGATGCGCTAGAGCGTGTAGAAATTTTAAGAGAATTAAGATTGGGTGTGATTGATGTATTAGTGGGTGTAAATTTATTAAGAGAGGGTTTAGACTTACCCGAAGTATCACTAGTGGTGGTATTAGATGCAGATAAGGAGGGCTTTTTAAGAAATGAAAAATCGCTTACGCAAACAGCGGGTAGGGCTGCTAGAAATGTAAACGGACGCGTAATATTTTACGCCGATCAAATTACCAAGAGCATGCGCCGCACCATGGATGAAACCGACAGAAGAAGGGCCAAGCAAATAAAATATAATGCAGAAAACAATATTACCCCCACCACTATTATAAAAAGTATTGAACAAGTAATGGCCCAAAGCGCTGTATTAGATATTAAAGGCTTTACTTTAAATAATATAAATATTAAAACCAGCGATGATCTTGAAATGGTTACAAATGCCTCTGATGAATTTAAAACCATTCCACAAATAGAAAAAGCTATTACGCAAACTAAAAAGCAAATGGATAAATTTGCGAAGGCCTTAGACTTTATGGAAGCTGCGAAACTAAGAGATGAAATGTTTAGGTTAGAAGCGCAATTAGAAAAAATGAAGAATACTTAATTTTATAATAATGTCAGAAGTTTTAGCATCTATATATAACGGATTAGTCCAAACTACTTGGATAGAAGCCATTGCGGTGATCTCTGGCATTGTTTCTGTGTGGTATAGTAGAAAAGAAAATATTTTAGTATTTCCAACGGGTCTCTTAAATACCACTATTTATATTTACCTAAGTTTAAAAGGACATTTATTAGGAGAAGCAAGTGTGAACTTATATTATACCATTATGAGTTTGTATGGCTGGTATTTATGGACCAGAAAAAACACAAGCAATCAAGCATTCATTTTACAAATAACAAATAGTAATACTAAAGAAAGAATACAACAGTTTTTATTTTTCGCTGGAGTCTATGCACTTATTTATTTTTCTTTAGTCTATTTAAAACAATCCTTTGCACCAGAAGCTATTCCTTGGGCGGACGCCCTTGCTAGCGCATCGGCCTATACGGCTATGTGGCTAATGGCAAAGAAAAAAGTGGAGAGTTGGTTTTGGTGGGTGGTTACCAATATCGCCTCCATACCTTTGTATTTTATAAAGGGATATGCATTCACTAGCGTTCAATTTATTGTATTATTAATATTAGCCATAGCAGGATGGATAGAGTGGAGTAGAAAAGCAAATATTGCTAAAAACATGAATCAAGCTTAAAAAACACCCAACGTAAAAAATGTCCAAAGAAGTACATAGTTCAAATACAAAGCTGCAAAAAATTGTAGTACTAGGCCCTGAATCTACAGGAAAGTCAACGCTTTGCGAGCAGTTGGCAAAACATTATGGAGTGCTAGATTGTAAGGAATATGCTAGACAATACTTACATGAAAATGGGACAAAATATAATTTCGAAGATTTATTAACAATTGCGAAGGGGCAATTAACATTAGAGCAGCAGGCCATCGAAAAAGCAGAGCAGCTATTTATAGAGCAATCAAAAAACAAAATAATTATTGACACCGACATGTATGTTATGAAGGTATGGTGTGAATATGTTTTTAATAACTGCCACACTTATATTTTAGATCAAATACATACAAGAAAATACGACCTCTATCTTTTATGTGATATAGACCTAACTTGGTCCCCAGACGAAATGAGAGAATACCCTGATGAAAAACCAAGAAAAGAGTTGTTTGCTATTTATAAAGATATTTTAATCAACCAAAATACACCTTGGGGCATTGTGAGTGGTGTGGGCGAACAAAGAACACAAAACGCTATTAAACTAATTGATAAAAATTTAGGCAAATAATCTTCGAAAGAAAAGTATAAAGTATTTCAAGACCATCGCCCTGGCTTTTTATACTAAGTTTATTTTTTTAATAGGGCTGCTACATCCTCATCCGTTTCAATATTATTCATCTCTCTTAGAATTTGTGGATAGCGCCAAGAAACCCTTCTTGTCATGGGTCGGGCTGTGAATTTTTTCGGATTGGGAAAACCCGCCACCATCATAGCAGCTTCAGCCCTAGATAAATTTTTAGCAGACTTCTTAAAATAATGTTGCGCAGCAGCCTCTACTCCAAAACAACCCGGCCCTGTTTCAATTACATTTAAGTACACTTCTAAAATTCTTTGCTTACCCCAAATAAGTTCAATTAAAAAAGTAAAATAAACCTCTGGAA
>Ga0222712_10002902_pt1 | contig 19179 bp, 18 predicted proteins | sample C33_657DmetaG_FD_165043 | JGI IMG/M metagenome (GOLD analysis project Ga0222712, IMG submission 165043) | Estuarine water microbial communities from San Francisco Bay, California, United States - C33_657D | ecosystem: Environmental > Aquatic > Marine > Unclassified | place: USA: California... | reverse complement strand
TGAAAAAATACAATCCGGTATTGAAGAAAGTTACTTTACATAAAGAAATTAAATAGATTTAATATTCAGGAATTATGGCTAAGAAGGTAGTTGCAACACTAAAGAAAGAAGGAGGCGTTAAGTACGCCAAAATCATAAAGGCGGTTAAAAATCCAACCACAGGAGCGTATACATTCAGAGAAGAGATTGTTCTTCAGGATGAAGTAAATGCTGCGTTGAAAAACTAGTTTTTCAATTTATTGGATTTATTAATTAGGCTTCATGAAAGTCCCTTTTTTCGAAGGGACTTTTTTATTTTTCATTGATTTTTAATTTCTACAGATACTCATGGGACTATTCGATTTTTTAAAAAAGAAGCCCGCTGTTCAAGAGCAAGAGGAAATAATTGCGTTGGACAAGGGACTAGAGAAGACAAAAACGGGCTTAATCACCAAGATGAGTCGCGCGGTTCTTGGGAAGTCCAAAGTCGATGAAGAGGTATTGGATGAGCTGGAGGAGGTATTGCTTAGCTCAGATGTGGGAGTGGCAACCACGTTAAAAATCATTGAGCGAATTGAGCGAAGAATAGAGCGAGATCGTTTCGTCTCTACGGAAGAGTTAGACCAAGTGCTTCGAGAGGAAGTGGCTGGTTTATTAGAGGAAAATCAATCGACAGATTTAGAAAATGCATTTGCCGAGCCTAAACAAAAACCCTATGTGATTTTGGTGGTGGGCGTCAACGGCGTAGGAAAAACAACAACCATCGGGAAATTGGCATCTCAATTTCATCAAAATGGGTTAAAAGTAGTTTTGGGTGCAGCCGACACTTTTAGAGCTGCGGCAGTAGACCAATTAAAATTATGGGGAGAGCGAGTAGGAGTTCCAGTGATCGATCATGGAATGAATACAGATCCAGCAGCAGTGGCATTTGATACCGTGAAACAGGCTGTCGAAATGAATGCAGACATCGTGATCATTGACACCGCGGGTCGTTTACACACGAAGGTCAACTTAATGACGGAGTTGGGTAAAATCAAACGTGTCATACAGAAATTCATCCCTGAAGCTCCGCATGAAGTAATGCTCGTTTTAGATGGGTCGACCGGCCAAAATGCATTTATTCAGGCGCAAGAATTTACCAAAGTAACCGAAGTAACTTCCTTAGCTATCACCAAATTAGACGGAACGGCAAAGGGCGGAGTGGTCATAGGTATCTCGGACCAATTCAAGATTCCCGTTAAATACATTGGCGTAGGCGAGAAAATTTCAGATCTACAAGTTTTTAACAAAACGGCTTTTGTTGAGTCTATTTTCGCCAAAAAATAATTACTTATTTTGTTCTTTGGCCCAAGTATCTTTTAGGGTAACGGTCCGATTGAATACAAGTTTTTCGGGACTTGCATCTGGATCTAAGCAATAATATCCTTTTCTAATAAATTGGACTGCTTTGTTTACACTAGCTGAGCGTAAGCTTCTCTCCACAAAAGCCTTTTCAGTAATTTGAACGGATTCAGGGTTAATGAATTTCATGAAATCATCACCAAGTTCTGAAGCATCTTCTACGATAAGTAATCGATCAAAAGATCTAATTTCCGCTTCGACGGCATGCGGAATGGAAACCCAATGAATGGTTCCTTTCACATGAATTTCTGAGGTATCTGAACCTGATTTGCTATTGGGGAAATGCGTCGCATAAATGGCCTTAACAGTTCCATCTTCATTCAAATCAAAAGATTCACATTTAATGATGTAGGCGCCTTTTAATCGGACCATCAAATCAGGGCCTAGTCGGAAAAATTTCTTAGGTGGATCCAACATGAAATCCTCCCTTTCAATATAGAGGTTTTTGGAGAAAGGCACTGAGCGAGTACCTGATTCAGGATCTTCAGGATTATTTTCGATCGCTAATTCCTCGACTTGATCTTCGGGATAATTGGAGATTACTAGTTGAACTGGGTCCAAAACGGCCATTACTCGGTCCGCCGATTTATTCAAATCTTCCCGGATACAAAATTCCAGCAAACTTAAATCGATCAAATTATCTCTTTTAGCCACCCCTATTCGATCGCAAAAATTACGAATGGAAGTTGCCGTGTAACCGCGTCTTCTTAAACCGGAAATAGTAGGCATGCGGGGATCATCCCAGCCATGGACGATTTTCTCATTGACCAATTGCAACAACTTACGTTTACTCATCACCGTGTGGGATAAGTTCAGTCGGGCAAATTCATATTGATGCGTTGGGAAAATGGTTAATTTTTCAATGAACCAATCATATAAAGGTCTATGCACGTCAAATTCCAACGTACAAATGGAATGGGTAATTCCTTCAATCGAGTCACTTTGGCCATGTGCAAAATCATACATGGGATAGATGCACCATGCATTTCCTGTTCTATGATGCGCCATGTGTCGAATGCGATACATCAAAGGGTCACGCATGTGCATATTGGCATGAGCCATATCTATTTTGGCCCTCAAAACTTTGGCCCCATCCGCATGAATACCATCACGCATCTCTTTAAATAAGGTCAAGTTTTCGTCAACTGTTCTATTTCTAAAGGGGCTTTCTGTTCCTGCACTGGTAGGGGTCCCTTTTTGTGCCGCTATTTGTTCAGCCGTAGAATCGTCGACATAGGCCAATGATTTTTTAATCAGGTCTACGGCAAATTGATATAATTGTTCGAAATAATTAGACGCATAAAGTTCGTTTTCCCAGGTGAAACCAAGCCAACTAACATCCTTTTTGATGGCTTCCACATATTCGGTTTCTTCTGTAATGGGATTTGTGTCATCAAATCTAAGGTTTGTTTTACCACCAAACTTAAGCGCCAAACCAAAATTCAAGCAAATACTTTTAGCATGACCAATGTGCAAATACCCATTGGGCTCAGGAGGGAAACGAGTAAAAATTCCGTTTGAATACTGGCCTGAGGCTAAATTTTGCTGAATTATTTCTTCTAAAAAGTTAAGCGATTTGGGTTTGGAATCGTCCATTATTAAATGTTTCTGGGCTTATTTTAAAATTGCAATCGTTTTGAATTTGCAAATTATTGAAATCAATTTTAAAATTACACATAAAATCAACACAAAATATAAGAATAGAGCTTATATTAAGGTTATTTAAACAATCGAAAAAAAATAATACCTAAAAATAAATTTCTTATATAATTTGCAAAATAATTTTTAACTTGCCTACTGAAAAAATCGACTAACCATTTTTTTCATAAAATCTACACAATTATATCTTTAAGATAATGGCTAAAAATTTAAAACTCAGTTTAATCGCAATCTTGTCCGTATTAGGATTTTATCAGCTTCAGGCGCAAAATCCACGTATAAATGGTAGATCGGGCTCTGTTACCTATCAAGTGCCAGCAGGCTGGGGTAAAACATTAGTAGCTTCAGGCTGTGCACCTGGATCAAAATACGATTGGTCATTTACTCGTAGAGACTACAATGGACGATTTGAAAGTATGACAAATGATTGGGATATCGTTTATGGAGGCGCTGGGGATGGCAGTAACGTTACAGCAATAACAAACCCATTCACAAGTTCATTTCCAAATATTGAGAATGAAATAGCATACCAATATAAGGTACAATGTTCTATTGGTGGAGTTGTACAAGGTAGTTCAACCACAGCTAATATTATTACTTACAGAGAACCAGAAAAATATGTTCCGAGAGACGTTCGTGTTATTGGAGTAAGCTGCGGAGATTTAAATAATAATAATGCGGGAGGCCGAGTAACCATGGAAGCGGATGGCTGCTACCAAGAAACTCAGTGGACTGATCCTAAAGGTGTTACTATCGATGGCCCTGGTCCTGCCTATGCTGTCACTAATGACTATTTGGTTGGAACATATCAAGTAGCCTGTGCTTTGGAAGGTTATAATTACAGTACTGGCCAAAATGAAACCACATTTTCTGGAAAGAAATCAATAACAATCGGCAAGTACTATGCTCCTCCGGCAGCTTTTAGTACTTATTTCCCCGACGTACCTAATGACACTAAATTTGATATTAAAGTTTGTAAGAACTCTGCAGGTTATAAAGTTGTAACAAATATCAACTATGATTTGTACCAAAAATATTTTGATATATCATGGAAGTGGGATAACATGGGTAAAGGGGCAAAAACTATTGCTACCAATGTTGGCTCAATCACAACAAACTTTGACGGTATATTTACAATGACCGTAAAAGCAAGAGATCAATATTGTGGATCAAGAGAATCCTACAATACCATATCTAGAGTTGAGCCATTAGCTAATGCGTCTATAGAGGGTATTAAGCAATATTGCCCAGATGGTGGCACAACTGTATTAACAGCAACAAACGCTACCAATGGTAATACTTATGATTGGTATGTGAATGGGGTACTAAGTACAACTTTAGGATCAGCTTCCAATGCTACTATTGGCGAGACGTTAAAATTGAAAGTAGGCTATACTTCAAAAAATGGTGACTCTAATGGCATTGGCTGTAAATCAGATATATCTGATGAGGTATCGATAACGATGTTTGATCGTCCAAAGACACCTACGATTACTGCATTAACCAAATTAAGATTCTGTGAAGGAGCCCCATTCAATGCAAAATTACAGTCTTCATTAGATTCCTTAAGTGGTGAAGCTACGAAGTTCCTTTGGAGCAATACATTGACAACTAGAGAAATTGATGTGACGAAAGCAGGTTTCTTTACCGTTAAAGTAACTGATATCAATGGATGTACTTCATTAGAATCTGCGCCAACTGAAATACAAGTGTTGCCAATTTCAGTGGCACCGGATCTTTACCCTAAGACTCCTACCATTACAGCATTAACCAAATTAGGATTCTGTGAAGGAACTCCAATCAACGCGAAATTACAGTCTTCTTTAGATGATTTAAGTGGTGCGGCTACGAAGTTCCTTTGGAGTAATGCATTGACAACAAGAGAAATCGATGTAAATAAAGCAGGTCTATATACCGTTAAAGTGACTGATATTAATGGCTGTACTTCATTAGCCTCTGCGCCAACTGAAGTAAAAGTGTTGCCATTGCCAGCTGCGCCAGTGATTGTAGCGGGTGGACCAACTATTTTCTGTCAAAGAGCTGATGCTGATTTTGGTACATTTAATTCTGTAACCTTAACGGCAACTTCAGTCAATGATGTAACTTGGTACGGTAAACTAAGCACAGCTAAATTATTAGCCGGTAAAGTTTTAGCTGGAGTTAGAACAAGTGATACTTATTTCACCACAGCTACTGATTTAAATGGATGTATTTCTAAAAACTCTAACGAAATCAAAGTAACAGTACAAACAAATCCGGCTGTTACTTCAGATACTAAAATATTAAAAGAAGGAGTTTATACGATTAAGGCCATTAACTTCCCTTCAGCAGCCACTGTTAACGCAACAAGTGCTGGCGAATATGAGTGGAAATTTGGTTCAGCTGCCTTGATTTCAAAAACATTCGTATCGAAAGTAAAAACAGCTGGTGATTATACTACTCGTAGAAAATACCTTTATACCATTGAAGGTACACCATTAACATGTTGGACTGATTTAGTTAAATATGCTTATGTAGTAGATCCTGAATTTAAAGGTGTTGCGATTTATCCAAACCCAATAACTAGCTCTAATGTGACTATTGAAATCTTAGATGATTGGACTGGAGCAGATGTATCTATTTATGATATGGTTGGCCGTCCAGTATTTGCAGGTAAAATTGCAAGCTCAGATGGAACAGACGGAAGAAACACATTGAATGTAGGAGGTTTAGGAAACGGAATCTACATACTTCAAGTGAAGTCTACAGCTGATAAATCATATGTAGGTAAGATTATTGTAAACAAATAATCTTCCATTCAAATTAAATATTAAGCCATTCTGGAAAACCAGAATGGCTTTTTTTATGAAAAAAACAGCAATCACTTATCTTCTATTTTTTGTTTCGCTGATTACATTGGGACAATGGCATACTATCACCTTGCCAACGACAGCGTCATTTAGAGCACTTAAATCATTTAAAAATGAAATCTGGATTGGCGGAACTAAAGGAACCTATATTCATTCTAAAGAAGAAGGAAAAACTTGGGAGGTCAAACAAGTTGCAGGGGCGGAAAATTTAGACTTTAGAGACCTCGTTATTCTTAACAATAAAGAGATTATTTTGATGAGTGCCGGACCATCTGAAAAAGATGCGGCCAAACTATATAAAACAAAGGATGGAGGGCAATCATGGGAAGTAATACTGCATATAAAAGAACCGAAATACTTTTTTGACGCAATTGCATGGGATCAGAAAAAAGGAATAGGCTATTTATTATCTGATCCCATCGATCAAAAATTTGTTCTTTTTAAACTACTACAAAACGGAAGCAATATTGAACCCATTAACTTAATCAATTTCCCTACATTATTACCGAGAGAGGCAGCTTTTGCGGCAAGTGGGTCCAGTTTACTCTGGATGAATAAAAAATTAACCATTATTTCAGGAGGGGGCCATCATGCTAGAATATTTCAAAGCTTAAATCATGCCTTGGAATCATGGGAAATAACCAACAGTATTATTCCAGCAGACACCACGAGTGGTTTTTTTACTATTGCAGCAAAAAATAAAAATCATTTTTGGGTTGCAGGGGGTAATTATTTAAATCTTAATTCGAGCGAAATTCCCATAACAGAATCTAAAGATGGAGGCACAAATTGGACCCCCATCAAAAGCCCACTACCTAATAACTATTACATCGAAAAAGTCATTTGGTCGAGTCCGTATTGGATTGTAACAGGGCCTGCTGGAAGTTATGCATTTCACTCCCGCTTAAACCAGTGGAAAAAATTAAGTGATAGCCACTACCACAATATTATAGCTACAAAGCATAAAATAATTGGCGTAGGCGCAAAAGGCCAAATCGGATACTTCGATAAATCAGAGTTACAAGCCTTATTTTTTCCTAAAAAATAAAGAAATCGGCGTGCCTTCCAACTTAAATGCTTTCCGCATTTGATTCTCTAAATACCTTTCATAACTCTCCTTGATATATTGAGGTAAATTACAGAAGAAAATAAACGTAGGGTAAGGAGTAGATACCTGCGTGCAATATTTAATCTTTATATATTTTCCTTTCCATGCAGGAGGAGGATAATTCTGGATGACTTCTAACATCACATCATTCAATTTAGAGGTCGATACTTTTTGTGATCTATTCTCAAATACTTCAAGCATTTTTTCAACTACCTGAAAAATTCGCTTCTTTTCTAATACTGAAGTAAATATAACAGGCATGTAGTTTAAGGGCGCTAAACGCTCTTTCAGGGCATTCTCAAGCTTAATAGAAGTATTAGTATCCTTAGCAACTAAATCCCATTTATTAATCATTAAAACGATTCCCTTTTTGGCTTTATCGGCCATACTAATAATGTTCATGTCTTGAGCCTCTAAACCCGTATTGTGGTCTATGGTCGTTGCGTCAATCAATATAATGGCTATATCGCATTCTTCTAAAGCCTTAATAGACCTCAAAACAGAATAGTACTCTATGTTGTCGTCTACACGTGCTTTACGCCGTATTCCTGCGGTATCAGTGATAATAAAATCTTTGCCATAAAGAGTATAGTGATTTTGGATCGCATCCCGAGTAGTACCAGCCAAATCAGTTACAATCGAACGGTCTTTACCTAATAAAGCATTCAAAAATGATGATTTCCCTACATTGGGTCTTCCTAAAATAGCGACTCTTGGCACACCGGCTTCAGGATTCTCTTCACCCTCTTCTTCAAAATGAGAAATCATGACGTCCAGCATATCTCCAGTACCACTACCACTTTCAGCAGCTATAGGGAAAGGATCACCTAATCCTAACTCATAAAATTCAGCGGCAGCATAGGCCTTTTCATGCGTATCCGCCTTATTTGCGATTAAAATGACAGGTTTTTTAGATTTTCTTAAAACTTTTGCAAAGTCCTTATCCAAATCTGTCAATCCTGTTTGACAATCCACCACAAACAATAAAACGTTGGATTCTTCGATGGCCATTTCAACTTGCTCGCGAATGGCACCTTCAAAAATATCCTCAGACCCATGGACATATCCACCTGTATCAATAACAGTGAAAAACTTACCTGTCCACTGGCCATATCCATAATGACGATCTCGAGTTACCCCCGACATATTATCCATAATGGCCTTTCTTTGCTCAATCAAACGATTAAAAAGCGTTGATTTACCAACATTTGGACGACCTACAATTGCAATTATATTTGACATTTTATTATTTAATTAATCGAGTGCATACCCGAATGAACGCAATTTATCTGCCTTCCCCCGCCAATCTGGCTCAACTTTAACAAATTGCTCTAAAAATACATGTTTACCAAAAAACTTCTCTAATTCGGCGCGCGCTTGAATCCCTACCTTTTTAATACTCTCACCCTTATGGCCTATCAAAATGGCGCGTTGGGAAACACGCTCAACATAGATTTCAGAAGCAATTCGAATGATAGTTTCTTCCTCCTTAAAAGAAGTAACCACCACCTCACAAGAATAGGGAATCTCCTTCTTATAATTTAAAAAAATCTTCTCCCGTATAATTTCTGAAGCAAAAAATCGCTCTGGCTTGTCTGTCAACTCATCCTTATCAAAAAATGGAGGATGTACAGGTAACTTCTCAACTATATGGGTAAATATTTGATCTAAGTGTACTCCTTCTAAAGCGGAAATGGGTAAAATCACCTTTCCAGGGAAAATTTCCTTCCAATAATCCAGACAAACCTGAAGTTTCTCAGAATCAACCAAGTCAATTTTATTAATCAAAACTAAAATAGGAGTTTCCGTATGATCCTTCCAATTAGTTAAAAAATCTAAATCCTCATATGTATCAAAAACATCCGCTACATATAAAACAACATCAGCATCTTCTAAAGAACTTCTAACAAATGCCATCATCGACTTATGTAACTCATATTTGGGCATTAAAACACCAGGAGTATCTGAATACACAATTTGATATTCATCATCCCCCAACACGCCATTAAGCATACCTAAAATCCTGTGTCGTGTAGTTTGGGCCTTAGAACTAACAATGGACAAACGCTCGCCAACCAAAGCATTCATCAAAGTGCTTTTGCCAACATTGGGTTTGCCAATAATACTAATAAAACCTGCTTTATGCTGCTGGGCCATATTTTTTTGTACTGCCCAAAAAAGGGTGGGATTGTAAATTTTAACAAAGATACTTGTTTTTATGCGAAAAACACTGCACCTTTGCACTCCAATTATATCGCGGGGTGGAGCAGTTGGTAGCTCGTTGGGCTCATAACCCAAAGGTCGTCAGTTCGAGTCTGGCCCCCGCTACATTGAAAAAGGTCTTCATCGAAGACCTTTTTTTATTGCCGAATTTTTAAAATCAATTACCGATTAATAAATAATTTACCTTTAAATAATTCATTTAACATTTCTAGATTACAATTTATTAGGTTTAGATGATTTAAATAAATTATAAAACCAAAAATGAGAACAGAGATAAAATTGCCTGGCATCGCAAATTGTCCCATTAAAGATATTATTTATATAGAGGGAAAGGGGAATTATAGTTTGGTCCATTTGGCTACTAAAAAAGAAGTTTATATAGCTAAGACTTTAAAAAAATTTGAATCGCATTTCAGAATGCATAAATTCATCCGAATTCATAAATCCTATTTGGTCAATCAAGAAAATATTCCTTCCACTGGCACATCCAATTTCACTCATATTGCTACATCACTAGGAAACAGATTACCCATTTCAAGGCGAAAATTAGCCTACGTTAGGCAAAAATTATCATAAAAAAAGGGCCAAAAGGCCCTTTTTTTATTCTATCGCCTTTAAGATTACTTGCCACTAGGAGCAGAAAGTAAGTTAAAGAATTGATCCAATTTAGGAGTCACGATAATTTCAGTACGACGATTTAATTTACGACCTGAACGGCTTTTGTTCTCTGATTGAGGTTCAAACTCACCACGACCCCCTGCAGTCATACGCTCAGGATCTACTGAGAATTTCGTTTGCAATAAACGTACAACTGAAGTAGCACGCTTAGCACTTAAATCCCAGTTATCTTTGATACAATCAGTCGAAATTGGCACAGCATCTGTGTGACCTTCTACTAAGATATCTAAGTCCTTATGGTCATTAACTACCTTAGCTACTTTAGCCAAAACAGTTTCAGCTTTAGCGTTTACAATAGCGCTACCAGAAGCAAACATCAATTTATCTGAAATTGAGATATAAACAACTCCCTTTTTAACTTCAACAGTAACATCATCATCATTAATATCAGCCAATGAACGCTTTAAATTCATTACTAAAGAAAGATTAATACTGTCTTTACGTTGCATCGATGAATTCAAATCTTTAATGTATTTACCTTGATCATTTAAGGCTTCCAAAGATTTACGAATACTTTCAGCACCCGATTTGTTAATTACAGATAGATCAGATAAACGATCTAACAAATTAGTATTTGTTTTTTTCATGTAATCCAACTGCTCCTGAACGGATTTCAATTGATTATTTTTAGCTTCAAGATCCAAATCTCTTTTCTTGATTTCTCCCTGAAGACTAGCTGTCAAAGATTGGCAATCAACTAAATTAGCTTTCGCCTTAGATAAAGCCTGATCGCTACTAGTTTGTAATTCTGTCAAACGTGACTGTAAGTCGGCCATTTTCTTTTTACTAGAACAAGAGAAAAAGAAAGGCATTAATGCAAGTACCAAAAGTAATTTTTTCATGGTAATTATTTAATTGTGTAGTTTAGATTATTCCTTTATTAATTAACAATAGTGCAAAAATATAAATCTATAACACAAAAACTATCCTTATTCTAAAAAATATTGCAAAACAAGGACATTTTTATTCATCGGTAATAACATATCATTGATCGGCAATAATATGTCATTATATTGAAATCACAATTTATGATTTAATCTTTCTAAAATTTTAACCGTATCCTCATCTAATAATGAATTAATGGATTCCATTACTTCAAAAAAATGATCCAGTTTTTCTTGGCCAAGTCTTTCATACACGATTTCATTAAATAGTATAACGCCTTGTCGCGCTTGATCTCTCTTTTTCTTACCTAATTCGGTCAAGAAGATTTTTACCACTCGCTTATCTTTAAAATTTGCTTCGCGTCGAATCCATTTCTTGTCTTCGAGTGTTTTTAGCATACGTGTCAAACTTCTAGACTCAAGACCTAAAGCAGGTGCAATTTTAGTTGCCGAGGTTCCATTTTTATCAATGTGCAATAAAGCATATCCTATAGCCATCGTCATGTCAAATTGGGCAGCATAGGTATTATACATCCTGCTAATCGCATTCCAACCCGTTTTAATCTGAAAATCGACCGTATTCTCTGCTTTCATATAAAGTATGTTTAGCATACCAATTGTAAATTTGGGTCAAAAAAAAATAGGATGCAAGCATCCTATTTTACAATTGACTATTTCAAAACTTATTGAATTCGATTCCCCTTCATTCTTTTGCTACTAACTTTTAAACCTGAAAAGGAAGATTTCATAATTTCTAATCTAATTTTTGATTTATTGTACAACAAATATTTATTGCCATCATACATTAATCGACTAAATGTGGTACTACCAGATTCGTCGACCAATTGATAAAAATATTCTCCTCTTTCGCCTAATGTGGGCGCAAAGTGTAAACTTTTTGCTTCACCAGCACCTGATTCAAAAGAAATAAGTAGATGATCCTGTGACTGCTTAACCAAAAGTCCGGGCGTTTGTTTCTCGAGTGTAATTCGATTGATGGATTTACCATTGACAATAAGGACTTTCCCGGATTTGACATTCGCCTCAGAAGCATTTAACTCACGTTCTAGAAACAGAGGATTGTCATTATAAAATTGGATTTTCTCTAAAGGCAATTGGTTTTCTTTAATTAAAGTCATCAACGATCCCGTCAATTGCGTCTTCTCAGAACAAGAACTTAAAAAAAGAACGACTAAAAACAAAAATCCAAGTGCCCTCATAGTTTATTGAACTCCCTCTGCCAATACTAAAACTTTGTTATTTAAAACTTCGACCACCCCACCCTCAATCTGAAAAGCTTGTTTATCTGCGACAAGTTCGCCCTTTTGCAAGGTACTCACAATCGCCGCGTGATCGTTTAATATTTGAAACGACCCATCTACACCCGGAAGTGTAACGACAGAAGCTTCGCCAGCAAATACTTTACGATCAGGAGTTATAATTTCTAAATACATTTTTTTCTATTTTGATGCCTCAGCAAGTAATTTTTCACCTTTAGCCACCGCATCTTCAACAGTACCTACTAAGTTGAATGCCGCTTCAGGTAAATAATCGTATTCTCCGTCAATGATCGCATTAAAACCTTTAATCGTATCATTAATATCCACTAAAACGCCTTTTAATCCTGTAAATTGTTCAGCCACAAAAAATGGTTGAGACAAGAAGCGCTGAACACGTCTTGCGCGAGACACAACTAACTTATCCTCCTCAGATAATTCATCTAAACCAAGAATTGCAATGATATCTTGTAATTCTTTATAACGCTGTAAAATCTCTTTAACCCGTTGAGCCGTATCATAATGAGAATCTCCCAAAACTTCTGCTGAAAGAATTCTAGATGTAGAATCCAAAGGATCCACCGCAGGATAAATTCCTAACTCAGCAATTTTACGAGATAATACCGTAGTAGCATCTAAGTGAGCAAAAGTTGTCGCAGGAGCCGGATCCGTTAAATCATCTGCTGGCACATAAACTGCTTGTACAGAAGTAATTGAACCACGCTTTGTAGAGGTAATTCTTTCTTGCATCGCACCCATTTCAGTTGCCAATGTAGGTTGGTATCCTACCGCAGAAGGCATACGACCTAATAAAGCCGAAACTTCAGAACCTGCTTGTGTAAAACGGAAAATATTATCAATAAAAAATAAAATATCACGCCCAGAACCTTCTCCATCTCCATCACGGAAATGTTCAGCCACTGTTAAACCAGATAAAGCTACACGTGCACGTGCCCCAGGAGGCTCATTCATTTGGCCAAAAACCAAAGTAGCTTGAGATTTAGACAATTCGTTTTCATCCACTTTAGACAAATCCCAATGTCCCTCTTCCATCGCATGCTTAAATGCTTCGCCATATTTAATAACACCTGATTCAATCATCTCACGAAGCAAGTCATTCCCCTCACGCGTACGTTCTCCTACACCTGCAAATACAGAAAGTCCTTCATACGCTTTGGCGATGTTATTAATCAATTCCATGATCAATACTGTTTTACCAACACCCGCTCCTCCAAATAGACCAATTTTACCCCCCTTTACATATGGAGCTAATAAATCGATTACCTTAATTCCTGTAAATAAAACTTCAGTCGTTGTCGCTAATTCGTCAAACCTAGGAGCTGAGCGGTGAATAGGCATCCCCTTATCAGATTTAGGTTGCTTGATGCCATCAATAGCCTCGCCTACCACATTAAACAAACGGCCCTTGATTGCTTCGCCCGTTGGCATAGTCATTGGTGTTCCCAAGTCAATCACTTCTTGTCCCCTCTGAAGACCCTCAGTACCTTCCATAGCGATTGTACGAACTCTGTCCTCTCCTAAATGTTGCTGAACTTCTAAAATAAGTCCTTGACCATTTGATTTAGTAACAGAAAGTGCGTTTAAAATTGCTGGTAATGTTGATCCCTCTCCTTCAAAACTAACATCGACTACAGGTCCAATTACTTGTGCAACCTTACCTTTATTTACTGCGTTTGCCATTTGATAATTAAATTAATGATTAGCTAAAAACTAATGTTTGACATCTACCAGAATGCCTTGTACATTCGGAACGCAAAATTAGTCTGTAAATTCCAATTACCAAAACTCCACTTTGAATTTTTTTGCTATTTTTATACAAAATCAGCCTATTTCTTTGAATGAATTAAAGTTTATGCTGAAATTTAAATTTCCGATTGCACATTATCTTACTATAAATCATTGAGCAACCAACCAATCACTTTTAATACCTGGGTCTTTCTCGTTTTTAATGGCCTTGGAATCGCATGTCTATACTATTATTTTTTAGGGGGCATGCCTATTTTTAATACTCAAATTGCTAGTGAATTAATTCCAGTTCAAGGCGTTATAGACCAAAATTCATTGGGCCAATTAAGCTCAACTCTTTTTTTAATTCGACAACACTATACGTTTTTCCCCGTTGACCTATCCTCGGTCCCATTCGTATTATTTTTCATTTTTTCCTTTTTTGGAATCAGCTTTTTAATCGTACATTTTAAAAAATGGTCAAACATCTCATGGCTGTTTATCTTATCAGGAATTTTGCTTTGGTTGGCCGTCATACTAGTCAAAAATGCCGAACAGCCCATTGAAACGCTTTATGAAGTGCTCTTTTCCCAACTGATTTGGCTTGGAATCCTTAGCTTATTTTCCCTAACGATCTTCTTTTCCAATACTATTTGTGTGTTCTTATTACAATTAGGGCATTCGCCGACAAAAAAAGAAAGTCAAAGAAAATGGCTAATTCTTTTTGGGTTTTATGCCGTGAACCTAATTTTCAGTTTTGGCCATTTGATTTATAATTTTCAGACAAAAACCTATATCCCTAGTTTTATTTTTTGGATTTCAAGTATTTTGTTGGGTCTTTATCAACAGCATAAAAAACAGGGTGGCCATTCATTGTTTATTGGCCTAGCTTTTTTAAGCTTGTCGACTGCCTTCCTAATGCTTTATACGTCAAATGATCCTGGCATCAGGGCAATCGAAACGTGGGCCTTAATATGCCAAATAATCATACTTGTTTTATTCCCATTGTTTATCATTCGAAATTTCAATGACTTGATTAAACTGAATTTGCCGATTTATAAGGTCGTCGACAAACCTCAAATCCTACCTACCTACATTTTATATATCGGGATTTTAATTTTAGGCTCTTCTTTTGTTTTTGCCTTAAATGGAGGTGCCTACCACCAAATCACGGCAGCGAAATACAATGCCGACGGAGAACTAGCACAAATTCTACAGGATCCTTTTTTAGCTGAGATCAACTACAAACAGGGTTTGATTCACAGTAAACTTAATGCCAAAAGCAATACAAGTTTAGCCCGCATCGCCTACCAAGAAAATAAAGTAGAGGAATTAGCCTACTACTTGTCGACAAGTCAAGTAAAATTCCCCAATGAAAAAATTGCCATTGCATTGAGCAATATTTATCAAAATGAAAATCACCTATTTGAATCTTTATTTGCCCTGCAAAGTGCCCATCAAAAAATGCCTAAAAGCGTTGAAATCATCACCCAATTAGCCCATACTTTTGAAAAATTAAATCAATTAGATTCCTCCTTTTATTATCATCAGAAAGCATTTGAATTCGATTCAGAATCTGTTTTAACAAGGGCCAATTTTCTATATACAATTGCCAAATTCAATAAAAATACACCCTTGCCCAATATCGATCAAACCAACCAAGATCCTGCCATTTTAGCTAATTTATGGGCTATTGGCATGCTAAGAAATCAATGGATTGGTTCAAAGTCTCTAGAAAGTTCATTCAAGCCAAAAGCAGATGTCAGGGATCTAGCTATGATTTACAATTCTATTCCATACTTTAAGAATAAACAAAAATCATTACCCATCCATGAAATGGCCAAGGATACCAGCATTTTATCTCTATTCCCTGAAATAAAATTAGCAGAGGCGATGCAAGATTATTTCCACCAAGACCCATTAAGTTCCTTAGAAAAAATCGCTCTTTATATAGATGTTCAACCCATAGATCAAACACAAGGCCTGCAATCTTTACTCGATTTTTGGCATCAAGCTTCTTTAATTCCCGTTACAAGCCCAAAAATTTCAAACAAATCAGAGGCCAAGGCGGCTGTGAAAAAATATCCATTCCAATTAATTACCCTGACGAACGCAATTCCATTTATTAGTAAAAAAGAAGGGTATGATGCAAGCTTAGCCGCCCTAAGATGGAATAAAGAAGTGCCCGACTTTTATCCACTTTACGCATTCCGAGCATTAGAAATAGGGGAAATTGAATATGCCAAAGAAGCCATGAATTCCTTAAAAAAAATAAATCCTACTCTATTTCAGCTAAATTTGAAGCCATTTGAAAGCCAATTAGCTGCCGCAATCCAACGACAAAAGTTTTAAAGAATTTGGGAATCAAGATTAATCCGTCTATCTTTGCAGAACAATTTTCATGTCTAACGGAGTTAATGGTTCTTTCGTTATTCATTCACTTAATGAACCAACTCATATGAATCAAAAAATTCGAATTAAGCTGAAATCATTTGATCACACGCTAGTGGACAAATCAGCAGAGAAAATCGTAAAAGCTGTTAAAGCTACGGGTGCTGTTGTTTCTGGCCCGATTCCATTGCCAACAAAAATTGAAAAATTCACTGTTTTAAGATCCCCACACGTTAACAAAAAAGCGCGTGAGCAATTTCAATTGTGTACTTACAAGCGCTTAATTGACATCTATTCGTCATCTGCAAAAACAGTAGATGCATTGATGAAATTAGAATTGCCATCAGGAGTAGACGTAGAAATCAAAGTTTAAGGATTTTTTAATCTAGACATATTAAGAAAAGCTTTCAGAAATGAAGGCTTTTTTTATAAATACACAGTACGGGCTTTTTCCCAGTTTATTTGTTGGTCCGCTTCGACTAAATCTATAAATTCTCGTCCTCGCATAAGTCGTTCTAGTTTAGATAATGCTCCAGCCAGGCCATAATAGGATTTGAACTTGCGAATCATACTTAAATCCTGGATCATCGGTTGGCCCGCATCAAAATCCCTCGGGTGAAAATAAGTCATTACATACCGTTGCTGGTCCCAAAGTTTAGCTAAAATCGCATCAGGTAATAACCTGAAATAACCCCCACCTGAAAAGATCACAGGCAGTCCAGCCATTGAAGTTACATTGATGGGAAATTCCTTGAGTTTATGTCCATCTACATCGACCCAACAAGGTTCTTGTTGGCCAAAATTCGCAAAACCACCATGCGACCTTTTCGCAGGAAATATCGAACAATCTATTTCGATTCCCTGGGTAATCAATTCACTAAATACCCATTTATTAGATTCCATTAATGAGAATCCAGGCGCTCGATATGCTCTAATTTTCCGCCCCGAAATACCTTCTAAGCTTTCAATAGAACGTTTCAAATCTTCTGCAAATGCTTTTCTATTTTGCTGGTAGGCCAATTGGTGCATATCAGAGTGCGTGGCTATTTCGTTCCCAGATTCGGCTATTTTTTTGATAATTTCGGGGTATTTTCTTGCGACCCAACCTAAACAAAAAAAAGTCGCTTTTTGATTGTTCCGAAGAAGCATGTCTAAAATCCGATCTACATTTTCATGAATCCTAGATGGAAATTTAGCCCAATCTTCCTCAGTCCTAGTACTAGGATGATCTAATAAATGAAACCACTCTTCGATATCAAAAGTTAAAATTGTCATTTACATCCACCTAAAAAATAGGGCTCCATTTTTTTTAAAAGTAATTACGTCTTGCCGACTAGGGAACGAAAAATACGTTAATTCCTCCTGCGGGTTTGGAATTAGGGTATATGATTGATCGCGAATTGAAATCATGGCTTCTAAAATACAATCCATACCTATATCTTTCGTGTATTCAATAAGCTCTTCCTGGGTCCTCCCCGCGATTTCCACTTTCTTCTGCACAACGATTGGCCCAGAGTCAATGCCCTCATCCACAAAAAACACAGAGACTCCTGTGTATTTTTCTTGATTTTTTAACACCCAAAATGATGGCATCAAACCTCGGTACTTGGGCAATAAAGCCGTATGAAGATTGATTGTTCCTTTAGTAGGAATATCCAAAAGAGCCCTTTTAAATACCTGATTGCCGCCAATAGACACAAATAAATCCGCATTAAGACCTGAAAGTATTTTTAGGTTTTCTAGGGAATTAATTGAACCCTCAAGCGTAAATAGCGGTATAGATGCCTGACTTAAAACGGCTTTAACCGAATGCCCAGGCGTTAATTTTGATTTGATGAATTTGAGAGAAAAATAGATAAAAAATTCTAGGCCAAAAACATCCAAGGTCTTTTTCATTTTGGCAAAAAAAGATTCTCTTTTACCAAAAGGGGAAACCTCAAAAAGTACTGTACCCACCCATTCGATATCATTAGGCAATCCCGCATGCAATTTTTTAATTGCCTTTGGTAAAAAAAATGGATCATCCTGGGTCAATAATACTACTCTCATTTCTTAGATTTAAATAATTGGAAAATTTTCCGCAAAGGTTTTAAAGCTAACGTAAACCAATATGGATGTAAATGATTCACGGACCAAGCTTTTCGATCTTCCGTATTTGCAACAAGGCGATGCTTCCATGAGGCTGTACTTGTACCCCCATTTCGCATGGTCATTAAAACTTTAGGCAAATAAAAAGCCGACATTTTATTCTTATATAATGCTCTCAGCATCCATTCGTAATCTGCTGAACAGGTAAAATCTGTTCTGTAAGTGCCATTTTTATCTGCTGAAGACTTCTTAATATAAAACGATAAATGGGGTGGCATCCAACCGTAAAGCCACTGATCTTCTTGATATGCCCCTGCCGTCCAATATCGAACAATCTTTCCTGGATTTTCAGGGTTTACATATTGCTTATCTCCGTAAACAACATCTACTTGATTGGACTCAAAAGCAGAAACTACGGAACTTATGACATCGTTCGTTGGATAAAAATCATCCGCACCGATCATCCCTATGACGTCGCCATCAATTAATTTCAAGCCCTTATTCATCGCATCGTAAATTCCCCCATCTTTTTCAGATATAAATTGGATGGCTGAACCAAAAGATTTTAAAATTTCTAAACTCCCATCGGTAGATCCGCCATCAATGACCCAATATTCTTTGTTCGTATAATCTTGGGCCAATACGCTCTCTATAGTCTGCCTTAGGGTGGCAGCCGATTGATATGAGACCGTAATGATGGATACTTTCAAAATCGAATATTAAAGAACAAAGATAGAAAATCATCGCATTGTTTTCCGCTTCCCAACGACTCAGATTTTTTTTTCAATGAACACTTGAATAAAATATAAATTTTCGTACCTTTGCAAACCCAATTCGAAACTGTTGGGGATTTAATAATTAATAGAAATGAAAAGAACTTTCCAACCCTCGGTTAA
>Ga0222712_10002899_pt1 | contig 19188 bp, 19 predicted proteins | sample C33_657DmetaG_FD_165043 | JGI IMG/M metagenome (GOLD analysis project Ga0222712, IMG submission 165043) | Estuarine water microbial communities from San Francisco Bay, California, United States - C33_657D | ecosystem: Environmental > Aquatic > Marine > Unclassified | place: USA: California... | reverse complement strand
CTCGTGGGCTGAAGTGCGCAAAGAAATGGCAGGGCGTTACCCCAAACACTCGTGGCCAGCCAATCCAAACGTGCGCGAGTAGACCTCTAGCCCCTACCGTAGAGGTATGGCTGATTTTGACTTCACCGAGATCTTCCCCCTCGGCCCCGACACCACTACTTATCGCTACCTGGGAAGCGAAGGTGTTTCTACCTTCGATTCACCTGCAGGCACGTTTTTGCGCGTTGAACCAAGCGCTATCACGTTGCTCACAAGCACAGCCATGCGCGATATTGCACACCTCTTGCGTGCCAGCCACTTGCAACAACTAGCAAACATTTTGGATGATCCCGAAGCAAGCGATAACGACCGCTTTGTTGCCCTTGACCTCTTGAAGAATGCGAGCATCGCAGCCGGCGGAATTTTGCCCATGTGCCAAGACACCGGTACGGCAATTGTGAAAGGCAAGAAAGGTCAATTTGTTTTCACCGGTGGTGGCGATGAAGAAGCAATTGCCCGCGGCATTTACAACACGTATCTCACGAGCAACTTGCGTTACAGCCAAATGGCGCCGCTCAACATGTATGACGAAGTGAACACGGGCAACAACCTTCCCGCTGAAATCAAAATTTCTGCTGTCGATGGCGATGCATACAAGTTTCTCTTCATGGCAAAGGGTGGCGGCTCTGCAAACAAGAGCTACCTCTTTCAAGAAACAAAAGCTTTGCTAAATGAAAAGGCACTTTTGCCGTGGCTATTCGACAAAATGAAAACTCTTGGCACAGCAGCATGCCCGCCATATCACCTCGCTGTTGTTATTGGTGGCACCTCTGCTGAAATTGCAGTGGAAACCGCAAAGCTTGCTAGCGCTCGCTATCTCGATGCGCTCCCCACTGCTGGTAGTGCACTCGGCCACGCATTTCGCGATATTGACCTTGAGCAAAAAGTGTTAAAGCTTGCTCAACAAACAGGAATTGGAGCTCAATTTGGTGGCAAGTATTTCTGCCACGACGTGCGCGTTGTTCGCCTCCCACGCCACGGTGCAAGTTGCCCCGTCGCATTTGCTGTGTCATGCAGCGCCGACCGCCAAGCAGTGGGGAAAATTACTGCAAAGGGCATTTTCCTTGAAGAACTCGAAACCGACCCTGCACGTTTCTTGCCAGAAGTTACCGAAGACCAACTGGCCAGCGAAGTGGTGCAAATAGATCTCACGCAACCCATGAGCGACATTCGTAAAAAGTTGTCGCAGTACCCAGTGAAAACTCGCGTCATGCTCACTGGCCCCATGGTGGTGGCACGCGATATTGCACACGCAAAAATTAAAGAGCGCATCGACGCTGGTGGCGGCATGCCGCAATACATGAAAGATTTCTGCGTGTATTACGCAGGGCCCGCAAAAACTCCAACGGGAATGGCGTCGGGTTCATTCGGACCCACCACTGCTGGTCGCATGGACTCATATGTTGATGAGTTCCAAGCACAAGGTGGCAGCTTCATCATGCTTGCCAAGGGCAACCGCTCTACTCAGGTTACTAATGCCTGCAAAACGCACGGCGGTTTCTACCTAGGCTCTATTGGCGGCCCCGCTGCTCGTTTAGCCCAAGATTGCATCACCAAAGTGGAAGTGTTGGAATACGCAGAGCTCGGCATGGAAGCAGTGTGGAAAATTGAAGTGAAAGATTTCCCTGCATTCATTGTGGTCGACGACAAAGGCAACGACTTCTTTGACCTAGTGAACAAGCCCTATCAGCCCAGCCCTGTTTCCATTAACAAACACTAAAGACGAGCGTTAGCCCAATTCACCCGCAAGCTCACCTAAGCGTTTTTCGCCATCGCTTGTTTGGCCACCGCGTTCCATAAAGTTCTGCATTGCAGTTTGAGCGCGCGGGTCAGCGAGCAATTTGTTGAAGCCAATCGCCTCTTGCAGTAATTCATCGTGAATGTTGTGATCGCTGCGCAAAATTGCCGCCTTTGCTTCTTGCACGGCTGCTGGCGGGAAAGAGGCAATGCGTTGCGCCATACGATTGACGAAGGGCCACAGTTCATCTGCGTTGAATGTTCGGTTGACCCAACCCCATTGTTCAGCAGTATCGGCATCAATATCGTCGCAACCAAGCACCACTTCTAATGCCCGCGAACGCCCCACTAAACGCGAGAGCCGTACGGTGCCACTTCCACCGGGAATAATGCCGAGTGCAACTTCAGGCTGATTAAAAACTGCTTTACCTCGCAGCGCAAAACGCATATCGCAACTCAGCGCCAGTTCGCTTCCCCCGCCGCCAATGCGTCCTTCAATTACTGCAATAGTTGCTTTGGGCATTTCGCGAAATGCTTCACACATTTTGGTGAAGGTATTGAGCTCAGTAGGTGTGGGCAGGTCTTGCGGTATTTGCAAAATGAGACCCACGTCGAAGTGTGGGATAAAGAAGTCGGGATTGGCAGAACTCAAAACCACTACACGCACGTCGTTATCGCTTGCTAGTTCACCAGCAAGTTTGGCCATCTCGCCATAGAGCGGAAGGTCGAAGATATTGATGGGTGGGTTGTTGATTACCACTGAGGCAACACCATCAGTCACCTGAACACGCGCTAATTGGTACCCGGAATAATCCATTACATCTCCTACAAAAGTGATTTCATTGCAGCACGTGTGGCAGCAACTTCATCGGGGTTGCCACCAAATTCCACTGCACCAAAATCGGTCACACCAATATCTCGCAATGCGCTCACTCGTTCACACACTTCTGCAGCACTTCCCACAATGGCAATATCGGCTGGCCCTGCTGCACCTTCAAGGTCGAGCATGGCGCGGTAACTAGGAAGTTGGCCATAAATAGCAAAGGTTTGTGATGCGCGAGCCAATGCGGCCTCGCGATCTTCGGTGACACACACTGGCAATGCCGCAATGACACGGGGTGTTGGCTTTCCTGCCTCGTCGGCAGCGCGGTTGAGCGTAGGAATAGTGTGCGACGACAACGTTGCTGGCCCTGTGCACCACGTGAGCGTTCCGTCGGCAAGTGCACCTGTGACTCGCAGCATTTGCTCGCCAAGCGCAGCCACCACCACAGAAAATGGCTGCGAACCAGCAACCGACACTTCCGCATGAGCTGAATACACGTCGCCAGCAAATGAGACTTTTGATGTTTGTGCAAGCTGGGTGAGAATGGTGAGATATTCGCGCATGTGGCGCACGGGCTTGTCGAATGACATGCCCATCATGTTTTCAATAACGATTTTGTGGCTCAACCCAATACCTAGGCACAACCGGCCACTCGCTGCAGCATTCACCGTGAGGCACTGCTGCGCCAGCATCATGGGGTGGCGTGGGTACGTTGGCACCACTGCGGTACCTAGTTCAATGCGGGGAACTTCGCGCCCAACAATTGCGAGAACAGTGAGGGCATCGTGGCCAAATATTTGTGGTGCCCAATAACTGGAAAAACCATCTTGTTCTGCTGCTCGCGCCTCGGCCACAATGACATCGAGGGTTCCACTAGTAACTGCTCCACCAAAAATTCCTATTTTCATGAGCGAAACCGTATCACCCGTGGAGCAATGAATACCCCTAGGCGAGGCTCACGAGATCGAGCCACGACTTATTGAAGTAGTCCACTTCGCCATCGGGGAGCAACAGCACCTTGGTTGGTGAGAGGCGCTCAACAAATTCGGGGTCGTGGCTCACGAAAATAATGGCACCTTTCCAATCGGAAAGTGAACTGGCAATTGATTCGCGACTCGCAGGGTCGAGGTTGTTTGTTGGTTCGTCGAGCAAGAGCAAGTTATTGCGGCCAACCATCAACATGGCGAGAGCAAGTTTGGTTTTTTCTCCACCCGACAGCGTGCCCGACTCTTGGAACACTTTGGTTCCTGAGAGACCGAACATGCCCAGGTAGCCGCGTAGTTGAGTTTCTGTGAGCGCCAACTGCGGAGGAGCCTCTTTGCGCATATGGTCGATGAGGTTGGCATGCGGGTCGAGGTTGTCGTGCTCTTGGGCGTAATAACCCATTTGCACTTTGTACCCAAACTCGAAGTTACCCAGGTTCGCTTCTGTTTCACCAGCCAAAATACGCAGCAAGCTTGTTTTACCCGCACCGTTGAGACCCAAAATGAGCAGTCGCTCGCCTCTACCTAAATCGAAAGAAACATCTTCAAAAATAGGAGGCCCCGCGTAGGCCTTCGACAAATGACTCACCGTGATGACCGTTTCACCAGCTTGTGGCGGGTCGGGAAACTTCACTTTCATGACGCGATCTTTCGCCCCAGCCTTCGTACGAGTTGACTCCATGCGGTCAATGCGCTTTTCAATACTGTGCGCCATGCTTGCTTTTGTTGCTTTTGCTCCGAAGCGATCGACCAAAGTTTGCAAGCGGTCAATTTCTTTCGACTCCATTGCGGCTTTCTTTGCCGTTCTGCGTTCGTCATCGGCGCGTGAAGTTTTGTATTGCGTGTAGGTGCCTTTGTATTCCACCAACGTGCCCACTTCGTCTTCACCTGGCCTGTCGAGGTGCAGAACACGTGTAATGGCTTCATCGAGCAACTCAAGGTCGTGACTAATTACGAGTAACGCACCACGATATTGGCGCAAAAAGTTGAGTAACCAGTTTTTTGCATCAACGTCAAGGTGGTTCGTGGGCTCGTCGAGCAACAACATGTCGCTTCCCGCAAACAAAATGCGTGCGAGTTCTACACGACGACGCTCTCCGCCTGAAAGTACACCAAGTTGTAAATCGAGACGGTCGGGCTTGAGCCCCAAGCCTGCAGCAATGGAGCGTGCTTCACTGTCGGCTGAATAGCCACCTTTGTCGCGAAACAGTTCTTCGGCCTTGGTGTACTTGCGAATATTTGCTTCACTCGCATTTTCTTCCATGCCAATGCGCAACTTCTCTAAACGCGTGAGATCTTCGTCAATGTTGCGCCCCGACAAAATATGGTTGACCGCAAGTCGTCCGTCGAATTGTCCGGCAGCTCGTGGATCTTGCGATAAGTAGCCATAGCCACCTTTACGCAAAATGTTTCCCTTTGTGGGGTCGTTGTCGCCGCCGAGGGTTTTGAACAGTGTGGTCTTGCCTGCACCGTTGCGGCCCACGAGACCCACTTTGTCGCGCGGCATCACGGTGAAGGTTGCGTCTTCAACAATGGTTTTGCCGCCTATTTCAACGGTGATGGCATTGACTTGAAGCACCGACCTATCGTGTCACCACTAGCCCTCAGTAACAACCACCATTTCAAATAGGCAGCGTGACTTTCGTTTTAACCAGCAGCTGCAGCGCTACTTGGCGTGGGAATGGTTGTTGCAGGTGCAGCAGTTGTGGCGACAGGAACCGTTGTTGCCGGTACTGCTGCCACGGTTGTTGCTGCGGCAGGAGTCGTGGTTACCACCGGCACGGGCGAAGTGGTGGAATTACTCGCCAATGTTGTTGGAGCACCTGCCCCCAGGGTGGTTGTGGTGGGCATTACACCTTGTAGCACCCGAGAATCGTCTTGGAAATTGACCTTCATGCAATCACCTGGAGCACTAGGCGCAATGCCAACAGCTCGAGCAATTGCAGTAGCCAGCACTACCCGACCATCGGGGCTGGGATGAATGCCATCATTTGACCGTAATGACCGCGTAGCTGAAATAGTGCGCCAGTCGAGCAACGTAATGTTTTCGTTCGCGGCTACAAGTTCTTCGATGATGGCATTTACTTCTGCTTGCTTGCTGCGGAACTCAGTGGTGTTCACAAGGAGTATTGGCAATGGGGAAATGCGGGCAATGGCTTTTTCCATAGCTGTGCGGTAGCGGTCTTTGTTGCCGTCGTAGTTGGAACCAAGCCCGATAACAACAGCATCCCAGCCTTCACTCCAACGCAGGTCGAGCACCTTGCCAGCAAACTCAGCGAACTGGCCAGCTTCTGCTTCAAGGGCAACATTCCAACCTTGTGGAACCATGAGGCCACATGCTTCGTTGCCATACCGCTTTGATATTGACGCCATGATGGAGTCGCCAATCATGAGCAATTTATTTCCCTGGGCAACAGAACCTAAAACTGCACCTTCAAGCTTGGGGAACTTCACGTCAGAGGCAAGGCTAGGTGGCAATGTAGCAACGCCAACAAAGTCGTTCCCGGGAATGCGACCCACGCCGTCGAGTTCTCCCCCGCTACCGTCATTTGACACCAAGGAACATGCCGACACTCCCACAGCGAGAAATGCTGTTGCGAGAAAAATGGGCAGGGTCTTGCGATTCATCATGAGAGTTCTAGTCCACCGCCAAAAGTTCCGAAAAGCAAGTCAATTATGAGTGACTAGTGCCATTACTTTTGCGTAATTCATCACGAATCTCAGCCAAAAGATCATTTGTTGAAGGAACTGCAGCCGAGGTACGAAACTTGTTATACAGCTTCACAATAGTGAACATGACGAAGGCAACAAGCAAAAAGTTGATGACCGCCGACAACAAGGTACCGAATGGCAAGAAACTTCCGTTGAGAGTCAGACCCTTGTCATTGAAATTTGGCTGCTCGCTTCCAAAAATTGCACCAAGAATTCCGCCCAAGATGCCTTGATTATCTTTACCGTCACCCGCAAAGGCATCGATGATGGTTTTAAAAGTTGCACCCATCACAAAGGCAACACCAAGTTCCACCACATTGCCGCGGTCAATGAATTCGCGGAACTCTTTCACCACTTTGCTGGGTTTTTCAATTGCTTTTGGCATACACCCAATGTAGGTCAGAGTTGCTCTTCAGAATTGTCATCTCTCTGGAGGTCACTAAACCTGTCAATTTTGCGTAATGAAGGGAACAAGAACCAAAACAGGCCAACAATGCCAATAGTCGCGACTCCACCGCCCACTACCGCTGCGGGTGCGCCAAATGCTTGAGAAGCGACACCCGACTCGAATGCGCCAAGTTCGTTGGAAGCGCCAATGAACACATTCTCAACAGCCAGCACACGACCACGTTTATCGTCGGGCGTCACCAGAGGAACAATGGAACCGCGAATGAACACACTCACCATGTCGGCGCCACTCAACACAATAACTGCGATGAACGCCACAAGGTAGCTACGCGTGAGACCCAATACGACTGTTGCAAAACCAAACGTTGCAACAACAAAAAACAACAATCGGCCAATCTTTCGTCGAACAGGATGAAAAGCTAAAACCAGAGCAACTCCAGCAGCACCAATACCAGCCGCAGCACGAAGCCAGCCATAAGCAACGTCACCTACATTCAATCGTTCCTCTGCAATAACAGGAAGGAGGGCAATTGCTCCGCCAAACAGAACTGCAAAAAGATCGAGAGAAATTGCAGCAAGCAAAATAGGAGTACGACGAATGAAGCGCAAACCTTCTAGCGCATCATGAAGTGTTGGTCGCTCACGATTTTCTACCGTTGCTGCTTGACCAGTTTTTACCCGCGACAAACTCAGTAGGCCAATGCAAATTAGACCCGATGCCACTGCATATGCCACCCACGGGTCGACGCTGTACAACAACCCCGAAGAAGCAGGGCCGATAATGGCAGCACCGGTCCATGTTGCTGATGAGAGTGCCACCACTGCTGGCAAACCACCTGGTGGCGCAACCATCGGCCAAATAGAACGGGCTGCAGGTGCAATGAAAGCGCGAGATACGCCATAGAGAAAAGTGATGAAGAAAATAGGGGCAACAGCAGTGGGGTTTGTACGGGCATAGAACATGAGTGCAAGTGCTGAAACAAGCTCACCTACTATTCCCAACATGGCAACTTTTTTCCGCTGAAATCTGTCGGCCACCATTCCCGTTAGTAAAACAAGAAACGCCGCTGGCAAAAATTCCACAAGGCCAATCCAACCAATATCAATTTCTCGCCCCGTGATGTCGTATACCTGCTTTCCCAGCGCAGCAGCCTGCAGCATGAGCCCCGTATACAACGCAGTGGAATAGATGAGCATGTTCCGTACAGCAGGTACACGAACAACATCGCGAGTGGTCAACTCCTGAGGTGTTGTTGAAGAAGCAGCGTCAGACACAGTCATTGCAGACTAGTGGGTAGCACAAACCTGCTAGAACGTTTTCATGGGGAACATTGCTCAAGAAACACGCTGGCTCGATGCAACTGCACAAGCAGCATTGGTACGAAACAAAGAAGTCTCCGCAAGCGAACTTGCGGAGACTGCCATCACACGCATTGAGCAATTGAATCCCACTATCAACGCAGTCAACATTCCCTGGTTCGCCCACGGGCGCGAACTCGCCAAGCACATCGATGCAATGAGTCCGAACACCGCATTTGCTGGTGTCCCCTTTTTGCTCAAAGACCTTCACACCATGTACGAGGGCCAACATATTTCCCAAGGCAACAAAGCGCTCAAAGAGGCCCACTACATCGCAACCTCAGACACCACGTTGGTATCGCGTTTCAAGCAACAGCATCTTGTTTTTCTTGGTCGTACCAGCTCTCCAGAGTTTGGCAGCTTGCCCGTTACTGAACCCGAAGCATGGGGCGCCACACGCAACCCGTGGAACACCAACTTCACTCCTGGGGGTTCGAGTGGCGGAGCAGCCGCAGCAGTTGCATCGGGCATGGTTCCCATTGCCCATGCCAGTGACGGTGGTGGTTCCATTCGCGTACCCGCTTCGTGTTCTGGCCTGGTGGGGTTGAAGGTCTCGCAAGGTCGCATCTCGGTTGGCCCCACCCGTTTGGAAACCAACCTCGGTGTTGAGCTTGCTGTTTCGCGCAGCGTGCGTGACATTGCAGCACTGCTCGATGCAGTACATGGCCCAGGTGTAGGTGACACGGTGATTGCTCCACCACCACTTCGCCCCTACATAGAGGAACTCACCACACACCCAGGGAAACTTCGCATTGGTTTTGTGCAATCACATTTCAATGGCAACCCCATACACGCAGAATGTCTCGCTGCAGTCAACAAAGCCGCGAAATTGCTGGAATCTCTAGGTCACCACGTTGAAATTGCTTTCCCTACCGCATTGAACGACCCCAAAGCAGGGAGTCGCTTCATGACCCTATGGTCAACAAACATGGCAACGAGCCGACAAAGCATTTCCGACATGCTTGGCCGCGAAGCAACAACCAGCGACATTGAATTGGTGAACTGGGTGATGGCCGAATACTCATCGAAAGTAAGCGCACTCGATTATGCGCTCGCCACTAACGAAAATGGCGCGTACCGACGCGCTGTACAACAATGGTGGGAAGACGGTTGGGACATCTTGCTCACGCCAACACTCGCTGCCCCACCACTTGCTATTGGTGTTTCAGCAAACAACCCCAACGACCCCATGGCCCCGCTGAAAATTGCCGGCGAATGGATGGGCTTCACCGCGCAATTCAACACCACAGGACAACCAGCCATTAGCTTGCCGCTGCACATGACCTCAGATGGATTACCCGTTGGCATTCAACTCGTCGGCGCTTTTGGTCGCGAAGATATTCTCATTCGCTTAGCTGCTCAAATAGAAACTGCGGCGCCGTGGGCAAACCTCACACCAAATATTTAACGTGCAGTCCAGCCGCCATCAACAACAACATTTTGACCCGTCATAAAACTTGACGCATCGCTCGCCAAAAAGAGAAGCGCTCCATCGAGCTCGTGAGCAAAGCCCATGCGCGGCATTGGCGAGTTTGTAGTGATGTAGCGCTGACTGCCTTCATCGCTTTCCATACCTGCAGTCATCTCTGACTCAAACCATCCTGGGCACAGTGAGTTCACCCGAATGCCCTTACGTGCCCACTGCAATGCGAGTTCGCGCGTCATATTGATGACAGCACCTTTACTCGCTGAATAGTTCGCTTGCTTTATAGGAGTTGCGCCCACAAGACCAAGCATGGAAGCGATGTTTACAACACATCCACTCTTACGTTCCACCATACCCACACCTGCCAATTTGCAGAGGTGCCATACAGCAACGGTATTCACCTGCAGTACATCTTCAAACGTTTCTAAGGTCTCTACTTCAATTCCACCAGTGCGTGAAATACCTGCATTGTTCACCAACACATCAATGCGTCCGAAATGCTTTTCCACTGTGGCAACAAGGTGTTCACGATCTTTCGCTATACCCACATCGCCTGGCACGGCAAGCACACCTGGCAACTCGGCAGCGAGCGCTTCGAGGCGGTCGGCACGGCGAGCTGAAATTGCCACTTGAGCTCCCACTGCATGAAGCACCTTGGCAAATCGCATACCGAGGCCTGAAGAAGCCCCTGTCACTAAGACAACCTTGCCGTCGAGGCGAAATTGTGAGAGCGGGTCAAGGGCACGGGGGTCAAACTGATCTGGCACGGTTACTACGATGGCAGATATGGAAACCTCCGACACAGTTTTACGACCATTGGTGCTTCTCGTGCATGGTGCTTGGCACGGTGCGTGGTGCTGGGCTGCGCTACAAAGCGAGCTAGATCAGCACGGTATTGCCTCATTAGCCATCGATTTACCTGGTCACGGTGCTTCCACGTTGCCCCTTTGCGATATGCATGGCGATGCTCAACATGTTGCCGATGTCGCTTCAAAAATTGGCAGGCCTGTCGTTCTCGTTGGCCACTCATATGGTGGTGGGGTCATTGGCGAAGCCGCACATCTATTACGCGAATCACCAGCGTCCCCCGTGCAGCACTTGGTGTACCTCACCGCATTTTGTCTCGATGAAGGCGAAAGTGTGGGCGGCCTTGCCGCTTCGCTCCCTCCAGAAAACGCATTACTCAATGCTGCAATTTTGCCCGGACCCGATGGCGCTAGCGGCGCCACGCTGGTGCTCGACTGCACAAAAGCTCACGACGCGCTCTATGGCTGCTGCCCCGCCAATGTGAGCGATGCAGCAATTGGTCGACTCTCGCCTCAACCCGTGGCAACTCTTGGTCAACCGGCAAGCAGTGCGCCTTGGAAAACACTTCCCAGCACATATGTGGTGTGTGAGCAAGACCAAGCTGTTCACCCCAACCATCAACGCATCATGGCCAAGCGATGCGGCACCGTTCACAGCCTCAACACCGATCATTCGCCATTTGTTTCTATGACAGTTGAAACCGCAGACATCATCAAGAATATTGTTCTTGCATGAAGGTTCGCATTGGTTATGGCCTCGGAGTACGTACGCATCTCAACGACACATCGTTTTTTGATGTTGTTGACGCCCTTGAAGACTTAAAGTTCGACAGCTTGTGGGTGAGTGAACGCATTGGCGCTGAAGCACCCGACCCAGTAGTGGCAATGTCGGTCGCAGCAGCGCGTACAAAGAAATTGAAATTCGGCATGAGCGTGATGGTGCTGCCAGGCCGCAACCCTGTTCTTCTTGCCAAGCAACTCGCCACACTCGACCGCATGTCGAACGGACGCTTGCTTCCCGCATTTGGTTTGGGAGTTGCCGATGTTGCCGAGCAACAAGCATTCGGAGTAGAACGCACTACCCGCGCAAAGCTTTTCAATGAAACGCTTGAAGTGGTACGCAAATGTTGGAACGATGATTTGGTCAACCACGACGGAGAATTTTTTCAACTCAACAACTTGCGCGTGTTGCCGAAGCCCCAGCAACAACCGCCCGAAGTGTGGCTAGGCGGTATCGCCCCAAGCGAGCTCAAGCGCATTGCGCGCACCGCCGATGGTTGGCTTCCTTCGTTTGTTACCCCAGCCGACGCCGAAGCGGGCTGGACCACCATAGGCGAACACGCAAAAGAGCACAACCGCACCATTGACCCTGAGCATTTTGGCGTGCTCATCCCCTATGCCTTGGGCGAAGTTCCCCAGGCCCTCATGGCGGGCTTAGCGGCACGCCGACCCGATTTGGCTGACCCCAGTGTGCTTGTTCCAAATAGTTGGGATGCCCTCACCAAAATGATTCAAGAATTCATTTCAGTAGGCGCAAGCAAGTTTGTCGTATTGCCTATTGTGGAACCCACCAGCGCACAACATTGGATTAACCATCTTGAAGAAGCCTCTCGCATACTTTTGCCACTACAAAACTAGTTTTCTTTCCGCGGTTGCCGTTCTCACCTGCATCAGCATCGGTATTAGTGCATTATCGGTGAGCGCAGGTAACTCTGTCGCAAAAAAAGATAGGCGCCCCGAAGCTCTCATTGTGGGTGATTCGGTGATGGCCGTGTTGGGTGTTTTCGACGCAGCGCTCAAGGTGCTCGACAAGAAACATCCAGTGATATACGCGGCCGAGCCATGCCAATTACTCACACGCTCAGGTTGTATTCCAGAGACGAAAGAAAGTGCACTTGAACGATTCAAAAATGCACGTGGAAAATTCAGTGATGTCGTTGTTGTTGCAACTGGTTATAACGAATTCAGTGACCAAGTTTTCTTTGAGGCCACCAAAAAGTTTCGCGAAGAAGCCAAAAAACAAAAGGCGTCTATCATTTGGCTCACCTACCGCGAAAATGGAAATGTCACTGAAAAAGCCAAACGGTTCAATGCCATCTTGCGCCGCGTTGCAAAAGCAGACCCGAAGTTTTTCCTCTACGACTGGAACAAATTCTCACTGGGAAAATTGAGTTGGTTTAGCGGCGACCGCATTCACATGACTCGCGGAGGTGGCACCAACTTGGCCCGTTATCTCAGCAAGGCAATTGGTGAAGTCATCGATATTCGTCGCTCCAGGGGTACAACAACAACGACATCTACCACCACAACATTGGCGGAAGCAACCACCACTACTTCTCTACTTGCGGGGTGATTGAACGAAACGATCGGGAGCAAATGCTGGCTCCACCATCAACTTCTGGTTCCAATCGTGTGTGAGGCGACGATGCGCAATACGCCAATCACCGTTGCGCAATTCAAAACTATCGAAGTAACGACCCGCAAAATTTTCTAGGTACTCGCCACCATCGTTGCTGCACCGATGCCACGCAAGAACTTGTGTTTCGGCTTCTGCAGTGGTGAGTGAGGTGAAACTAAATACGGTGTCGGAAGGAAAATGCTTTGTTGCAATGGCATAGCCACGCAAACTCGTTGTTGCATGCTTTGCAAAGTCGGCGCCTAAGCCCTTGAATGATCCGTAGTCGGCGGTGCCATCGCCATGAAATGCAGAGGCCACAAGTTCAGGGTCACAACGGTCAATACCGAGGCAATAATTCAATATGCAACGACGCATCGCGCGCTCTGCGGCAATGGCTGCTTCTGGAGACAATGGACCGTTGAGTTCTTGCGGAGTCGTCATAAAGACGAACTGTAGTTCAGCCAATTGTGTTGCTCATGATCAGCACTGCGGTGACAGCAGCGGCCGCCAAGCGATACCAACCAAATCGCGCTAATGGGCGTGCCGACAAGTAACTCACCAGCCATTTCACCGCAATAATTGCGGTAATAAAGGCCACTACTGCCCCAAGAATTGGGGTACCCCAGCCGTAAGCATCAACCAGTACATCACCATTTTTCGCCAAGTCGAGTGCTGTAGCAGCGGTCAAAGTTGCAAGCCCCAACAAGAAACTGAACTCCAGAGCCGCAGCCATGGAGCAGCCCACCAGAAGCGCCGCGACAATGGTGATGAGGCTTCTGCTCACTCCTGGCCACATCGCTAACGCCTGTGCGACACCAATGATGAATGCATTCTTCAACGTGATGTCGGAAATATTGCGAGTGCCATATGCCGGCTTCCACCATAAAAGGAAAACGCCACCTGCAGCCCAGGCCACAACTATTGCCCACGGCGTAAACAACTTGTCTTTAATGCTGTCGCCAAAGGCAAGGCCAATTACTGCCGCAGGAAGAAATGCACAAACGAGCAACGTCAAAATGCTGCGCCCCTCTGCGTCTTTGCCAATAACGCCTTTGGCCATGCTCGCAATGCGCACGCGATACAAGGCAACAACCGCCAAAATGGCACCGAGTTGAATCGCAATGGCGTAGGTGTCGGCCGCAACCTTTCCCGCTTCGTCGCCCAAGCCCAACAGATGCTGAGTAACAAGAAGATGCCCTGTTGAAGAGATGGGCAGAAACTCTGTAATGCCCTCAACGACCCCAAGGACAATTGCGTCAAGAATCGAAAGAGGCGCCATACGTGTTACCGAGAGTACCAACGCTGACAACAAGGAACGGGACTAAAAAACGACCGTGTCAGCCTTTGTCTTGGTATTCCTTCATCGCTGCCATTCCAAATAAAATTGCACCGGTGAAAACAACGAAAAAAATGACAGCACCAAAGGAAAACAGGGTTGCTTCAGACATTTATTTACCTTTCTGCCCAGCAAGTAAAAATGCGCCGAGTGCGAGGATCGATGGAACCCAGACACCAACGTAGATACCGTTGAGTTTGTCGCTTTGATCATCTCCTGCAAAATACAGCGAAATACTCAAGGCCAAACTCGCCGCAGCTGACAAAAGAATTGAGACTTGGAGAATGAGTTTTGGCTTCATCTGAATACGTTAACCCATTTAAGAAAAAAGGGGTGGACATGCGGCGTATCACCGCAGGTCCACCCCTTCAATACTTTTTCTAGTGTGTGTCGCCCGAACGAGCCTTAGCAATGTTCAGAATCATCAAACCGAACAAGCCTTTAGCCGTAATGTCGGCCACGGTGTAAGCAAGTTGACGTGCAGTCTCTGCACCCTCGTTGCCAGCATCGAAGATCACTGGGAACAAGTACCCAATTGGGTAGACCAACCAGGTGACCAACAGAATCGTTGTTGCATTCTTGATAGATGAAGCAACTGCACCCTTTTCACGGGTCCCAGCAGCCTTCAACTCACCTGACAAGGTGAACAAGATGTAAATGAATGGCAACATTGAAAGGATCCAGAAGATCCACTTCGTGCCGTCACTCGAAGCTGTTTCGCCTGGGTAACCGAGCCCGATCATGAGCACAGTGGCTGGCACCAAGGTCGTCATCAATTTCTTGCGACGATCTGCAGTTACACCCAACACAATGAGCAACTCAATAACGAGCAATGGAACTGTGATGAGCCAGTCGGCGTAACGGTAACCCTCGTTGACGGTACCGCTTCCCCAATCACTCCACATTCTGTAGTAGTGGTAACCAGCAATACCCACAACAACAGCCGAGACAGCTACGCCCGATTGGTATTGCTTTGCAACACTTTTGATTTGAGTCAAAAAGTAGACAAAAGCGCCAAGCATTACTGCAGTTCCAAAAGAAAGCGCGTTGTACACCAGTTGATTCAAATCAGCATCTTCAAAAACCATCTTCATTTGATATCTCCCCATTTATAGTTTGACGCACACGGAACTTGTGCTCCGTCTAAGTTCAACATAATCAGGAATGCGAATCCATTTGTGGATCTCATTATCCGAGGGCCAAGGAAAGTATTAAATGGCAGCCCCAACGGGATTCGAACCCGTGCCGCCACCTTGAGAGGGTGGTGTCCTAGGCCACTAGACGATGGGGCCAAGTAGCGGTCGTCAGGTTATCAGTGGGCGGGAAACAAAAGGCCCGAGCGCGCAAGCGTTCGGGCCAACATTGTTGAGTATTTGCTGGGGAGCAAGGAATCGAACCCTGAATAACAGAACCAGAATCTGCTGTGTTGCCAGTTACACCACTCCCCAATGGAGCACCCTGATTGTATCGCCACCAAGGGAAATGAAAACCGCCCGTTAGCCGGTGATCTTCCAGAGGTTTCCAAAGCCAATGACACGGGCAAGAGCGATTCCTGCACCCTCTTTGACGTACTTCTTGAAGGCGCTATTCCCTGCAATAGGGCTATTTGACGAGGGAGACGTCGTGGTCTCAAAGTTCATCTCGCGAGCGGTGAGGCGTGAGCGCAGCTCGTGATACGGGTCGGTCACAATCACTATGCGCTTGATTCCTGCAAAGTTAGAGTCAGTCGCGACGAGATTTCTCACGTTACGTAATGCCTCATATGTGGAGCGCGATAACGACTCTTGCAGGAGATCTTCTTGTGGAACTCCTTGCTGACGCAAAAAGATTGCCGATGCAGATGCTTCAGTGAAGCGATCACCTGGTTTATTGCCGCCGGTGAGCACAATGCGCGGCGCCACCTTTTGTTCCCACAATTCAAAAGCGCGCATGAGTCGTGCTTTCAAAAGAGGCGAAGGAACCCCGTCGTATTGCGCAGCACCCATCACCACAATGGCATCTACTTGTGTAGTTGATTGCGTACGACCAACACGCCACACTTCGAAAACCGTGAGCCCCACATACAAGGAACCGACGCAAAGCACCAACGCAAGTAGTTGTGCTACCCGTTTCATGGCAAATATCTTTTTACTTTGCGAGCCGCTGCGATGCTGCTGCTAAACGCGCAAGAGTTGTATCGCGCCCTAAAAGCTCGAGCGATTCAAAAAGTGGTGGCCCAACTGTGCGACCCGTAATTGCAACACGAATAGGTGCTTGCACTTTTCCGAGTTTCAAACCGTGCTTTTCGCCTACCTGCTCAATGACTGCTTTCAATGAATCGTGATTCCACTCTGTAGTTGCATACGCGGCCGCTGTTTCGCTGAGTACAGCACTCGCCCACTCATCTTTAGTTGCCTTCGCCCATGAGGCCTCGTCTATTGCGGGCTCATCAAGAAAGAAGAAGTCGACCATCGCAGGAACTTCAGTGAGTGCAGTGACTCTCGTTTGCACAAGTTCAGCCATGCCACGGAAAATGTCTTGTTTGAAGTTGCCCGCTGGCCATGGCATGGTTTCGCCAGTGAGGAATGGTTCGCATTCGGCAATGAACACTTCAAGTGGCATTTTGCGAATGTATTCACCATTGAAGGCTTGCAATTTTTGAATGTCGAAAAATGCTGGCGAATGATTCACATCTTCTAAGCGGAAGGTATCGACAATGTGCTGCCAAGGAACAATCTCGGTATCGCCAGCAGGCGCCCAACCCAAGGTCATGAGGTAGTTCACCATTGCATCGGGAAGAATGCCTTCTTCGCGATATTGCTCTACGGCAACTTTGTCGCGGCGCTTCGACAACTTCTTGCGCTGTTCATTAACGAGAACTGGAACGTGTGCCCATGTCGGCGGGGCAACATTGAGTGCATTCCAAATCATTTGCTGCTTTGGAGTGTTCGGCAAGTGCTCTTCTGCACGCACCACATGAGTGATGTTCATGATCTGGTCGTCAACTACGTTCGCAAGTAGGAACATCGGTGTTCCGTTTCCACGCAAGAGTACGAAGTCTTCAATGGTGGCGTTATCAAATTTCACTTCGCCACGCACGAGGTCGTGCACCACTGTTTCACCGGCAGGAACACGGAACCGCAGCACACGGCCCGGGCCAGGCTCTAAACCGCGGTCGCGGCTATAGCCGTCGTACCCTGGCTTGCCCGAGGCCTTGGCGCGCTCTTGCACTTGCTCTCCGGTGAGATCGCAGAAATACGCCTTGCCTTCTGCGTAAAGCTTCATGGCGGCGTCGATATGTGCCTGCGCATTTGCCGACTGAAAGTACGGCCCTTCAAATTGTGGGTGATCGTTATTGATGCCAAGCCACGCGAGTGCATCGATAATGCCTTGGGTCCACTGCGGTTCGTTTCGCGACTCATCGGTGTCTTCAATGCGCAAAACGAAGGTTCCACCTTCGCGCAAAGTGAGTGCCCAGTTGTACAGAGCAGTGCGGGCACCACCCACATGGAAAAAGCCGGTAGGAGATGGAGCGAAGCGATAGCGAGGAGGTGTTGTCATGACCCTTGCAGATTACCGACCCCACCCCACCAAGAGTGTTCTCGGCGCGGTGTGGCCCTGTTTTCGCGACAATTTGCGCCGAGAAACTGCTGTTTAGAGTGCAAACTTTTGGAGGTCGCTCAATTCAACGAACTCCAAGGTGTGTAAATGCGTGGCGTGCAAGTTCACCAGTGGTGCATGACCCGCTTCAAAAGCTTCTTGCCAACGCATGGCACACAAGCACCAATGATCGCCAGCCTTCAAGCCAGCAAAACCATATTGCGGCATCGGCGTTGACAAGTCGTTGCCTGCTGCTTTGGAGAATGCAAGAAACTCATCGGTCATGACGGCACATACCGTGTGCACACCGTGGTCATCGCCACCTGTTTCACAGCAGCCCGTGCGGTAAAAACCCGTCATTGGATCGGTGCAACAGGTAGCAATGGGTTCACCAAAAACGTTCGGCTGAGTTGTCATGCAATATGTCTAGCGTGAAGTGGAAGATCTCGGCGCGAATTGTTGCAAAAACCGTGACATACGGCGCCGAGAACACTTGTTAGGGGTTGAGGGTGAGGAGATCTTCGTAGGTTTCGCGGCGACGCACCACGCGGGCGTGGCCATCTTTCACAAAAACGACTGCGGGCTTGGTGACCATGTTGTAGTTCGAAGCCATGGAATAGCCATATGCGCCAGTCACCGGAGTGGCAAGCAAGCTGCCCACTTCAAGTTCAGCAGGAACCTGTGCCTCTTCAATCACAATGTCGCCACTTTCGCAGTGCTTGCCCACCACGCGCACGTTGCGCGGCCGCAGAGCACCGGGCAACGTTGGCATGAAGGCTTCATAGCCGCTGCCGTACATCATGGGGCGAGGGTTGTCGCTCATGCCGCCATCAACTGCAACGTATGAACGCACCCCAGGAATATCTTTTTGCGTACCTACGGTATACACCGTGATTGCCGACGACGCCACAATGGATCGACCAGGTTCTACACGCACAACAACATCTTTCGGCAGCGACGCAGTTGCGCGGCGTACCACGGTTCCCCATTGCTCCATGGTTGGCGCATGCTCACTTGTCACATAAGCAACACCTAAACCGCCACCCACAGTGAGATCACTCAAACCGAGCGGCGCAAAGAAACTGACCATCACATCAATTGCTTTACCGAGGTGTTCAATGTCGAGCACGTTGGAACCAATATGGAAGTGCAGGCCAATGAGGTTGAGCCGCGACGACCTGCGCAGTGTTTCTACTGCTCGCATGGCGTCACCATTACCCATATTGAAACCAAACTTGGAATCGTCTTGACCGGTAGAAACGAATTCGTGCGTATGGGCGTGCACGCCTGGTGTTACACGAATTTGCACATCTACTTGCGCCCCAAGAAAGCCAGCAACGTGTTCAAGGCGTTCGAGTTCATTGAAACTGTCCACCACAATGTGATGCACGCCCTCGCGAATGGCGTAATGCAATTCGTCGGAAGACTTGTTATTGCCATGCAACACGCAACGATTGGCAGGAACGCCAGCACTTAAGGCAACGAAGAGTTCCCCGCCAGTTGCCACATCGAGCATGAGGCCTTCTTCGTGCACGAGTTTCGCCATTTCTGTACACAGGAATGCTTTGGTGGCATACACCAC
>Ga0222712_10002897_pt1 | contig 19193 bp, 19 predicted proteins | sample C33_657DmetaG_FD_165043 | JGI IMG/M metagenome (GOLD analysis project Ga0222712, IMG submission 165043) | Estuarine water microbial communities from San Francisco Bay, California, United States - C33_657D | ecosystem: Environmental > Aquatic > Marine > Unclassified | place: USA: California... | reverse complement strand
CCAGCCAAAGGTTGAGCCAGCTTCCACGCTGATGCGGGGCAATGAAGTTGGAATAATCGCCTCACGTTGTGCGGCTGGAAGCGACAAGAAACGGTCCCACGACGGAAGTGACACAACGTTTGTAGACACCCCTTCCGATTCCAAAAGTGCAGCGGCTTCCAACGCAGTTCCCACCTCTGAACCAGTACCAATGATGGTGGCAACAGGAGAGCTTCCATGCTTGATTACGGCCGCACCTGGCTGTACTGCTGAACCATCTGTCACTGAAGGAACATTTTGGCGACTCAAAATAATTGCTGTTGGCCCATCATGAGTAACCGCGGTCAACCAAGCATGGGCTGTCTCATTTGGGTCGGCTGGACGAATGACCTGCAATCCAGGAATGGATCGAAGTGAAGACAAATGTTCGACCGGCTGATGAGTGGGACCATCTTCGCCCACACCGACCGAGTCGTGGCTAAAAACAAAAACGCATCGGGCGCGAGACAACGCAGCAAGACGAATTGAAGGTCGCATGTAGTCAGCGAATACGAAGAATGTTCCACCAACTGGTATCACTCCACCGTGGAGGGCCATACCCACCATCGCTGCACCCATCGCATGTTCGCGAATGCCGTAATAGACCTGCTTGCCAGAACGATTAGACGCGGAGAAGCCGCTAGTGGCAGACAACTTTGCACCAGTGTTTCCCGTTAAGTCAGCTGCGCCAGCAATGACATGTGGCAACACTGCATCTGTCGCCTCCAAGACCTTTTGGAATGCTTGGCGAGTTGCAAGATTTGTAGTGGCATCAAAAACAGGGAGTGACGTCGACAAAGTTGCAACATCAACGGACGCATGTTGTGAAGTAAGCGCTGACTTCGTCGCTGCAGGAATCTGGGATTCCCAGGCTTGGCGCGCTTCAGTTCCTCGTTGAAGAACGTGGGATCGATACGCCTTGACAAGTTCTTCTGGAGCCCAGAAAGGCTCATCAGGAATTCCCATCACATTCTTGGTAGAAGTCACTAACTCTGCAGTGAATGGATTGCCGTGGGCTTCGTGCTTGTCCGTCATTTCGGGAGATGGGAAACCAATATGAGTCCGGAGAACAATGAGAGTCGGTGCACCTACATGGTTCTTTCCGGCAAGAAGAACCTTCTCCAGTGCATCGCAATCTTCTGCAATCTCTCCCGCTTCAATGACATTCCAGCCGTAAGAACGGAAGCGAGCAGGCACATCGTCTGTGCAGGTGAGATCAGTAGAGCCATCAATCGTGATCTTGTTGTCATCAAATACACAAACGAGGTGGTCAAGCTTTAGGTGACCAGCCATTGAGGCGGCCTCATGGCTGATGCCCTCCATCAAACAGCCGTCACCGACGAACACGTACGTGTGGTGATGTACAGCCGAATCACCATGAACAGAGCGAAGATGTGATTCAGCGATGGCCATACCGACTGCGTTTGCAAACCCTTGCCCCAGCGGTCCAGTGGTCACTTCAACACCGGCGGTGTGACCTGCCTCCGGGTGACCGGGAGTTGCTGAGTCCCACTGACGGAAACTCTTCAGATCATCAAGAGTGAGACGGCAGCCACCGAGATACAACATTGCGTATTGAAGGATGGATGCGTGTCCGTTCGAAAGAATGAAGCGGTCGCGATTCATCCAGTTCGGCTGCGAAGGATCATGGTTCATGATGCGGCTATACAAAACATGGGCAAGAGGCGCCAAAGACATTGCAGTTCCTTGATGACCGCTCTTTGCTTTCAGAGGGGCGTCGAGCGCAATTCCGCGAATGAACGCAATTGCTTGTTGGTCTTGTTCTGCAGTCAGTTTGTTAGCCACGTATTGACACTAATCGGCGCCACGTCCTCACCACGTGGAGAGATTGGTCAAAAGCAATCAAATCAGCCGGCGCACCCTCACGAATGTGCCCAGCATCTGTGAGGCCCACGGCGGAGGCAGGTGATGAAGTCGCGGCGCAAAGAGCATCACGAAGAGGCACTCCCGCCTCATTCACAGCCAGACGAACACATTCCGCCAAGGGTGTTGAGCTACCGGCCAATGTTCCATCGGGTAGTCGGGGAGCTCCATCCTTGACCGCAATCTTTCGCTTTAATGCCCATTCGGACTGCCACGCCACTGAATCCGATACAAGACAAACGCGATCTCCGCCTTTGGCTTTGAATGCCAAGGACACAGCTTGAGGTGAGACGTGCACCATGTCAGCAATCAACCCTGTGTACACACCCTCATCAATAAGCGCACTGAGCGCTAGTCCGGCTTCGCGATGATGAACTCCACTCATGCCGTTAAAAAGATGGGTCACAACGGTGGCACCCGCTGCACGCGCTTGCTTCCACTGGATATCTGTTGGACGCGAGTGTCCGACAGAAACAGTGATACCCATCTGTACAAGTTGTCGAATGGAAATGGAAGCGTCGGATTGTTCTGCAGCGACCGTCATCAGACGAATGCTTTTCGGCAACTGTGAGCACCATTCTTCATTAAACGGAATGATCCAATCAGGCCGATGGGCGCCAGGAGCATCTCCGAGGAATGGACCTTCCACATGGATGCCCGTAAATCCAGGAACGACATGTGTTGAGAACATCTGATGCAATGAGTGAATCGAGCGTGAGAGAACGTCCAGCGGGGCAGTGGTGATTGTGCCCAACCAAGATGTCGTCCCAAGCACGGCGAGGTCATTTCCAAGTGTTGCCATCTCGGCAGGAGTAGCTCTCGACACATCGATCGATCCAAAGCCGTTCATCTGAATGTCAACAAGACCAGGGGCAATTAAATGATGATCCGCCTGTCCTTCGAAGGATTCAGTACGAACAACGACACCGTTTTCAATAGAGATTTTTGTTGGTCCGTGAAGCGTCAATCCATCAAAAAAATTTTGACAAGTGAGCACATCGGACATGTCAACAGATTAGGTGTGGGCTAGACAACACCATTGCGTGCAGCTCGCGTGAGACGAACATCGGAAAAACGCAGTGTGGCGAGCCTGAAAGTCTTCAAAGTGCTGATCACCCACCAGCCGGGGTCGATCTGACCACGACGATGCGAGAGGCGAGGCGAGGAAGGAGCCGCATGGTGATTGTTATGAAGACCTTCGCCCATTGTGAGAAACGCAAGCCATTGGAGATTGGTGGCCTGATTTGCATATGGGCGACGACCGAAGTGGTGGCCGAGCGCGTTCACTCCTGCATTTACTGCGAGATACACATTGGCGTGAATGAATGCCGCAAGCAGTCCAGTCCAAGGACCCAAAACAATCATCAAAATGACAATGCCGGTGATAAGGCCCGTCTTATTATGGCCAAAGAACATGCGATCCCACTTATCGTCTGGGAGGTCTTTGGCATATTTCGTGATGATGCTCTTGTCTGCAAGAGCTTCTCGATACAACATCACGTTGCCCTTTTGCACTCGCTTCCAGCCCAGGAGAACAGGTGAGTGGGGATCGCCATCCTCATCCGTAAATGCGTGGTGCTTACGATGAACCGCCACCCACTCCTTTGGCTTGATTCCAGTGGTCAACCAAATCAAGGCGCGAAATACCCACGCCACTGCCGGATGAAGCGTCAATGCACGATGGCTAAGGGAACGGTGCAAATACACAGTGGTGCACGTGTTGGCAACGGTGGTCACGATGGCAGCGGCAATGAACGCAACTGCAAAGGACTGAAGTACTGAAGTCATAAATGAACCATAACCCACTACCTACTGGTAGGTAGGCAATTCTGGCGATAACTTCATACTCGTGTCCGACGCCACATCTTTCGACCCATCGCGTTCGACACGCGACCAAATCCTTGACGAAGCTCTGCGTTGTTTTGCAGAAAAGGGTTATGAGGGAACTTCTTTGAATGACATCGCAGCGGGGGTCGGCATCCGACGCCCCAGTCTGTTGCACCATTTCCCGAGCAAGGAATCCCTCTACGGAGACGTTTTCGAACGATTGCTATCGGATTGGATGGAACGCCTGGATGGAGCAATCGCTGTGTCAGCAGTTGGATGGGACAAGGCAGAGTTGGTGCTCCGTGCATGTCTAGATCTCTTCGCCGAAACTCCGGACTATGTACGAATCATGCGGCGCGAAGCCTTGGATGGAGGAGTCCATCTCGGTATCGACCTATCGGGGGTGTTACGTCCATTTTTTGATGGGGCAGTGCAGTATCTCGAAGGACAAATGGATGAAGGCGTCTTCACTCGATTAGATGCGCGACACCTTCTCATCACCGGCTACGGCGCAATTCTGACGTATTTTTCCGATGCACCATTTGTTGATGGATTGATTGACGACAGCGCAATGAACGAGAAGAACATCCGTGATCACCAAGAGCACGTCATCGAATTCTTCCGATCAGCACTGCTCAGGTCTTAATCAAACCTGAGATTGGTCTACCGTCGTACTTATGGCAGTTTTCCAACACAATGGACGCAACATCGGATACTCACTGAACGGTGAGGGGCCCGCAATTCTTGCCTTTCATGGCACCACACAGATGTCGAACGCATGGGATCAAGTTCGCGATGCTTGTTCCGAGCCACGTACTTGGGTTGTCTTTGAATTTCCAGGTTCTGGCGAATCAGATATGCCTACAGAACCCTTGCAACTGGACGAGATTGTTGACGATGCCGTTGCTCTCATGAAGCATCTTGGTCACGACTCATTTCATGTTGTTGGATACTCATTAGGTGCCGTCTGTGCGTTGCACACAGCAGCACGTCATTCGAAAGTCGTCTCAACAGTGACCTCGCTGTGTGGCTGGTCTCAAAGCGATGCACGGATGCGAGGGACATTTGACCTCTGGCGCCGTTTGATTGCCATCAGCCCGGAAATGTTTATTCGGTATGCGCTTGTCGATGGATATACCGCAGCAACTTTGGAAATCATCGAATCAATGTGGGAGGGCGCTGTTTCTCTTGCGGCGGCCACCGTGCAGCCTGGTTCCGACGCTCATCTGGATCTCGACATTCGAGTTGATATTGAAGATGATTTGGGAACCATTTCTGCACCGACGCTCGTAATTGGTGGAGCTCAGGACAGATGGGTGGATATCTCGAAATCTGTCCACATTGCATCTCGCATTGCCGGATCACAGCTTGTGGAACTCCCTGCCGGACATCTTGTCATCGGCGAATTAGCAGGTGATATTGGCTCTCTGATTGGAAAACACACCTCGCGATAGCGCCACAGCCTTCGTGTGGCCGTCTCACTGACTACGGTATGTAGCCGTGTCAACACATAGTTCTTCCACATTGTCCGAAGCTGCTTCCAAGGAACTTCTTGCAACCTTTGGTGTGCCTTTTGCTGCCGAGCACAAAGTCTCCACGGTGGAGCAGGCTGTCGAGGCAGCCAATTCGCTTGGGTATCCCGTCGTCGCAAAATTGGGCGGCGACAAGATTGCACATAAGACGGAGCGAGGTCTCGTACGTCTACGTCTGGGTGACGCCGGTGCAGTGCAACAAGCGGCAACAGAATTGTTGGCAGCGGCCACACCTGAAGACGGCGAAGTGCATGTTTTGGTTGCCCCCATGGTCTCAGGGTCTCGCGAACTCATTGCGGGACTTCTTGTAGATCAACAATTTGGACCCACCGTGATGCTCGGCATCGGTGGAACCATGGCCGAAGTTATTAAGGACGTTGCCTTCCGTCCTGCTCCTATCACTGATGCCATCGCTCGCGACATGGTGAAGTCGCTTCGTATGCAAGGTCTTCTCGATGAGTTTCGCGGTGAGGCAGCAGTCAACGTTGACCAGGTAGTTGCGTGCCTTGTCGGTTTGTCCAAAGTTGCCGAGCAACGCCAGGACATCGTGTCCGTCGACATCAATCCACTTATTGTGAAGAGCAATGGTGACATCGTCGCAGTGGATGCGCTCGTGGAGATGGGCCAACGAGTCACAAATGAGAGTTCAGTGCGACCCACATATTCAGACGCTCAATTCAAAGCATTGTTTGAACCACGCGGTGTTCTCGTGACCGGTGCTTCCACACATCCGGGCAAATTCGGATTTGTTTCTCTTCACAACATCTTGGCCAGTGGCTACAACGGTGCAGTCTTTGGCACCAACCTTCAAGGTGAGGAAGTTTTAGGAATCAAAACAGTCGCGGACATTGCCGCACTTCCCGACAATGCGATTGATTTGGTCTTCGTTTGTACACCTGCATCTGCCAACCCAGATCTTTTGCGCGCGTGCGCAAAGAAGGGCGTGAAAGCAGCATTCTTAACCTCAGCGGGATACGGAGAAGCTGGTGACGACGGGCGACAATTGGAGGCTGAACTTGTAGCTCTTGCTGATGACCTCGGGATCCTTCTTGCTGGTCCAAATGGTCAAGGCGTGGTATCAACTCCTGCAAACTTGTGTGCGCAGATCGTTGCGCCTTATCCACCACAAGGTGCGATTGCAGTAGCGAGCCAGAGTGGAAATTTTGTTTCAAGTTTCTTGAACTACGCACGTCAAACGGGAGTTGGCATCAGCAGAGCGGTCTCTGCGGGCAATGCAGCCGCTTTAGGCGTCGCAGATCTCATTGAGTGGTATGGCACTGACGCTGCCACTCGAGTATCACTTGCCTACGTCGAGGGCATTAGTGACGGTGCAGGACTCATGAAGCGACTCACAGCGGCTGCCAAAAACAAGCCAGTTGTATTGGTGAAGGGTGGCGCAACAGAGAACGGTGCACGTGCGGCCGCTAGCCATACAGGTGCTCTAGCCGCCAATGACTCCATCTTCGACGGAGCTTGTAAGGCCGGCGGCATCTCTCGTGCCGCCACGGTCGAAGAGGCGTTCGAGGCCGCTGCAACTTTTGCTACCCAGCCTTTGCCAAAAGGTCCGAATGTCATCATTCTCACCACTGCAGGTGGCTGGGGAGTAGTGACGAGCGATGCGATTGCTCGAGACGGTTCTTTGCAACTCATGTCTTTGCCTGCTGACCTGCAAGCAAAAATTGACACCAAGTTGCCGCCGCGATGGAGCCGCAATAATCCAGTCGACTGCGCAGGTGGAGAAACACGTGACACCATCCCAGAAGTGATGGAAATGATTGCGTCCCACCCCGATGTTGATGCGGTCATTTATCTCGGTCTTGGTATTCAAGCAAACCAAGCTCGATTGATGCGCGAAGGAAGGTTCCATCCCGATCACGGTCTCGAGCGCATTGTGGAATACCACGAGCGTCAAGATTCTCGATTTGCACAAGCTGCGCATGAGCTCTCCGTCCGCACTGGAAAGCCAATTCTCGTTGCAACAGAATTAGCAGTTGCAGATCCAGAGAATGCCGGAGTAGCCGCGGTCCGCGAAACGGGTCGTTTGTGTTACGCCAGTGGCAACCGAGCAGTGACTGCTTTGGGCCATCTCTATCGCTACGCGGTTCACACTGGTGTTGCCAAGTAATAATCCAGAGTCGCGATCAACGCGACGAGCCAAAGACCCCATCAAGGTTGTGATTGGTCTCGGAGTTTTTGGTGCACTTGTTTTGGGGTCTGGTTATTTCGTGACGTCTGCTGTGGCATCTCGCGTCACGCCATTGCAAAGCGGTGCGATTAACCAAAATCCGACTGTTGCCGTGTTGTCAGCTCGGCGAGCACCAAACACGTTGTCGAATAATGTGCGATTAGGCGGTCTTCGACGTTCTCTGAATTCATTACAAAGTCGTCTGCCATCCAACAGTTGTTTAACAGTTGATTGGCTAGGGGAGACGTTGATCAACGTTCGAGCGAAGGACGCCTTGACACCGGCCTCGGCGATGAAGGTACTCACTGCGGCAGCAGCTCTTGACATCTTGGGACCGACTCATACGTACAAGACAGATATTCTCGCGACAAAAACCAACACCACCGGAATAGTGAACGATCTATTTTTTGTCGGTGGAGGAGATCCTCTCATCGTTCGCAATGAATACATCGCTAGCGAGAAGTACAAGACACTTAATGGCACGTCACTCGAAACCTTGGCTGATCAGATTGCATCAACTGGAATTCGTCAAATCAGCGGTTCGATTGTTGGAATTGATTCCCGATATGACGACAAGCGTTTCGTAGATATTTGGCCAAGTGAGTTTCACTTCACGGAATCCGGCCCTCTGGGAGCGCTTCTTGTGAACGATGGCGTTGTCGTCGGCAATCCGATGAAACCTGACGATCCTGCAATTGCTGCAGCAACGGAACTTCGCTCGATGCTGATTGCACGTGGAATCAGTGTGATTGGTGAGGCTCGTCACGACACGACCATTCCTGGTGAAGCAACTGCAGTTACTTCCATTACTTCTGCGCCGCTTTCAAAGATTCTTCAAGAAATGTTGGTCAACAGCGACAACAACACTGCTGAAATGGTGTTGAAAGAAATTGGTTTTGCCAAGAAGAAACTGGGTAGTACGGCCGCAGGCCTACAGGCAGTGAATGAATACTTTGCAAAACAAAAAGTGACGCCTGCCCCTCAAGTATTTGACGGGTCAGGGTTGTCAAGTTCCGACAAGGCATCTTGCTCAACCTTCATGAGTGTCTTGAACAATCAAGCATCCCAACTTGCACCGATGTTGGCCATTGCTGGCACGACCGGCACGCTGGTCAGTGCCTTTGAGGATTCCCCGATGTCTGGTCGCTTGCTTGGGAAAACTGGCACCTTGTCGGGAGTCAAGTCTCTCGTGGGGTACCTACCCATCGAAGGTGGTCAACCTGTTGTCTTCGCTCTGATGATGAATGCCTCAGGGATTGACAACAAGACCGCGTATCGCCCTATTTGGAATGCGCTGGGCGATGCACTGAACAAGGCAAAATCAACGCCACGCGCAGACCAACTGGCGCCCTAAGAGCCTGTGGATAACTCGCCGGGACTGGCGTAGGCTTGTCAGTCCATGGTGCAACCATCTTCTCCCTTCCGCCGTCGTTTGACGCCGACCGACCAGGTCAATGACCTCGTTGAGTCGGTCAAGACATACGCGCGTCAAGAGACTCTCGGGCCGCTCAAGGGCGCTGCACGTTGGGTGGCAGTCGGATCACTCGCAGCAATGTCATTGGGTCTCTCCATGGTGTTCCTGGCAATGGCGGTTTTGCGCCTCAGTCAGGATGTAGGAGGAAAGGCCCTCGACGGTTCTTGGTCTTTCATCCACTATCTCATCACCTTCATAGTGGTGGCGCTTCTCGTTTGGCTGTCGTACAGCCGTATCTCTCAGCGCAGTTTGGCTAAAGGGGAATAACAATGTCTGATACTCCACGTGTGACACGCGAAGATCTCGAAACCAAGTTTCGAGCACTGCAGACAGATATCCAAGGTCGTGCGACGGACAAGAAGCAATCCATTGTTGCAATTGGTTCCGGAGTTGCAACAGTTGTCGTTTTGTTGGCTTATGTCTTCGGTCGACGTAGTGGGCGCAAGCGTAGTTCTCGCGTCGAATTCCGCAGGTTCTAACCCATGTTCACCCTCATTAGTTGGGGTGGACGAAAGATTCTTCGCAGTCAGTCCGCCAAGCGTTTGTGGTTGCGTCGTTTGTTATTGCTCCTCACTGTTCTTCGTTGGTTAGACCGACGTTTTCAAAGTAAGGGCTCTCGTATCGTTCTTAAAAAGGGCGAGAGCCTCATTGTCAGTGTTCAGAAGAACGGAAACTCATCATCATGAGCGCATTATTCCTCGAGGGCGAAAAGGCCCTTTTTATTGATTCAAAAAAGCGTCGATACCTGGTCACGTTGAACGTCGAAGGAGAATTTCACAGTCACTCCGGATTCATTCCACACACAAACGTGATTGGCCAGAAGCCTGGTCTCGTTGCAGAGTCAACCAAGGGGGCGCGCTACACAGTGCTGCGTCCAACTCTTGAAGACTTCGTGATCGAGATGCCGCGTGGCGCTCAAGTGATTTATCCAAAAGACTTAGCTCCTATGTGCATGTTGGGAGATATTTATCCAGGTGCACGAGTCTTTGAGACAGGAATTGGTTCTGGCGCTTTATCAATGACGATGCTCCGCTGGGGTGCCCACATCACAGGATTAGAACTGCGTGAAGACTTCTTGAATCGCGCAAAGTCAAATGTGAAGTCATTCCTCGGCCAAGAGGCACTCGATCGTTACGACGTCAGTTTGGGCGATAGCTACGAAGATTGTCCCGAAGGTGAATTTGATCGCGTCATGCTCGACCTACCTGAGCCATGGCGCGTCACTGCAACAGCAGAGAAAATACTTGTGCCTGGCGGACTGCTCGTTGCATACACACCTCAGATCACGCAAGCAGTGCAAGTGCGAGAATCAATGGGCAAAGGATGGGTAGACCAACGCACGATTGAAGTGCTCCATCGAACATGGCACATTGAAGGAATGGCAGTGCGACCAGACCACAGGATGGTGGCTCACACTGCGTTTCTGACTGTGGCGCGCTTTATCGGCGCGTAAACCGAATCAGGGTTCGATGAAAATGCATTCGCCGGGGCATTCCTCGGCGGACTCAACAACTGCATCGAGGCGGCTGTCAGCGAAATTTGCAAGTCCCTCTGCACCCTGGGCGTTGCCCTTTGCGGTTGCGAAGACTTTGTCGCCTTCCTTCACATAGGCAAGGCCATCGTCAAGAAGAGTGAATACGTCGGGAGCGATTTCTTCACAGAGTCCGTCACCGGTGCACAGGTCCTGGTCGATCCATACCTTCATTTGGGAAATCCCTTCGTCAAGACGCCTGATGGCGCCTATGGCTTTTCCCCGTCGTGGGGTGACCCCACAATACACGGGCACCCGATAATCAACGAGTTTCCTGGCCTTGGTACGACGGTCATTTGAGTCACTGCGTCCTCGGGCGAGCCGCTCCCACTAGGTTTGAAGCCTCATGGAAGATTTCGGCGTTGAAGTAGAAGGGGTGAGCTCGGAAGAGCCCTCCTCGTCGTCGCCGGGCAAAGTCCTACGCGACTGGATCATTGTTGTCGCGATAGCCCTTGGGGCAGCCCTCCTGGTCCGCGTCTACGTCCTGCAACAGTTCTACATCAGTGGTCCGTCGATGGAGTCAACGTTGTTTGAAAACAACCGAGTCCTCGTCAACAAGTTGAGTTACCGCTTACATGACATTCATCGTGGAGATGTCGTGGTGTTTGACCGCATCACCACGAGCGGCGGCGTCATCGCTCATGACGACCTCATCAAAAGAGTGATCGGCGTTGAAGGTGATGTGGTGGAAATCAAGGGCTGCGAAGTGCTTGTGAATTCAAAAAATATCTCTGAGCCGTACCTCGACAAAACCGTTCTTGCTCGTCCAACGCCTTCAGAGCGTTGTCGTGTTGTTGACATGAAGCCAATCACTGTTCCGAAGAATCAACTTTTCGTTATGGGTGACAACCGACCAGAGTCGTTTGACAGCAGAAGCTTTGGCACTATTCCGGAAAAGCTAGTAATTGGTCGTGCTTTTGCAATTGTGTGGCCTTTCGGTCGCATCGCAACCTTGTAAATCAAACCTTCGGTAGGTGACCAATTTCTTGGTCATACGCCTCGACCATTCGATCCACATGATCGCTATAGATGCCGTCGAGGCCCATTCGAAGTCCATTGTGGAGCCCGTCCGGAAACTGAATATCCCAACCAAATGCCTGAACGTTGAAACGATGCATCAATGTGACAAGGCCACCGTTCCAATCACTGATGTGCATATTCAAAACATCAATTCCTTTATTCGCTAACAAGGCAGCCCTCATCTCGGGCCCATCTTTCAATCGCTGCAAACGAGTGGAATCAACAACTTTGACATCGGGATGTCGCTCACGAATGGAGAAACACTCTGCGCTACGCCAATGGCATACGTACAAGCGACTGAGGTCATAACCAGATTCACGGGCGGCTGTAACGAGACCATCTGTTGCGGCATCATCTTTGATGTCCACACTGAAATTGAACGAATGCCCACACGATTCAAAGAATTCCGAGACCGTTGGAATATGAGAGGGAAGAGCGCTTCGATCGACTTCGGATATTGCTCGTTTGCGACCGCGAATGCGAACGATTCCGTCATGATCAAGAATGACTTCGCCATCTCTCGTTTTCCATACATCCGACTCGAGGCCGTTCGCACCTAATCGGAGTGCAAGTTGAAAAGCTTCAATCGTGTTCTCCGGCGCGTGGGCTCTTGCTCCACGGTGGGCGAAGGCAATCGGTTCATCAACCAAGGAAGGGAGTCTCTGTTGCACGCATGAAGACTAGATGGGCGGTTCTACAATGGAGGAGTGTTCAATTTCAGCGGTAGCGAGGTCATTTTCTTGCTCTTGGCGGGCCTCGTTGTGCTTGGACCTGAACGTCTACCTGGCGTCATCCGTCAGGTGGGCAAGGTGTACGGCGATTTACGTCGTGCTTCACAAGGACTAGAGCGTGAATTGCGCAGCACATTCGATGAACCTCTCAAGGATTTGCGCTCCACCGCTGAGTCCATTCGCTCAGGCTTTGGTGAAGTCGACACAGAGCCATCACCACCAATGAGGCCTGAGAAGTCTGAACCCCTCACCCCAGAGCAAATTGATGCCTTGAATAATGAAGTGGCCAAGGATGAGTGAGACATCCACCAACGACAACGTGATGCCTCTGATGGAGCATTTGCGTGAACTGCGAATGCGAATCGTGCGCAGCTTGTTGGCCGTAGCGGTAGGAACAATTGTTCTTCTTGCCATCTACGACCCCGTTAAGAATTTTCTAACGAAGCCTTATCGTGATCTCTGCCGTCAACGTCCAGATTTCAAATGTGATGGATCGTTGTTTTCACTCGGACCCCTTGATGGATTTTCTGCTCGAATGCGCGTCTGTGCCTACGGCGGTTTAATTCTTGCTCTTCCCGTCGTGCTGTGGCAGATCTGGCGATTCATCGTCCCAGCGCTGTCCAAGAAGGAAAAGCGTTACGCGGGACCCTTTATTGCATCGTCCGTCACATTGTTTGTTGTTGGCTGTTCCTTGGCTTACTGGACGCTCAATAAAGCTCTTGAGTTTCTCATCTCGTGGTCGGGCACGGAAGTTACCCAGGCATACCAAGTAACGAAGTACATCTCTCTTGTTGCACTCATGATGCTTGCATTTGGAGTTGGATTCTTAAGCCCTGTCTTGCTTGTGTTTCTTCAGCTGGCAGGCGCAGTCAGGCCACGAACACTCATCAAACAGTGGCGCTACGCAATCATGGGAATTTTCGTGGCTGCCGCCGTCATCACTCCTTCAGGCGACCCATTCAGCATGCTTGCACTTGCATTGCCATTAACAGTTCTTTATCTCATCGCAGTTCTGGTGGGCTGGCTACTCACTCGCCGTCGCGTAGAAGCCGAATAATGAGCGGCATACGCGACACCTTTTTGTCGCAACTGAAGTACGCACCGGACACATTTCAAGTGAAGGCGATGGATTCCATCGATGCCGACGCATCTGTGTTGGTCGCAGCACCCACAGGTTCCGGTAAGACACTCATTGCTGAATATGGCATCGCTCGTGCCCGATCTGCGGGCTTGCGAGCGTTCTACACCACGCCTATTAAGGCACTCTCCAACCAAAAGTTTCGCGACTTGGGCGAGTTGTATGGGCCACACAATGTGGGTTTGATCACTGGCGACAACGCCATTAATGCTGAGGCACCGGTTGTTGTCATGACAACTGAAGTTCTTCGCAACATGATTTACGCCTCCTCTTCGCGGCTTGACAACCTTGGTGTCGTCATATTGGATGAGGTTCATTACCTACAAGACGCCTACCGAGGCCCTGTATGGGAAGAAGTGATCATTCAACTTGATCCCGAGGTTCAACTTGTCTGTCTTTCCGCAACTGTTTCTAATGCAGATGAAGTTGCAGAATGGCTTTCCACTGTTCGTGGCCGCACCGACGTGGTTATAGAAACAACTCGACCGATTGAATTGACCAACCATTTTGCATTGCACGACAATGCATCGAGTCGCACAGAGATGTATCCCACGGTTATTAACGGTGAAGCAAACGCCCACGTGCAAAGAATGCTCGCAGGTGGCCGGCCAGGCCCACAACGAGGTGGTGGAAACCAAAAGAAATCTCGTCGATTTTCTCCGCCGACCCGACCAGAAATTATTGAACTGTTGGAAGACAACAACATGCTTCCAGCAATTGTGTTTATCTTCAGTCGTGCCCAGTGTGAAGACGCAGTCACTTCCTGCATGCGCGCAGGAATAGTCCTCACGTCTGTAGAGGAAGAGAATCAAATTCGAGAGATAGTGGAACGCCACTGTGAGTCACTGACTGACGACGACAAGACTGCGCTCGAATATCACCATTTTCTCGACGACATTGGAACAGGTATTTCCTGTCATCACGCCGGAATGATTCCAATGTTCAAAGAAGCAGTGGAGGAGTGCTTCGTTAAGGGGCTCGTGAAAGTTGTCTTTGCGACCGAAACACTTGCTGTGGGCATCAATATGCCTGCACGTGCAGTGGTGATTGAAAAACTCACCAAGTACACCGGTGAACATCACCAACTTCTTCGAGCTTCAGAGTTCACCCAACTGACGGGACGAGCAGGTCGCCGTGGACTTGACGACATTGGACATGCGATTTCTCTTTGGAACCCTTTTGTCAATTTCGATCAGGTTGTGGGCTTGGCGCTCAGTCGTAGCTTCCGTTTGTCATCAGCTTTCCGACCCACATTCAACATGGCTGTAAACATGGTGAGGCGTCATTCGACTGACGGAGCGCATCACATCTTGAATCTCTCGTTTGCACAGTTTCAAGCCGACCGTGATGTTGTGACGTCAGAAGCAACACTCGAAAAGCGACGTCGTGAACTTGCACTTTTGGAACGAACTCATCAGGAACTTGAGACTGAAGGAATCGATGATTCCCAACGCAACGCGCTGGCTTCCAATGTTGAAGTAGAGATTGCACTAAGAGGATTGCGACCAGGCGACATCGTGATGTTTGATGCTGCCAACATTCGTGGTCGAGGGCTTATTCTCGCCACCGCTGCCCGACGTTCAGGAATTCGTCTGACTGTTGTGACCCCAAGTCGCAAGATTATTGATGTCATGGCGAAGGACTTACGTTCAGTTCCCGTTCGGGGCGGACAAGTTGATCTGCCCGTTCCTTTTGAGCCCGCGCGAACCGAATTCATAAAAGAAGCAGCCGCGCGTTTAGTGAAAGCCCGTGTTGACGAGACGGTTGGTCGCCCCATCGAAGCGCATGATGGTCCTCGAATTTCTGATTCTCCGGTCTCGTCCAAGAACATTCGACGACTTCGAAAAGAAATTGAACAAATGGAGAACAGTTCGCGAAATCGAGCCGGTTCAGTGGGTGCTCGTTTCATGGACGTTGTTGAGTTGTTGGAAGATTTGAAGTACATCGACGATTGGACACTGACCGACAAGGGCGAGACGCTTGCAGGAATCTTTCACGAATCAGACCTTCTCGTCGTCGAAGTAATGAATAGAGGCGTCCTAGACAACCTTTCCGTGAACGACTTAGTTGCGGTGCTCTCAACCATCATCTACGAGCCACGAGGTGGCGATAACGGAGGACCCACACGTTGGCCGTCCGACACCGTTCGGCAACGATTCAAGCGAATTGAAAAAATCAGTGAGTCTTTGCAAGAGGCTCAACGTCAACGAGGCATGCACATTCACAGAGCACCGAATGGCGGACTTGCACATGAAACTGCTGGATGGGCCTCAGGAAAGCCGTTGTCGCGCATTCTTGATCCTGAGTTGACTCCCGGAGATTTCGTTCGCTGCATGCGTCAACTCATCGATCTTTTGAGGCAAATTGCGACAACAACATCAAATGAAGCTCTGCGACGTACGGCGGAAGACGCCGCGCGCTCCATCAACCGTGGCGTCGTTGCAGCAGCTCAAGGCGGATCTGCATCATGACCATCCGCAAAGGCGAGGAGTGGGGCACACGACTCATTGCACCTGAGAATTTGGTGCTGTTGTCTGACGACGCTCAACTCGCTCAATTAGATCCACATTCAATTGGGGTATTGCTGGGCGGAGATATCCATCACACGCTTGGGACTCCTCCTCCCGTCGTCTCCGGCGCTGAATGCACACAGTTGAATATTGACGCCATCCAGGTCACTGTGACAACAACTCTGCTCGATGAGGTCACCGTTTTGGCGAGTTCACGAGTTGAGGTGGGGCATTTCCGTCCCAGAATTTTTGGTCGACAGGGATACAAGTGCATTACCAATGGCGGAGTGATAAATGGGAGAAATCTGGCACCACGAGCACACCCGAACGATGGAGTACTCGATTGTGTAGAGATTTCTGAAGAGATGACATTTCGCGACCGATTGACAGCAATGAAGAAATCCGTTTCAGGAACGCACCTACCGCATCCACACATTCACGTGACTCGCCATGAGACCTTTTCGGGTCTTCGAGGAAGGAAGCGTCCCGATCTCTCGATTGATGGTCAGATTGTGCCCGATTGGCTTAGTTTCACAGTCACAGTGCTTCCCGATTACTGGAAGATTGTCGTCTAGTCACCTACGGTTGGGCCATGGAAGCATGGATCCTCAACGAATCTCCCGGCAACTACTCGTGGGGGAACCTCCCAGACCCCACACCAGCACCGGATGAAGTTCGCATCAAGGTCGTCACAAGCGCACTGAACCATATGGACTTGTGGGTGACTCGGGGTATGCCGAAACCTCCACTTCCGCATATCCCAGGTTGTGACACTGCCGGTGTTGTTGATGCTGTTGGTTCCGACGTCACAAACGTCAATGTTGGCGATGAAGTTGTTGTCAATCCAGGAGTTTCTCCTGTTGATGAAATCATTCGTTACGGCAACAACTCTCCGATGGCTCCAGGATTCATGATTTGGGGTGAACACTGCAGAGGTGGCCACGCAACGTATGCCATTGCCCCCGCAAGAAATGTCAGGCCGCGCCCTCAGAGTCGCACGTGGGAGGAATGCGCAGCATTCCCACTTGCATATGTGACCGCATTGCGAATGCTGAACCGAGCTCGTTTGCAAGCAGGCGAAACAGCATTGATTGTCGGTGTTGGTTCCGGGGTTTCCAGTGCTGCATTGTCCATTGCTAAATGGATGGGAGCACATGTGATTGTCACGAGCCGTGAAGAATCCAAGCGTCAACAGGCATTGGCAATGGGTGCAGATAAATCGATCGATACCTCCGCAGACAAATGGAATGTTGAAGCGGACGTCGTCGTCGAGAGTGTCGGTCCCGCCACTTGGGACAAATCAATGAGATCACTGGCTCCTGGAGGACGCATGGTCGTATGCGGTGGTACCTCAGGACCAAAAGTTGAAATCAACCTTCCTCGTCTGTTTTTTAAGCAGTACGAAATCATTGGCTCCTCGATGGGGAGTTATGAAGAGTTCGATCAGTTGCTATCGCTTGTCTCACAAGGTTTGCCTATTGCCATCGATTCAGTTCATCCATTGAGTGAGTATGAGACGGCTTTAGCCAAACTCGAACGTGGTGATCAACTTGGCAAGATTGTTCTGCGTCACGGAGAAGTGAAGTGACGGCAATTGCAGAACTAAAGCAACGTGCTTGTGCGCGAATTGATGAAGTTGCTCAAGACCTCATCGATGCAAGTCACCATATTCATCAGAATCCAGAACTGAACTTCGAAGAGTTCATTGCATCTGAACTGTTGACGCGCATCTCGTCATCAAATGGCATGCAAGTTGACAGGAATGCATTTGGTTGTGAAACAGGATTTGCTGGGGATATCGGCAACGGGCCCACAGTCTGCATCATGAGCGAGTATGACGCTCTTCCTGAAATTGGTCATGGGTGTGGTCACAACATCATTGCAACCGCAGGTCTTGGTGCATCTATTGGCTTGGCACTTGTTGCTGGCGACGCTGGCGGACGCCTTCGATATCTCGGTACGCCGGCAGAAGAAGGTGGCGGCGGCAAATTAGTGATGGCTCGCAACGGAGCACTAGAAGGTGTCGACATTGCAATGATGGTTCACTCAGCTGACGCAGATCTCACGTCAATTGATGCGATCGCACTGCAGCAGCTCCTGGTTGAGTACGGGGGAGTAGCAGCCCATGCAGCTGCAGCGCCAGAACGCGGACGCAATGCACTCGATGCAGCAGTGCTGGGCTACATGGCTGTCGGAGCGCTTCGACAGCACATCTTGCCGACGGAACGAATTCACGGAATCTTTGTTCGTGGTGGCAGTAAGCCAAACATTGTTCCGCATGATGCCGCCACAGAGTGGTACGTGCGTTCGGACACAATGACAAGCCTGAATGAACTCAAGCCGCGAGTTCTCGCAGCACTTGAGTCTGGAGCACATGCCTGTGGGTGCACCGTGCATCACGAATGGGATTCGAATCCCTATGCAGACATGGTGACGAACAGCAATCTTTCAGCGATGTACATCGCTAACGCGGCGACCACAGGTCGCATCGTCCAGTTGCCCGGCAGTAACGGCCGTCGCGTTGTGGGAAGTACCGATATGGGAAATATCAGTCATCTCGTTCCATCGATCCACCCGATGATTGCATCAGCCCCCGCGGGAACAGCGATTCACACAACCGCATTTGAACGCGAGTCCGTCACCCAAAGAGCAGACCAAGCTGTCATTGATGGCGCGAAAATCATGGCTATGACTGCCATCGATTTCTGGACCTCGCCCGCTCAGCAATCGGCTATTTCTGCCGAATTTGCTGCAACCAATGCCGACAAGGACGTTCTCTAGTCGGTATCCCTGAGAGGCAAGCGGCCGCCTCGTAGTGTTAAAAACCGTGACGGTCTACGTTCCTGAGGAATTTACTGATGCTGAATCCGACATCCTTCGTCGGTATTTCACAAACCTTGATCAGCCGGTCTTCGCGCTCGTCAACCTCCCAGAGGTGGTGAAGGGTGCACTGTTCGCGCGTTACAGCCGTAGTCCACGAAGTCTTCGTCGTCTCTTCCTCGATGAATTTGTGAATGATCTTGAAATCAAAGGTGACCAAGCGGTTGATGCAACTGTTGGTGTTGACAGGGCAGAAACTCTGTACGAAAAAGTTTTTGTCGAATACGGCGACGACTCTGTTGCGCAGTTAGGTGGCGTTCACCTTGCTTGTGAACAGGCCTCGAACATCTTGACAAAGATTCTCGAGTGGGGCCGATTGATGAGCTACCTCGAGCAGTCAACTCGATACATCGCGTATGACGAGCGCCTCGGTGGCCGTTATCGCTATTACCGAGACCCAGATCTGCTGGAAGGCAAATACGGAACTCGCTACGTGGGCGATATGGATCGCATGTTCGATTCT
>Ga0222712_10002896_pt1 | contig 19195 bp, 12 predicted proteins | sample C33_657DmetaG_FD_165043 | JGI IMG/M metagenome (GOLD analysis project Ga0222712, IMG submission 165043) | Estuarine water microbial communities from San Francisco Bay, California, United States - C33_657D | ecosystem: Environmental > Aquatic > Marine > Unclassified | place: USA: California... | reverse complement strand
GACCGACCGACCGATGGGTCGACCGACCGAGTGACCGACCGACCGACCGACCGATGGGTCGACCGACCGACCGACCGACCGACCGACCGATCGTCCCCCCCCCCGTCGTCGTTCCCCTCGACGCGGCCTCGCGACGAGTCGCGACTCACGCTTTCGTCCCTCGACGCGCGCGCGCGCCAACCGTCGATCGCACGATCGCTCATCAAATGTGAAGTCGTCGTCGCGCGCGCGCGCCATTCGCGTTCGACGCGCGCGCGCGCGAACGAACGACGAGACGACGGATTACATTTCGCGTTTGGGAAAATTTCATTCGATTTCATTCTCTCTCCGTCGTCGATCGACGCGTTGACACACGGCGCGATGGAAGGCGCATCGAACGACCATCGAATGGCGTTTGGCGAGGAGGAGGACGCGAGCGCGAACGCGCGCGATGGCGATGCGATGTTCGCGTGGGAGCTCGTGAAAGAGAACGTTCAGCCCGTACGACAAGGACGGGAAATGAAAAAATTAGCGCTCGCGGCGAAGGTCGCGCTCGACCCGGCGACGGTCGCGAGCGGCGGGGAAGGCGGCGGGGACAAGATTGTGAAAGATGGGCTCTGGGCCAAGGTGACGAATTCGGCGAGCGAAGACGCGCTCGCGGAGTGGATCGCGCTGATTAAGTGGCTCGAACAGACGTACGCGACGGGGAGTTCGAGAGAGAAAGAGTTATTACCCGCACTGGAGCGATGCACGAGGACGTTGCAGGATGAGGAGAGGTATAAGGAGGACGCGCGGTACGTCAGGGTGTGGATTAAATACGCGGATTGCGTCGCGGAGCCGGGGGATATTTTTAAGTTTATGAAAGCGAAAGGGATCGGACAGCGACAGGCGTTGTACTACGAGGCGTATGGTGCGTATTTGGAAGTGCGCCAAGCGTATGGGGCGGCGAATGAGGCGTATGAGAGTGGGATAGCGATGCGCGCGGAACCGCTGGAGCGATTGCGGGCGTCGTACGCGTCGTTTCAACATCGAATGGTGCGCCGAACGCAAAAGCGCATCGAGAGCGGGGAGATCGACGAAGGACAAGGGGAAGAGATTGTGCGGACTTTTGGTGATACCCTTCGCGGGCGCGGTGGGCGTTTGACGACGTCGCGTCCGGCGGGAACCGGCGGCGGATTGTCAGTCGCGGAGCGGCAGCGCTCGCCCGAAGCGGCGCCGTCGACTCGAGCAAACATCGCGGATGCCGGGTTAGAAATCTTTGAGGACGATGAAAATGGTGCGCCTATTCTTTCGCGCGAGACTTCTGCGCAGTGGAACGCTCTGGGTGGGTACAAGGATGTGCGCAAGGAGAACACCGCGCAGGCGTCGACGTGGGCTGGTCAGCGCATAGCGCAGAGTAAGAGTAAATCGACGCTTCCCGCGAGCGAGCTCGACGTTTTCGAGGACACCGAGTGCATTGATCGCGAAGCGGTGGCCGCGGCGACGGCGCGCGGCGGCGCTGCTCCCGCTGGTGGGTTGTTGCGTCAACGCGTCGACGCGCCGGGCGTCGGCGGCGATTTGAGCCACAACCCAATGTTGTATCACCAGCGCGGCGCTCCCGCACCTCCGCTCGCGCCAGGCGAACGCCCGGCAACGCTCTATCGCGCTTTTTCACCAGCTCAGCTCCGTTCAGCGGATGGCGAAGAAGTTTGCTACGAAGAGAATCGCGCGGCGGCGTGGATTTCAGTCAACGGCGCGCCGATGCGACCAATCGCGACGCGCGATTCCATCGTGAACGCCCCTGCCGAGACGAAGAAGATGAACATGGATGTCGATATGGGATGTGACGATGGTAATCGTGATGCTGCGCTTTCTTCCGAGGTCCCGCAAGGGGCAGTACAAGCGACTTATGGTCACGATTCTTCATTCAAGATGGCGCGCCCTCGCGAGGCAGAGGATGAAATCGTTTCTAAACGCACTTACGTAGCGCCGGAACCGCCCGTCGGCTCGCGATGCGGCTCGTGTGCGAGCGAACCATCGGAGGCGCAATCTATTGCAACCGGTGCTGCGCACGTTTCCAAACCTCCTGCGAAGGCGGCGGCAGCAGCGGCAGTGGTGGTCAACAACCCGTCGATCGAAGCGCCAAAAGTGCGCGCCGGCGCTCGTTGGACAGCGGATGAAGAAGGGACACGAGCCCCGGCGCACGAGCCGACGATGACGATTTGCACCAAAGAAGCGTGGGGCGATATAATGAGTATGTTCTCTGACTCAGTGGCCACGGGTACGGCCGGGTACGAGGCTGATGCGAGCGGAGACGATCGAGCGGCGGCGAAGAAGCCAGAGAGAGTCGAGCAAAGCAAAAACGCCGACAGAGACGACGGTGGGTTTACTATCCGCGAGGACACGTGCTTGTTGCCGAAAGATATACTCGCCGCGCGACTCGTCGAAGCTCGAAAACCGGTCCAGCTCGCGCCCGTCGCGGTAGACGATGGTGGATTCTTTATTCGCGAAGACACGGTGGCGCTTCCGAGCGACCTCGGCGGCATGACAATACGTGAAGATACCGAGTGCATTCCCAAGTTTTCCCTCGCAAAGACGCCTCTTTCTGTCGCTCCGGCGCCCGCACCCTTGCGGCGCCCTTTTAGTGTTCTAGAAAACACGCCAGTTTCATGCGAAAAGACGAAGCGGAGCGAAGTGCCCAAGATATCTTCGAATGTCAAGCGTCCGGCGTTGGCGGCGTTGCCACGCGAAGAAACGCCGCAACTCGAGCTCGTCAATCCTTTCAAATTCGATGCCATGGATGCGCACCTTCGGTCGCTCGATCCACCGCTTTGCGAGCAACCTGGCGTCACAGTCGACACGAAATCCTCGACGATCGCGACGCTGTCGGAAGCAGCCAAGTGCGTGAGCAAGGGTGGCAAGCGCGCCGCGGCGGGAGTCAAAGTTACGCTTGGTGACGTCGAATACGTGTTCAAGGGACGCGTCGGCGAAGGCGCGCACGCTGAAGTATACGAAGCAGAGCTCGAAACCAAAGCTCGAACGTCCAGTGATGGCGACATCGGTGCGTACGCGGTGAAAGTTCAAGAAGCTCGCTACGCGAAGTGGGAATTTGTCGTCGCTCGTCGCTTGCGTGACCGTCTCCCTGTTGAGGCGTCTGCAGCGGTGAACTGGGCGCAACCGACGGCGCTGCACTTGATCGGCGGTCGCTCAAGCGATGGCGAAGACGCAGCCATGGGTGCGCTCGTGATGCCTTTCGGTGAGCACGGGACGCTGCAAGACGTGTTGAATTCATACTTGAGCGAAGGTAAGCAAATGCACGAGACGCTCGTGATGTACTACGCTGTGGAAATGTTGCGCTTGGTGGAGTGGATTCACGGCGCGGGGATCGTGCACGCGGACTTGAAGCCCGACAATTTGCTCTTGCGCAACGGTGGGGACGATTGGTGCGACTGGGCCGCCCATCGCCCCGGTTCATGGATGGAGAAAGGTTTGGCGTTGATCGACTTTGGCCGAGCGATTGATCTCACCATGTACCCCGAAGAGGCGGCTTTCATCGGTGACGCCGGCGCGGAAGCGTTTCGCTGCATCGAGATGATGCAAGGTAAGCCATGGACGTACCAAGCTGATTGTTACGCCATCGCGTCGACGATTCACTGCTTACTCTACGGTTCATATATGGATGTCGAGCTCACTCCTGGAACTACGCATACGTATCGTCAACGCCAACCGCTTCGACGATATTGGAAAACAGAGTTGTGGGAGGTTGTGTTCGATCGTTTACTCAATCAGCCGACAGAGTCAACGCCGCCACCGCTCGGTTCGCTTCGTTCGCTCCTGGAGGAACACATGCGCGGCGAAGGCCAAAACATTCGCAAGCTCTTGATGCATCAAACAATCGACATGTATCAACAGATTCGCGACGGTAAACTGAAGTAACTTTCGCGGCGCGGCGCATTTGCTGTGAAGCAAAACGAACGACGTATTTGACCAGGAGTAAGCATCCACTAGCTCAATTGTACAACATCAAATTCATCTTGTATTACAGTACTGTACTTTACGTCACTTCTCGCGCGCGTCGTGATACACATGGTTGGTTTTTACATCGGTTGTCGTCGTCGTCGACGTCATCATTCACGCAGTCTACTCCCCAGCGGCCTCAGCTTCTTCGCGACTGATGCGCAAAATCTCAGCAACAACCTCGTACTCATCCGCAGTGTGAAGATTCGGCATGTACAACGTCCAATCAAACGCGTGTCGTCGCGTCACGTGATCGAACAAATCGTTCACCATCATCGTCGGGTCCCCGCTCGGGAGAGCGCTGCACATCGGGCAAACCGCCGGACGCGGGTACGCTTCATCCCTATGCGCAAACATCACGTGTTCACTAAATGCTCGCATTCCTCGAAAGTAAAGCGCATCCGGTAAATCGCTGGAAGAATCGTCATCGTCCGCGTCGCGCCCCTCGGCCGAGGCGTACTCCTCCTCGCAGTGCGGGCACAAATATAACGGATCATCATCATCATCATCATCATCATCATCACCACCACCACCACGACGACGACCACCACGCCATCGCGCACCACCGCGTTCGTCATTCCCATCTCTCGCGCGTTCACTCGACGCCCACGACGCATTCCAAGACCGACGCTCGTTCGCGTCCCGCGTCCCGCCCCCAACCTCCGTCGGCGCGAGCGCGCACCGCGCGTAATGCCCCGCGGCGTCGCGCCACAAATTCACCTCCACCCCGCACCCGCACGTCATCGTCACTCGTTCCATCGCCCGTCGCGTTCGCGCGCACGCGTGCGTTTGCTCGGCGCGATCGCTCGCGCGCGCGCGACACATCGGACAGCTCGCGCGTCTCGCGCCCTGGCGTTCGCACCACGCCAGAGCGCAGGCGTGGCAAAACGCGTGCGCATCGCACGCGAATCGCACGGGATGGCGTAAGACGAGGCGACATATCGCGCACAGGAAATCGTCGCTGACGTCGTCGACGAAGCAGCGCGCGTTTAGGGACATCGTCGCTCGGGGTATGACGCGCGCGTCGGGGACGAGCGTCGCGGATGCGTCGGCGGTTGGGATATGAACCGTCGCGCGTGGTACGGTCCGTCTAGAATCGGGACACTCGATGGGTGAATGACTCAAGAGAATGACCGACCGACCGACCGAATACTCGACCACGATCGATCGATCGCATCGCTTCGCATCGCATCGCTCGATCGATCGATCGACGAACGCGATCGCGCGAACGCACGCGAAAACGCGCTCCGCACGAAAATAACAAAAAAATTAAAAAAATCTATACGCGCGCGCCACCGACGCGCACTCGCGCTCGCGCGCGAACGCATGAAAAAATAAACCTTCGAGCTCGAATTTTGACGACGAATGAACGATCGAACGATCGAACTCGTCGCTTCACTCGTCATCGCGCGCGTCGTCGCTCGTTCGCATTCGCCGAGTCGCGATCGAACGCCCTCGTCGTGCGTCGCTTTGACGTTTCCAATCGTTTCGATTTGCGCCGCTCGAACGCCAAGCCATGGGGCCTCGCGCGCGCGGGAAGACGTCGAACGCGAACGCTCGGACCGCGACGACATCAGGACGTCATCTCGCGCACGATGCGGCGCGCGCGAACGACGTCGAGGCGCTGAACGCAGCGCTCGATCGCGACGAATCGCTCGCGAACGCGACGGACGCGCTGCGACGGACGCCGTTGCACGTGGCGGCGCACGCCGACGCGTTGGCGTGCGCGGAGGTTTTACTCGCCAGAGGGGGGAAAGTGAGCGCCGAAGCGTGTGATGGGTACACGGCGTTTCATTTTGCGTGCGCGAAAGGCCACGTCGCGATGGCGAAGGCGTTGGTAGAACGCGGAGCGAACGCGAAAGGGCTGACGTATAAGAGGGAAAACGCGTTGCATTTGGCGGCGCCGACCGGGGATTTGAGCTTGATTGCGTTTTTGATTCGGAAGAAGGTGAATCCTTGCGCGGTGAGTAAGAAAGGGAAGAGCGTTTTGGAATGCTTGAGGGAAGGGTGCGGCGAGGACGCGCGACGTGCGATTGAAAAGGCGGCGAGGGAGTGGGAAGAGAGCGCGAGGCGGACGGCGGAGGGCGCGAAAGCGCGCGACGAAGGGAATGGCGAACGCGAACCACAGGACGACGAACCCGCGATTGGACCTGCGATTAGACCTGCGATTGGACCCGCGATTGGACCCGCGATTGGACCCGCGATTGGACCCGCGATTGGCCCTTCGGCGGCGCGCGTCCCGCGAGGTCGCGTGAATACGGACGCCATCGGCGTCGTCGACGAAGACGAAGGAGAGGCTGAAGAACAACCTGAAGGCGACGATGAGGCGGTGAAGAAGAAGAAACGAAAGGTCAACATCGGTGCGATGACTTTTGGCGAAGATGACGAATAGCCACGCGCGAACGAGTCTTCAAATCCAAACCCGGAGCGGTTGTATTTTCATTGAATTGTCTACTGTAGTCCTCTATCTTCGTCCAATCATCGCTGACCTTTTGCGGGAAACCCTCGAGCGCCGTTTAACTTGGACTGCTTCGTAACTCGCGGTTTATCGTCGTTGCCGCCGTAATCCTTCTTGCCGAGCATGCGCAACATGGCGTCGGCGTCGTCGTCATCCTTAAAGCCACGCTTCGCGCCCTTGCCCTTCTTATCGTCCTGGTCGCGCATTTGCTGAATAGCTATCCGTTGCGCCTCGTTCACGCGGTCGTAAAGCAAAAGCACCGCTTCTTCCTCTAGCGGATACTTTTCGAGCTTTTTGTTAATCAAGCGCTCGATCTTTTGATACAACTCGACGTCGTACTGCGTCACCATGGTGACCGCCAAACCGCTTCGACCGGCGCGCGCTGTGCGCCCGACGCGGTGCACGTAGTCCTTGGAATTCTGCGGCACATCGTAATTAATCACAACGTCAACGGATGGAATATCCAACCCACGCGAAGCGACGTCGGTGGCGATCAAAATATTGCGCTCGCCAGTCTTGAACTTGCTCAGCGCCGCGATGCGCTTCGGCTGCGACATTTGCCCGTGAATGGGTACGGCGCCGAATCCCAAGTTCCGCGCGATGAGCGCCAATTTACGCGTGGAATCACACGTGCGCGTAAAAACAATCGACGTTGAAGCGCTGAGCTCGTTAAATAAAAACGTCGCGTAGCAATCCTTGTGTTTCGCCGGTATGAATAAGTAGTGCTGTTTTAGCGATTCCACCGTTGAATACTTTGCGCTCACCTCAACCTTCACCGGATCCTTCAAGCACGCGCGCTGCAATTTCGCCACCTTACTCGTCATTGTCGCGCTGAACAACTGCGTCCGTCGATCGCTCGGGATCGCGCGCAAAATCTTATCAATCTCCTCCTCAAAGTCCAAATTCAGCAACCGGTCCGCCTCATCCAGGACGAGCACCTTGAGCGCGCGCAACGAAAACCCTTTCGTGTTCTCCAAGTGGTCCACCACGCGCCCAGGTGTGCCTACGATCACGTGCGGTCGCTTCCCTAACCGTATCGCCTGCGTCGTCATGTCCACCCCCCCGACGAGAACGCTCGCGCGAACGCCCACGCCCGCGCCCAGCGTCTCAAACTGCTCCGCGATCTGTATCGCCAACTCTCGCGTCGGGCTCAACACCAGTGAATGAAACGCCTGAGGTTGATCCAAAAGCGATTGCAATATCGGCAAAGCGAACGCGCCGGTTTTCCCCGACCCCGTTTGTGCCAAGCCGATGACGTCCCGTCCGCGCAACGCCTCGGGGATGGATGCGCATTGAATGTCCGTCGGCGCGCGCCATCCCAGCTCTGCGCACGCCTTGGCGAGCTCGGCGCACACGCCTATGGATTCGAACGTCCGTGCGACTCCTTCGTCGTCCGTCATCGACATCGGTACGGAAGTCCGAGCGGTGAGGTATGCGGCGCGCGAGCGAGCGAGCGGCGGCTGAGGACGTCATTCGGTTGACGACGCGCTACGCTACGCTACTGTACGCTACTGTACGCTACTGTACGCTACTGTACGCTACGACGACTCGCGAGAGATGAAATCGGTGACGAGTAAAAACACTTTGGCGAACAAACGCGCGTTCGTGACTGGAGGTTCACCATCGTTTGCTCGATAAAACGCTCGCAAGCTCGCCGGCCTCGTTTCCGGCGCGAGCGATTTCACCGCCTCGACGCGCTCGCCGAGGGACTGTTGAATCACATCGGGCTCGCACGCGATGACATTCATCATGTCCACATCAGGGAACTCGCGCTGTAACTCCTCCACAGCGCGCGCGATGTCGTCCAAATTCGGCAAGAACAACGCTCGCGGTCGACGCGAAATCATCTTCGCGACGTCCATCCTCGGAAACGCGCGCTTCATCGCCACCACCCCTCGCGCGATCTCGCTCAAAGACATATCAATGATCTCTGGACATCGCCACACGACGTCCCCAACGCAAACGTCCGAAGGAAAAACTCGCTGCAATCGCTCGACGCGTTTCGCCAACTCCCCCCCGACCTCGGCGTCGCGCCCGTCAACCAATCCATCATCATCCTCTCCCTTCGCCTCATCCATGCCTTCTTTCCTTAATTCGCGTTCGATCGCGAGTAAAACCTCCCGGGCGTAACGCTCGCGAACGCCGGCGTTGAGCCAATACGCATGGAACTCGTCGTCGCCCGTCGCTCGCGCGCGCTTCGCTCGCGCTCGCGCCGACCCGTACTTTGCCCTCAGTGCACACCGCGCGTTCGCATTCGCGTGTTTCCCTCGATCGATCGATCGCTTCATCGCGCATTCCCTTTGCGCTTCGCTTTCGCGATCGATCGAGTGAAAATGTCCGCGCGCGCGATCGCGAGCGGTCGCGCCGCGCGTCTCGGCGACGCCGCGCTCCTCGCGCCGAGCGCCGTCGCCGTCGCCTTAGGGGCGTGGCAGCTCGATCGACGACGAACGAAGATCGAGGCTGTGGAACGACGACGACGGGCGATCGATCGATCGATCGATGGCGTCGACGACGAAGGCGGGAGAAGTGAGGAGGAGTACGCGCCGCGCGTCGCGCGCGGGACGTTGGACGCGACGCGCGTCGCGCGCGTCGGCCCGCGCGCGCGATCGGTGTGTGGCGTCACCCAGAGCGGGAGTTTGCTCGTGCAAGTCGTCAATGAAAACCTAAACGAAGGCGACGAAGGCGAACGCACAGGGTTGCGGCGACTGTGGACGTGGACAAAAGGAAGCGAGCGACGAAGCGACGAACGAACGAAAGCGATCATGGTCGCGCGCGGCTGGGTCCCGGATTCGTGGCAATCGGAGAGCGAAGACGAGGCGAACAAACGGTGCGTGAAAATTCACGGCGTCGTTCGGTTTTCCGAACGTCCGGGAATGTTCACGCCGAAGAACGACGCGGAGCGCGGGCGGTGGTATTGGCTGGACGCGCCGGCGCTGGCGGAGTCGTTCGGGTTGCCGAGGACGACGCCGTTGATACAAGCGGTTCGAGAGCGAGCGAGTGATGTCCACGGTGACGTGCGGTATCCGCTCGCGATGACGAGAGAGGAGTTGATGACGTTTGCGGTGTCGCCGGAGCAGCATCTCGGGTACGCGGCGACGTGGTTCGCGCTGAGCGCGTGCACCGGGGCGATGGCGGTGGCGCGTTTGAGACGAGGCTTCGGACACCGCATTTGAGCGCATTTGAGCGCGATGTCGATCGAGGGGTGAGTTGTAGTGATGTTGTAAGAAAAAATTGAAAGGCTATTGTTTTCGCGCGCGCGTCGGCTCGCTATTACGGCGTCGTCGGCGAGGTATTAGTGCTCGATTACGCGCGCGCCTCGCGCGTGGACTTGACTTCCTCGGGAATCACGAGCTCCAGGGTGTGTAGCTTCGATTTCGCCGGTAATGGGTAACATTCGCGTGGCATCCCACCACCCGAGCGCTCGTGCGTGTTCTTGAACTCGACGACGAGTTCGCCCACGAGCTCGCGAAGCTCCTTGTTGATGAGCACTTGGTCTTGGCCGCGCGTGTAGCGATGCGAATAATCCGCTTCGCTCTCCGCCTGACGCTCCTTCGTCGCGAACGGGTCTTCTAAGCTGTATCGCACGTTGTATAAACCGAGCATCGCGAGGGAGGTGATGACTGATAAACAGCACGCGTAGAAGATGACCATGCCGCTCGTGTACGCCGGGACGTCGTACACATCCGAGCCGACGTACCCCCCAGCTTCGTCGTGGAGCAACTCGCTGACTACCCAGGCATAGTAAGGGCCCCAAAATATCGGGTGAATCAAAATGTAAACTCGCGCGAACGCTCGCGTCGCCATGGGCGTGCGGTACGTCTTCAAGTAGCGCATGTTCTCCCACGCCAAGTACGCATCCTTGTGAAACTGTCTCAATCTCGCCGACTCGTTCCCGGGCATGCCGGCGTACTTCAATATTTCCGTCGTGAGGGACATTTTTTGAAAGTGCGATCGCACGCGAGCGGCTATGGCCCACTGTATCTTCCTACCTTTCTCCCACATCACCTTGCCGCGCGACGTGTTCAAGTGTACCAAACGCGTCACCTCTGGCGCCGTCAAAAAATTCCTCACATCGCACACCAAAGCCACGCACAACCATCGCACTTCTTGCACGTGATTCTCCGGCAATCGTTTTCGTCCGTTACCGTCCCAATCCCAATCCCGATGGCCCTGATAAAACTCCAACACGTTCGTCTTGAACTCGCTCAGCCGTTTCAACGCCTCCTCGCGCCGGCGAAATGCCGCATCGAGAGACCCGGTCAAGGGATAGATGATCGCAAACGAAACGAACGTCCACGACACGTTTACCCCTAATCGATGCCCATCGATCTCATATAAGATGAAAAACAACGTCGACGCGACCGAAACGCAGCTCACGATGACGCTCTCCGTGGTAATCAAAAACCGCTTAAACACGCGAAACGCCGCTGCAAAGTTCAAAAATGCCGTCAACACCGCGCCTAAATGCACGTTTTCAACGGTCCCATCCAGCGGTCCGAGCTTCTCGAACGCCTCGATCGCATCTTTCCCTGACATGACGCGCGCGCCGACGCCCGCGGCGTCATCCTCCAACGTCGACCCGGCGCTCATCGTTCGCTCGTGCGCGCGCGCCTCCGCGGTTTTCTCATCGATCGCATCGAAGGACATTTCGAATTCTCGTTCCATGATGCCGTCGTAAGTCGTTGACCTCTGGCGTTGACGCGCTCGGGCGAGAGCGCGCCGCGCGCCGCGGTGTGCGGCTTCATTCCTCGCCGCGACCCGAACGCTGAGCGACATCTGTCGTTCGCGAATTCACTCGCGTTCGCGCGTCAACCTCTCGTGCGCTCGAAGTATTCCGTCATTTCTTCGGTGCTGAGTGATTCAACGATCGTTTCGATCGATTGATTGCGATCGATTCGCGCGCGTCTCGCGTCTCGCGAAGACGAGCTCGACGAACGATCGACGTTGGCATTCGATCGATCGCTCATGGCGAGCGGGTCGATCCATTATAAATTCAAATCAGCGAAGACTTTCGACACTTTAACGTTCGATGGGTCGTTCGTCGCCGTGGGGGAGTTGAAAAAGCTGATCGCGGAGAAGAAAGGGCTGGGGAAAGATCGCGCGTGCGAGCTCGTCGTGGAGAACGCGCAAGATCAGAGCGAATACAATGACGAGAGCGCGTTGGTGTGGAAAAACACGTCGGTGATCGTGAGACGAGTGCCGATTGCCAAAGCGTCGGCGGTAGGGAGCGCGATAGGGGCGGATGTGGTGAAGAAGGTTGTGTACGTCGCGCCGCCGGATGTGTCGATGATTCCGTCGAAGAGCGTGGCGAGACGATTACAGATGAATTTGAACAAGATCACGGCTGGAGATAGTGGGAAGGGTTCTTTAGGAGGGGAAGGTGGAAACGGTGATGACGCTTTGGCGAGCATGGCTCGCGAGCAAACGCAGAGATGGGAGAGCGAGAAGCAAGCGGCGAACGTGGCGAGCGGTGGACGAGGACGAGGCGGTGGACGAGGCGCGGGGCGCGGGACGCGTCCGGATGGACCCCCTGGACCAGGGTACATTTGTTTTAAGTGCAATCAAGGCGGACATTGGATCCAAGATTGTCCGCTCGCGGCGGATACGACGGTGGAAATTGTTCGCACGAAGCACGCGTACGGGATTCCGCAGACAAAATTAGAGGCAACGACGGGTGGGATTTTAGTCGCTCCCACGGGCGAATCAACGCAACTCGTCGCCGCCGAGGATGAGTTCAATAAAATGTTTGGGTTTTTAAAAGAACGGGGGAAAGAAACGCTGGCGCTCGGTAACGGGGAGGAAGAGCCTTTGGCGCTCGGCAACGGCGAAGTTTCCGAAGCCGAAGCACGACAATCCGAAGCGCCTTCAGCGGCGCCATCACTCCCGCCGCTTCCACCGGGATTCATGCCCCCGCTTCCGCCCGGGGCACCGCCCCCGAATGCGCGCAAAGCCGAGGCGCCGATGCCGACGATGACCCCGATGATGATGAACCCGATGATGATGAATCCGATGATGTCCGGCGCGTTGGACCCGATGGATCCCATGGGGATCATGTCCATGGACACATCTCTCGAAGGCTTGAAAAAAATGGCTGAGGAGTTGAAGCGCCAGCAAGATATTCTCGCTGCAGGTGGTAATTTGAATATGATGATGATTCCAGGATTGATGGATTTGCCCGTCATCCCCGCCGCGCCGCCGTTGTCGAAGCCGCTGCCGCCCATGCCCGCGGCGCCGCCGCCCCCGCCCTCCATCAGGGCTTCTGGTCCGCCCGTGTTTGACGAAGATGAAGACACCGTGTTAACGCTCGCGCAAGATGACGAACCTATCCCCGAGCCCGAGTCAGAAGAGGAGGAAGAGCGCGAGGAGGACGAAGACAATCCTCGCCGCCGAGCGACTGAGCGAGCAACCGCGGAACCCGAGCCAGCACCCGCCGCCGCCCGTCGCCCGCCGCCACCGCCTTCGCACATCCCTGAGGACATTCAAAAGCAGCACGATGAAGCAATGAAGTCTTCGGCGCAGCAACAGGACACGTCCGTCGAAGATGACGCGAAGCGCCGGAGTGCCAGCCGAGGCGGTCGAGGCCAAAATCGCTCGGGTCGCGACAACTCCCGTGATCGCCCGAACCGCTCCGCGCCGCCGCCGCCGCCCGCGCGAGGCGAACAACAAGAACGTTTCGGCGCCAACGCGAGTGCGCGCGCGAACCAGCCGCGCCGAGCTATTCGCCCGGGCGAGCGCCGCGGCGCACGCTCCGAATCCCGTGAACCGCGCTCGGGCCGCCGCGGCGACTCCCGCGATCGACCGCGTCGCGGTGATTCCCGCGATCGCGTCTCCGCCGCGAAGCGCAAACGCAAATTTGACGGCGATGGGGCGACGGCGACGACCGCCGCCGCTGCCGATGCGGACGCTTCGGCTCTCGGGCGAAATCCCGACGACTCGTCGGCGCCCGCTCCGTCGTCCGCCGAAGGCGGAACGAAACGCTCTCGCGTCGACGATGACAACGGCGTTCGGCCCCTGCGCCGTTCGCGCGGTGGTCGCAATCGCGGTGGTCGCAATCGCGGCGCCAATCGCCCCGCTCAAGGTGCGCGCCCTGGCGCCGCTCCGGTGTTCAACCGCGTGGGATAGTCGCTTCGGCTCGGTGCCTCGATTCTTCTAATTCCAGGCACCATCACTCCGCTCACCGCGGCGTTCGTCGCGCGCGTCGCTCGAACTCACGACGCTGACGACCTTCTCACGTCTCGTCTATGCGCAGCGAGTGGAATTTTAGCCCGAATTTCATCGATGTAATCAATCGAAACGTCAGCCACAGCGATCCCAGTCGTCTCTCCGTCGCACTCCGCTAAAATTTTTCCCCATGGGTCGATGATCATCGCGTGGCCATAGCTCTCACGCGATTCGCTGTGTTTCCCGCACTGCGCTGCAGCGATGACGTAACATTGCGTCTCGATCGCCCTCGCGCGCAGCAGCGTTTCCCAATGTGCCGCTCCTGTTGGCTTCGTGAATGCGCTCGGCGCGATGATGATATCCGCGCTGTGATCAAACCGCAACGCCTGATAAACATCTGGAAATCGAATATCATAGCAAATCGAAACTCCCACGTTCCCGAACGGCGTTACGTGCGACGTCAAAGCCTCTCCCGCGACCGTGTATTCGCTCTCGCGCACCACCGCTCCGTTCGGGACGTCCACGTCGAACAAGTGCATCTTCCTATACGCCTCTCCGACGCGCCCGCACTCGGGTGAAATCATCACGTGTGTATTATATCTCCTCGTTCCATCGCCGTTTGCGATCGCCTCGGGGAACCCACCACAAGAAATCCACAACGCGTACTCGCGGGCGAGCGCTTCGGCGTCTCGAACCGTCGAGCCGTCCAGCGTCTCAGCCGCTTTCACCCCATCTCTTCCAACGCGTCCGATGAAACTGAATCCTTCTGGAAGGAACAACGCATCGCATTTCGCATCGCGTGCGGCGGCACAGAGGTCGCGGATGCAACGCATGTTGGTTTCGCGAGCGTCTGTGGACGTCATTTGCGCGACGGCGACGCGGCTCGCGCGGCGCACCTCGGGGTGGCGCGCAAGCGATGCGGACGCGCGAGCGAATGCGGACGACATCGAACGCACGAGTTGATCCGATGAATCGTTTGATATCGATGGCGAAGCGTCGCTGCCGATTGGCATAAACGCGAGAGGCGTCGAATGCGGACGCGGCTCGCCGCGAGCCGCGGCTACGCTAATGGTGCGCTAATCGCGTGGAGTGGTCAATACATGCGTTCTTTCGAGCTAGAGATTGGTAGCCGCGGCTGGGGCGAGAAGTCGGCCGCGCTCGAGGTCGTATCGACCGTCGCTCGGCCGAACGCTCTGCGGGGTGAAGACGCCCCCGCGGTACGCGCTGCTCACCGGGCTGAACGGCAAACCAGGCCGCGCCCCGGGCTTGCACCGCGCTCTGAAACGCAATTCAATCGATACTCGGCCTTTGATGGAATCCTTGCGCGCGGCGACCGCGTCCGAAGCACTATTGCGCAAATCGCGCTTGTCCTCGGGTCGCCACTGCCCGGCGCCGTGCCACATGTCAAACGAATCGAAAATAATGTACGGCGCCGTAATCCAAACGTGTTCATCGCTCGGCTGAAGCTCGGGCGAGCCGCGCGTCATGTAATTCTCATCTTGCGCCTCGAACTTGTCCTCTTTTTTCTTCGTGCTGAACGCTTGCATGACCATCGGCGCCGCGCTCATCGGATTCGCTTTTATCTTCTCCATGGCGTTCTTAAACTGACTCGCCGTGGTTTTATTCGCATCCTCTTCCGCGTTATCCTCCGGGCGGCGAATGTCATACGTCCACTCCTGCGTGCCCCCGTTCTTGGGCAACAGCACGACCAGGGGCTTATCCCACGCTTGTCCAGTGGGATCGCGCGGCGAACGCAGCAGCCACACGTTGTAATATCGATAACTGTACTCGTCGCTCTTCGCCATCCCAGCCTCCATCCATCCCGGGCTCTTATAATCGATCGCATCCGGGTCGCGATGCAATCTTCCCAACGGGTTGTACTTACTCATGATGAAGTCTTCCTTGGTTCGACGCTGCATGAAATCAATCGCTCTGTCGTACTTGTCCCGTTCGGTGACAAAGGCGACCCCGTTCAGCACCTCGCCACCAAACTCGGGCGAGCACTCCTCCGGAAACGCCTCTTCCAGCAGCGCTTTACCCGCGGCGAAAGCCTCGGGCCAGAGCGTGTGATGACCGGCGTTCTTGTTGCGCACGCCAATCTTTTCCCATCCAGCGTCGACGACGCGAAGCAGCTCGGCGAGCGTCTTCGACGTCGGGTCCACTATGGACACGAATCGCTCTGCCTTGGCCGCCGCGATCGCCGCCTTGGCGTCCTGATTAATCAGCACGACTTTTTCCACGCCCCCATCTTTGTATGGGATCGTCGCCGTGCGGGCGCGCGCGTCGGGGGTGATGGGAGGCGTCCCGTCGCCCGTCGCGTGCGTTATCCACTTCGCTCGCACTGGTCTGGCGCGAGCGAGCGCATTCGGGTGCGAAATCGCCGCGCCGCGCGCGTTCGTGGCGCTCGAATAGTTCATAGCGATGCGCGTGGCGTGCGAAATCGCGCGAGCGGGGCGTGGTGAACAGTGAGGTTTGCTCACGAGCCACCAGCGATGCCGCCAGACGGTTACAAATCAAATCGTGCATCACATTCGTGTGCGCTCGGAGGATCAAGGTCGATGTGCTTGTCTAAGTAATGCAACTGTTAGTGTTTCGTTTGAATTCGCGCTCAGCGATGGTCGTCGTGAGGACTAAGGTCAAAATCGTGTTCGTCTTCGTCATCGTCGTCGTCGTCGTCGTCGTCGATTTCGTGTTCCAAGGCGTAGCCGTCGGAGAATTCGGAATCAGACGAGGAACTCGACGCCTCGTTGTTCGTTTGGCGTTCGTTGATAGCTTCTCCTGTTTGCAGCGCTTCACGAGCGCGCATTTCAGCCTCCGCTTCGGCGCTTGCGGCGTGCTGTCTTTCGAGCCAGTTTAATATCTGTGCCGGAGACAGCTCAGGATGCAGCGCCTGCATGACGTGGACCATCGTTGGTCGCGGCCGAACGCTCCGCATAGTGTGTTCGTCGGTGTGATTCTGAGCGAAACGGTATTCGCGCTTGCGGTCGCTCTTCTCCACGGTCTCCATGCACGTGCCGCACAAATCGAAACCCATGAACTCGCTCGCCGCGCATTCGACGCATTGAAACCGTCTGCCTTTTATCGGGTACTCTCCGCACAAATCGCATCCGACGCCGTAGTGCAAGAAGTTCACAAAATCAATCGTCACCGTCGTCGCCCCTGTGGAAACCGTCGCGCCCGTGGGCGCGTCGTCGCTCCCTCGGTTATCTCTCTCGCCCGAACCTTCATCGCTGGAGCTATTTCTATTTCCGGCGACATCCACGAGCGTCTCTGTGGCTTGCGAAATCCCGCTTCCCTGCTGTAACGACTTTTCTAGCTTCAACGCGACGATGTTCGCCGCCAACGCATCGTCGCATCGTTTTCGCGACTGCTCCAACACTTCGGCGGGGTAGCAACCTGCGATGTCCTCTTTCAGACACAAAATCACATCCGTCGGCTCTCGATGGGAGCCGCATTTGCACCATTCGTCGCCCTTGGCTCTCTTCAGCAAAATTTTCGCGTGCGCGGCGTCGTAAACCGTCCCACACTGCTGACACGCCACAGGTGCGCTCGCAATTTCTCCGCACTTATACTTGGGATGCTTCTCTCGCGCGAACTCTGCGCCATCGCACCCGCAGCAGTGAAACGCGGCGACGCCGACGAATTCCGCCGCCGGCGTCCCGCGCGCGTCTGCTCTCGCCGCCTCGGCGCCATACTTCACGAACGCCTCGCCGACGGCAATGTCATCTGAATCGTCCTCCATGAACACGCGCGAGCGCGAGAACTCGCCTTGGCGCAATCGCGCCAGGCTTGTGGGAGTCGTCGGCGCGTTCGCCGACGCCGACGTCCCAGCGCCGCTCAACTCCTTCTCGCGCTCGTTCGCGGAAACGATCTCGAACCGCGGAGATTTGGCGTTGCGTTCGCGTTCATCTTTGCAAAGCTCGCGCAAGCGCGCTCCGAACGCGCTCGTGTCGATCCAAGCGATGTGGTTCGCGAGCGCGTGGGACAGCGCCGGGAGCGCGGCGTACGCGCGACGGCAACACGGGCACTGCGATCCACCGAGCGCCCCCATGGCGCAGTGCGTGCAATAGAGACAGCACACGTGCCCGCACGGCAACGCCGCGGGCTTGACGCAAAGTTCGCGGCAGATGGGACAGGTGAAGTCAGCGGGCATGGCGAGCCTTGAAGTGGCGGGAAGACGTCTCGCGATTGAAGACAACCGAACCGTACCGTACAGGTACGAGTAAAATACAAAACTACAACGACAGAGCTATACCACGCGAGTTCGGGCGACGACGGCGGGGGCGCGAGAAAGTTTCGCGCGCGTCTTGGCTTTCGCCCTGACCTCGGCTTTCGGCGCTCGAGACGGCGTCGCGCGCTCCCCCGAGAGCTTCTTCTTTGACCCGGCGTCAACCGCTCGCGGTGGTTCATCCGCCGACGCGCGTCGTTTCGCCCTCGGTGGACGTTTTGCCGCCGCATTCGACGTCGTGGACGTGGACATCGCGCGCGGGACTCCCTCGGTTTTTAATTGTACGCGCGGCACGAACGCCGTCGTTCGTCCGCCCACCTCGATGAATGAAATCGCGTCGCCGTTTACCTCGGCGCCGGCGGTTTTTCCCCAGCGCGAGTGAAATAACCAATCCTTCGGAAATAACTCGTGATCGCTGTTCGCCTCGCACGCGACGCGAACGACTTCATGAATGCGCTCGAGAATCGACGCCGTTTGCGTCGCGCTCAGCTCGTTCGCCCGGGACTCGGGATGCACGCGCGCGCGATACAAAATCTCATCCGCCATCCAATTCCCAAGCCCAGCGATCAATTTCTGATCCATGAGCGCGGTCTTAATCGCCACCTTCCGTCGCCCAACGCTCGACGCGAACGCTTCCGAAGTCAGCTCGCCTTTCGACGGATCCAACCCGAGGCCGCGCGTGACGTCCTCGACGTCGCGCGCTAAACCAATCCTCCCGAATCGCCTCGGATCCACGTACGCTACCTCCGACCCGTTATCAAACTCCACGATCACCTTATAAAATCTCGGTGGCCACGTCCCTAACCCTGTCGCGGTTGAATTATAATACGAAATCCCTTTCGCCCCGCGCGCGACGAACGCCCCCGTCATCCCCAAATGAAAGTGCGCCACTACCGTTTGCTCAACCCCCCCATCTCGGGCGTTTTCCTTCACGAGCTCCCAATACAACTGTTTCCCACGTCGCGAGCTCGCGATGAGCGTCGCGCCTTCGAGCGCGCGTTCGAACGCCCCCGCGCTCTGCGCGACGAAGACTTTGTCATCCAACGGTTCGCATCGCGTCACGCGCGTTATTCGCGCCCCTCGCGCGATGGCGTCGATCAGCGCGCGCGCGCGTTCGCATTCGGGGAGTTCGGGCATCGCGATTGGCGCGTCGATGCGAATGACGTCGCAGACGCGCGTTTCGATTCGATCGATGCGTCGCGCGATGACGCGGCGTGCGATGCGGGCGCGCTCGAGAGGGACACATTGACGAGTCGTGACTCGCCGAGCTCAACGGGCGCGCCTCGGTCGGACGGTCATTCGATCGGTCGACGGCGCCTCGAGAGGGACACATTTTCGAGTCGTGACTCACCGAGCTCAACGGGCGCGCCTCG
>Ga0222712_10002895_pt1 | contig 19198 bp, 12 predicted proteins | sample C33_657DmetaG_FD_165043 | JGI IMG/M metagenome (GOLD analysis project Ga0222712, IMG submission 165043) | Estuarine water microbial communities from San Francisco Bay, California, United States - C33_657D | ecosystem: Environmental > Aquatic > Marine > Unclassified | place: USA: California... | reverse complement strand
AATTGTTATTGGCAAACTCAAGAAGATTAGCACGATAAATGTACTGATCAACATTTGTATTGTCGAAATAAGTGTACAGAGTTGTTCTTGGTTTGAAACCGGTACCAATCGCAAGAATATTAGTATCACGCATAAACTGAACAACCGAGACATCAATCAAACGATCACCGAGTGACTTTGTTAATTGTTGTGGTACGATTTGTGAAAGAATACCCTGACGAGATTCATTCGTTGTGCGACTCACTAAAGCATCTTGCGTTTTAGTTGTCGTAGTTTCACGCATCAATCTACCATTCGCAGGATTCACAACAGTATGTTTAGCGGATTTTGTTGTTGTGGTTTTTACTGGTCCAATAGTTTCTAAAATATTAGTACCTGTCCATGTTGTTTGCCATGCACCCCACGATGTGCTTTGAATTGATGACCAAGCATCACGTGCAGCATCTCCACCAGTTAGATCAATATTCTGTGCTTCAACTCTCGTATCTGATGTCCATACATCTGACACAGGATCAAGTTTAACGCTACCAATGTAATTGATAACATTGAATGGATTAACGTTTACTGATTTAGAAGCAAGATTTTGTGACAGGTAAACTTCATCTGTACCAGATAATGTCAGCAAAGGACCATTGTATTCAACACCAGAATCTGATACACTATTGTTAGAGAATACTTTTACCGATGTTAGATTGTATGAGTTTCGTGCCAAATTACCAACAATATCAATAGCAGCAGAGAAATCATTTGCAATAAAGTTCGCTACCGTTTTATCAACGAACGTATCTACCATCATACCATTTTTAAATCGTGGTAATCCTGTTGAATCAAGAGTTGACAAATCTTGTTTGCTTAATGTTGCTTGTTCCATCAATGAAAGAGAAGTGTAGTATTCGAGATTCTGGATACGACTCTCAAGGCTACCAATATCTTTCATTGTGTAACGTTTGTTTTTGAATGTTTTTATTCCTGTCGATGAAGCATATCCCAAATACGCTGGATATGACAGAGTGTATAAAGTCATTGACTCTGATGGTTCAGCAGGTGCAGAAGGATTCAACGATGGAACACCAGGAATAACTTCAAATGAACCTGTTTTGTTTAAGATCAAACGATCTATACGTGGTAAGTAATAACTGTAATCAAGAACAACATCAGTTCCGACTTCAACAATCTTAGGACCAGCGCCTGCTTCTTCAACATCAAACACAAAGTTATTTGCTGAATATGCTTCGGTTGCATCTTTACGAACTGGACGGAAATCCAAATAATCGCCTAATGAATAAATGAATCCATCTTGTGATGTAAATGTTGGAATATCTGCATATGCAAAATTGTTTGGCCCTAAACGTGTGTACGAATCGACATCAAAGTATCCAGTACCAGTTGACTTGAAACGATTGTAACGAATCAACAATGGTCCTTTTGGTGCAGGATAACCAGGTTTCAGACGAATAGATGCCCAATCATAATAAGAATCTTTTTGACCGTCTACCAATGTGTAACGAGCAGTAATATTTGCCGATGATGTCGCAGACTTATCTAATGCATTATAATTTGCTGTACTGATTGTTTGACCATTAAAGTCAAAGATAGCATTAATAGAATGAACATCGGAAGCAAATAGATATTGATCAACACCTGGTGTTGTTACTAACATTGAGTTAGCAGTAATTGCAGTTTGTCCATCCAATGATGACACATAGACTGAAGTATTACCAGCACCAAACACACTATTTGTACCACCACCAGCAGGATCAACCAGCACAGTATTTGCACGAATGAATGTTTTTGTTTTTGATGTTGGATTCGATGCACTAATAGTTGCATAGATGTTGGCAGACATAGTGCCACCATCAGTTACGGTAATTTTACGTGATGCTGTATCAATAGACATTACATGAGCAGGAACAACTGTACCCACATCATAGATGCCAGAACCTTTCGAAGTTACAATTACGGTATAGTTCTGTAACTTAGATGATGTCGAAGATGCAGACACTAGCGATTCGCCAGTTCCTAATGAGAGAGCAGGTGATACACCGCTTGAGAATGAACCTACAGATTGATATAAACGACGATACTGATAACTAAAATCTGCAATCGTATTATCGGCAACATTATCTTCGCCTACTTGCAGCAGTAAAGGTTCAGAACCAACATCTGTTATGTAAGCAGGATAATGAACAACACCCGAAGATATTGTAACTTGACGCTTAGAGTATGGATGAATATTTGCAGAAGCAGAACGAGTTGTTCCAGCACCAGTCATAACAGCAATTGAATCTGTTTGACCAAAATCGAAATCAAGTACAAACTGAGAATTTGCTAATATCGAAGTTGAATATGGTTTATCAACAGTTGCTATACGACCTGATGCTGTGTTTTCATAATATTTAATTGTTCTTGGTCCGTCTGATGTTCCAGGTCCAGCAACAATACGTACCCTAGCACCAACGTAGATGTCATTATTTGATGCGAAACCTGTTGGGAAAGTGATCGATGTTGTGTTGCCAGCAAGTGCATTGTAACCATTACCTGTTGCGGTGTTGAAAATACTGCGAGTATTAATATCTGTCAGGAATGTTTTATAGATGTATGTATTTGATGATTCAGAATTTGAACTTGAATCATAAGACATCAATTTAATTTTAGCAGAACCAATTCGTACATTATTCAAATTGGAAGTATTTGCTTGTACGCTAGTTAGAACACCAGTATCGACAACATACAGTTCAACATTACCAACTAAGTTTGTAGGTAATGTTCCAAATAGACTGTTTGCGTAAACATAGTAACCATAATCTGCACTAATACGTTGATTGTTTACGTTATCTGTAGTTCTTGGTTTATCAATAACCAATGTTGTTGGAGCAATTGTTTGATACTCATAACCACGAACATATGCCTTACCTGGTGCTAGAGTAACATTTGCTTTTGCATTATTTGCTGAGTTGTCTGTTACAGCAATATCAAATTGACGAACAATATAATCTCCAGATTCATCATATGTACGACGAGCAAGTTCATCACCAATAGTTGAATAGATTGGTGTCTGAATAACTTTTTGTTGTATACCTTGATCAAACTGACTCAACTCAATAAACTGAGAAAGGTCTGTGCTATCTAAAGAACGATTTGCTAGAGTTAAAGAAATCTTGTAACGATCAGCACCAGGTGCTTGGAAATTGGATGCAGACTGTGCAGGATCAAGTAGGGAAGTATCTTCAGTATAATCAATGATACTTTCACTTACTTCAAAACCAATTAGGCCAGCAGCATTTGCATTATCATATTTTGAAATGGCAATAGACTGTGCTTGATTCTTAACAAAGTAACCTTCATAGTAAAACACTCCATCATTAATAGAGAATGTTTTTGAGTTGCCTGTTGGATTACTGGCAGCGGTATTAGCATAATAGTTAATTGCACCAGAAGCACTATTTGCGGTAATAATAGTTTCACTAGAAGTAAAATTACTACCATACATTTGATTTACAATTAATGTGATTGGTTCGCCAGCAGTGGTATCAGCAGAATATGCTCTTAGAACATATGCTTTTTTTGTGCCTGTTGTGTTTGTAATATATTCTTGGTCAAAGTTGGAAGCAGTAATATCATTGCCAGCATATGTTGATGCTAGATTAATGTATGCAGTATTCTGTACAAAGATTTGACCACCAGTTACAATTGAACCAGACTTAAATACATGATCACCAAACTTTTTGATTTGGTCTTGTAGAATTGTTTGAGATTGAGTTAATTCACGGGACTGAACGGCGTATCCTGGTTTATACAGAATACGATGAAAGTTTTTATCTTCATCGAAGTCATCATAGTATGGTTCAACATTAAAATTTGTGTTTAGTGCCATTTATTAACCTTTAAAATCTAACAATAAGTCTGATATTTTCTGCTTGACCATCTGCTCTTGTAGTCTTGACCGTGTTTTCTGTATAGAGAATGTCACCTGAATATGGTTGAAACTCTGGTGTTCCTGAACCAATAATCAAACGACTTGTGCCTGATGTTGCTCCAACTAATGAAGAACCTGTTGAGAATGAACCTTTTACATTCGTCAATTTAATCACATTAGAACTTTGATCAACAACAAATCCATATGCCGATGCTGTTGCTGGAGATGTTCCTTGATAAACAAATTCATCTAAAGTATACGCAACGCCAGTATCAACTGAAATATCTGTAGTTAATGCCACTACTGAGTTGGCATTTGCTTGAGTTACTACATTCGCATCAGCGTATTTATGAGGGTCTACAAAGATACCATATTGTCTAAATGTGGTATTTGCAGATATCTTTCCGTTTTCTGATGAATCAATCTCACCAATCTTGACGGAAACCATTATATTGTTTGCACCGAGTTCTTTTGCTGGATTGTATGCATGTCCATATTTTGGATCAAGGATACAACGAAGAGTAGCACTGGATCCTGTACCATAAACAAAAGCATTAGCACGTGAGTATCCAATTCCAATCGTTGAAACTGTGACCTTAGTTACATAACCCGCAGCATTTACAACTGGTGTTGCGGCAACACTTGTACCATCACCATCAACATAAATTCTAGTTGTAAGTGATAATTGATTGGCACTTGTGTTTCCACCACCAGCAGCAGTTGTTGATGTGGATAGTGTGATTTTGTTATTTGGAACGTCAACCGAAGAAATGTAAGTTCCTGGTGTAATACCTGTTCCTGTTACTGCCATATTTGCCGCAACATTTGTGGTATTTGCTAAAGTTAAAACTGAACATCCTGAAGTGAATGATAATGTAGCAGATACATTGTTCTCGTAGTAACCTGAACCAGAATTCGTAACGACGATGGTAGACAATTCTCCATCAACCACATCAATTATATTTACGCCGTAATCGATCTGTGATGTAGATGTTGGAGCAGGAATCCAGGTGTTCGTCAAGAACTTGTTTGATGGTTTGACATTAAACATATACTTCCAAATGTAACCATCAGATGTAGCAATATTACCATTTGATGATGTATAGTCACCACTTGGTTCTACTGTAGAATTTGCGGAAGCATTATTTGACAGACACTTATAGACACTTCTTCCTGAGGTCATCACATACATTGGTTTGACATTTAACGAAGTATTGCCAGTCAATAAGTCATCAAACGAAACCACATCATCATATTGTTTATATTTTGTATTTGCAGTCCAACTCACTCTTGGAATAACGAACTCAACATCATTACCAGTAATTTTCTTGGCACCAATCATGTTATCCCAAGATTTCTTTTCATCGGAAATGGAATCTATAATTGATGATGGAATATTTTCGTCGGTGTATGGTAAATGGTTACCAATGAATACATAACCCACAGTTGGAGATGGTTCATAGAACGATTCCTTAAACTGTGATGCTGCTGTATATGCTATTTTTTTAGAAGTTGCTGAAGTCATAACTTGTATTTATTTGTTATTTCCATATAATCATTTCCTGACCATTTGCGGTCTGGCTAAATGTTCCTACGCTGTTGATTCTTAGAACTGCTCCAGTGCCTCCACTATTTGGTGTGACATCAGGAGCATAAAAATACTCACCCTGTGAACTGATACTAATACTACGAATTGCACCATTGGATGGATACACTTCTATTGAACTCTGCGCTGCTGTATTTGTTCCTGTAAATCCAACATCAATTACTGCAACTGTCTCAGTATTTGAAACACCAGACATCGTAAATACTGCATTTGTTACCGAGTTACTATTTGCGGTAACTGTTACGTTTGCAGTGTAGAATGCGTTAGCAGATGTGGTAACAATCAGATTTGCAATATTGCTTGTGTTTGCATTATATGAAATGCGGAATGTTGCAGGTATTGTTGGACTCTGTGCTGTTCCTGTCGCAGGATTTATAACACTCAGAACTCCAATACTATTACCATTTGCATACAGACCCATATTATTTATGATGGTACGAACAATCGCTCCAGTACCATTTACAACTGCTGAAACGTTAGCGACCGAGTTGGCACCACCACCAGCAAATATAATATATCCATTGGCGTATCCAGAACCGCCGTCAGTGGCAAATACTTCAGTAATCGAAGTAGGTACAACGTTCGTCGTTACATTTGGTGTGGTACGATATAGCCCAACATTTGTGATTGTGATGCTACGAATGACACCATTTGCTTCATAGACTTCATACGTTCCTACTGCATCAGTAACAGCACCACCACCAGTAAACACAAGAGTACCATTTGCAAGTGCAACGCCATTATGAGTTACGCTGTTTGCAGAAATTGAAGCAACAGACTTTGGAGTAGTATTCAATACAGCAGTAGGTGCAGTTGTATATAATCCAGAATCAAGAATTGTATATCTGCGAATTGCACCATTTGATGAATACACTTCAACTGCAACTTGTGCCGAACGATTTGCTGTGCCACCACCAGAGAATATAATTATACCATTTGAGTGTGCGCCACCAACATTCGATATGGAAGAGAATACATTCGACACTACAACATTCGCACTTGAATCTGGCGATGCTGATGTAGGATTACTTTCATATAATCCAGAATCATTAACGGTAAGTAATCTGATTGCACCATTTGATTCATATACTTCCACTGAAACATTTGCTGCTCGTTCTGGTGCACCACCTGTGAAGTTTAAAAATCCATTAGAATAACCTGCACCACGATTGGTAATAGTAATCGTATTTGCATATAAAACTTTGTGTGGTTCACTTGCTGGCAATGCAATAGGTACACCAGAATATAATCCACCACTAACTAATGTGACACTTTGCAGATGCCCTGTCGCATTTGCAACTACAGTGGCAACTGCTGGAATTGCTTCATCAGCACCAGACAATACAACATTGCCGCTTTCGTATCCAGAACCAGTATTAGTAATAGACAAACTTGTTATTCGTCCACCACCATTAGCAAATACTAAGAAACCATTTGAATAACCAGAACCAACATTTGCAATCCAGATGTCATTTACGTTTGATGATACCAACAATGATGTATTACTTACCACAGAATTGACTGTACGGATTTCACCGTTTACAGCAACTCTGGAACCAGTTGTGAATGCTCCACGTGAAGCAGCAAGATTAAATTTAGTGTTTGTGCCAGTAACTGTAATTCTGCCATTACCAACGTTTACTGTGCCAGCAATTGTCAAGAATTGTGGATCAGTAGCAACATTTATTGTAGATACACTTACATCCGTCAACTCAATTGTGTTTGATTTATTAAACTCAGCATAATTAACGAAACCAACTGGATGGAGTAAGTCTTTTAGAATTTGTTTGTAACGATAGAACTCTACTTGTGAGGATATAACATACGAATAATCAACATAATAATCTTGACCAGCAAGTTTTCTTTCTGTTGACGATATGATAGAATCAGATGTTATCCAACGACCAGGAGATGAAAGATATGAACGCTCAATATCTGCATTTGCTGTTGCTGTTCCTGAACCACCAGTAATAGTTACGATAGGAATATATTCATAACCAGAACCCGGATTCAAAACTTGAATAGAAAGAATCTCGCCTGGTTGACCAGCACCTGTTGCAAGTATCGATTCACCATCAGATACTAAAGAATCTATTTGTATATTTGCGCCAACACCACTAACGGAAGTTATCGTCAGAGATGGAAAATTATTCTGTGTGTAACTATGGCCGCCTTTTGGATTACGTCCAAATACACCAATTTTTTTATTTGATGCTGAATATGTGAATGGCGAAGATACTGACAAAGTTATATCATCAGAAATAGTTGAAACAATTCTGGATTCATTATTAATATCGATCTTGTCGCCAATACGAAGATCAGTTAAAAATTTCGTGCCAGTTCCACCAACTGATGACGAAGAACCAGTAACAGTTGCAGTACCTGTAATTCGAGTATTTGCCATTCCAATAGTAATAACACCACCAGTCGCACTGACTGCTTCTACTGTAGCAGCAGCGGCCTGACCATATGTGCCTGGAGGATTAATACCAAAAACAACTTCATCACCAACAACATAACCTGAACCCGAATTATTAACTTTAATACGGCCAATTGATCTCAGACTTTTTGGTGAACGAAGTGTGCCAAGTGGACCATATGGAGCACCAAAAGCATCAAGAGTTGGAGTTGTTGGTGTAGCACCAGATGTCAATAAAACTTTAACATTCGTAATTGGTCCAACAGATAATGTTTGAAAACCAAGAACATCCACAATTCGTGTGTTCAGATTCGGACTTGTAATAGTAGATGAGTTGGCAAATTGATAATTAGCGGAACTCAATACTGTGTTTGCCGCATTACTACTTCCATTAAAATTGGAAATAACATCCGTAACAACGATAAAACTGTTTGCTGCATTTATACCAGACTGATCAATACCATCAACGGTAATCGTTAATGTGACTCCACCATTACCAGATACTGCAACAGGAGATAGATTCGCAAATGTTGCTCCGCCACGTGAAACTGCGATAGATTCGATCAGTCCCTTAAAAATAGATGAAACTGTACCTATCGCATTTACTGCTGCATTACCACCAGTAACGATAACAGAATCACCCACTTGATAATTAAAACCTCCATCAATTACATTAAATTGTTTAACAATTGAAAATGTCGATGCTTCAATATTGATCGTGTTGCCGTATGGATCATCTGGATTAATAATAGGTATAGTTACATATTCACCATTCAAAAAACTACCATCTAACGAATTGGTATTAATAAGCAGTTCAACTGGCAAACCAAGATTGTATGTGTCGGAAATAATACGACGATTTGCTTGTTCAATGACAGCAGATGCCCCAGATTTTAGACCAGTTACTTTACGATTGTTTAAGAGATTGGTGTCAAAACTATCATATACTACACGAATGGTAGAATTGTTTGCTGGCGCTGAGTTGAAATTTAGTCTACGATATTCTTTATTAACAAAGAAATTGCTTTGAAGAACATCGTTCACAAATACACTTATTTCATCTTCTCCAACAATTTGAGCAAGTGTAAATGTCTTAGTTGTTCCATCACCGGAATATACCGAAGCGATGTCCTGATTGATACGTAGTTTATTATCAACTTGCCATTTGCTGCTGGATGCTTTTAGAACATTGTTTTTAGGCAAAACAACATCAATATCTTCACCAAAAATAAGACGGAACAATAACTTAAACGAAGCATCACTACCTTTGGTTTTATATAAAGGTACGAGATGTTTGAATAGAAGTTCTTTATTTGATTGGACGTCAAGTGGTATTAGTGATGCATACGTATTATAAAAGTTTGTCTGAAAGTCTTCCAATGAAGAATCAACGTCACGAATGTCACGCAGACTTTTGGCAGTTGTAACAAGAGTATTTGCGGTTGTGCCAGTATTAGCAGTTCCCTCAAGAAACTGATAATATGCTTCCAAAAATGTGACAAACGTAGGGTATTCATCCCTAACAAATTCTGGGACTTGTCGATTAACAAGTATCGATGTTTTTAAATCTACAGATGACATTATACAGTTTCTAGTGTTGTGCTAATTGCTGTTGGATCATCTACATCCAAAGTAACAATTGTGTTTTTAGTTGTGCTGATAATACCTTTTTCCGACTCAACAGATAAACGAATATAACCATCAGTCGATGATACTGACTTTATGTAGATGTTATTAATTGTGACTATGCCAGCATCATAATCAATAGTACCGGCAGTTTCATCTACAATCTGACGTTGTGCATTCGAATCATAGTAGACTGTTCGAAGTTCACCTGTACGGGCATCGATAACTGCTTCGGCCGTTGCGCCATATCCACCGCCACCTGAAATTGTTATGGTAGCACGTGTATAGTCAATACCACGATTGGTAACTTCTATGCTTTGCACCCTACCATTCACAATAGTTGCGGCAGCATTTGCTCCTGTACCATCGCCAGTAATTGTAATTGTTGGTGCGCTAGTATAATTTTGTCCAGCATTCAAAACACTGATTCCAGATATGCCAGAAAATGATTGAGGTATCTCATCAAACTGAACCACTTGATCTGCACCATCAGCATCAACTACTGTAAAGAATGTTGATGAAAGTTTATTACTGATTGTACCACGACGAAGTGGAACATTAAAGTAAATAAAGTAAGGTTTGGATTGTGATGTTACTGGTTTAAATCTTTTTTGTACTCGTACTGAAACTTTTGATCCAATGATTGAATTTGAATCCGTAGAATCTACTGCATCTTGAACTTTAGAAAGAATAAACTTGGAATCAAACTTGTCCAAATAAGTTGTCTTATATGACAAAATAGCATTACGGATACTGGTTTTTAATTGATCTGTGGTAAGAATAGTTTTCTTCGGATCATATGTTACAGTAGGCGAAATCAATAGATATAGATATTCTGGATCACGAATGATTGTTTGAACTGCAACAACCGCTTTTGGAGCAATCACTTCATCAATAATTCTTTGCTTCTCTGTGTCTGAAAGATAATAATTCTGTTTTGGTTTTAGAGCAACAAACACTCTGCCATATGTTGGTGGAGTCTCATCTTCGCCACCCCATACAGATACCGAATCTACAGACGGATAATTTTTCTTGATGTACGATTCATAATCTTTAAATGTTACTAAACGATTCTGTGTGGTAAACTGTAGTGGTGCAGAGAATTTAATTTCATCTACTGATTCACGTTCAGCGCCACCAGATGATTCACTAACTGGATTAATTGTGAAGTTTGTTTGTGAATTTCCTAAAGAATCTGTCAACGTTCCAGTTGCCACAAAATTATTTGCTTTGTTAGCAGCAGAGCCATTTGTAATCAAATATGACATTGATACAATATTACCATTAGTTATTGCTTTACCAATTACATTATTACCAAAATAAATGTCGTATTTTTCTCCTCTATTTTCTTGCAAATAGAATACAGGAGATGTTGTTGTAACATTACTCGAATCTGTAGCCAAACTAAACGTTTCAATCGCAGTATTTGTAGATGATGATTGTATAGACAGTGAAATTGTTGATGTGTCTACCCCAGAATCTGGTATTGAGAATATTTGTTTAGGATTTGTTGATTGGTCGTATGTGTAATTATATGTTACCAACTGACCTTCATAAATTGGTAATTCTAAAAATGAAAAATCAGTATTAGATTTTGTTACAGAAGTTTCTTGAAGAGTTACGAAATTATAACTTATTCCATCAATCTCATTCGAAAGAAAAGAAAATCCTTTTGGTATTGTTATTGTAGCAGGAGTATTTGAACTGGTAGCAACAGTAAAGTTTAAAGTCGCACGTGGTGCCTTACGTGAATATGGCACATAACCCAACACTTTAGCATGAGAAATGACGGAATCACGAAGTAATGCTGTATCCAAAAATGACTCATTAGCAACCATATTCATATAATATGCATTGTAATGGGTGTTGTATGCGAGTATGTCCAGAAGAACATTTAAACCCGATCCTTCAAAATCATAGTCTGAAAACTCGGATTGTGCTTTTAAATATGTTTTTAGATTCTGCTTGATCTGATCAAAATCAAGTTCAGTTACTCTTAGACGATCTGTCATTTTATCTTATACGCTCTAAAAAGAAGTTAATTGTTACTGGATTTGGCGAATTGATAATATAAAACACCAATTTAACTTTATATCCATTCTCATCTGGTGCTGGTATAGCAGTGATGGATTCAATTGCCACTCTGGGTTCATAGTTGCTTATTGCTTCGCTCAATTTTCTTTCAATCGAAGCACCAAAAACAGAGTCAACTGGTTCAAATAATAGTCCTCTAATACCCGCTCCAAATTCTGGTTGAAACGGTTTCTCATAAAAATTGGTAGAAACTAAATTCTTAACAGCATTAATGACTGCTTTCTCATTATAATGTCTACTCACATCTTTCTTAATAGGATGAGGAGTAAAGTTCAGATCGAGGTCTTTGAACGACCTTTCTGCTACAATTGTAGGATCATTTGAAGTTATTGTTGTTGACATGTTTTATTTATCTTAGTCTCCGATGAATACCGTACCTGAACCAGATTCAATTACGTTCGTTCCCGCCGAATTATTATCAGTATCGCTTCCAGTACCTTGATCGCCAGTATCGGCAGTGTCGCCAATACGTGCAGCACCCATCGTTCCCTGATTAATATTGACTGTTTTACCATTAATTCTAATGTCACCTGTGACGTTCAAATCATAGTCTCCATCGACATACATCTTAACGGAACCTTGGACATACACAGAATCATCACCAACAACTACAGTAAACTTGTTACGCTGTATTCTTTCAGCACGATCACCTAACGGACCATATTCTACATAAGAACCTGAGCGATGATACAAATGGATTCTTTCGGCATCTTTAGTATCATCAAACTCTAATGCGTGTCCAGATTCAGATTCATAAACATTATTGTATGGATACTTGGCAGCATAATAAGAATCTGGTTCCACTTTGCTGGCTTTCTTCGCTTTCTTCGCAACATTAATCGCTGAAGGATAATCAGTATCGTTTCTTGCCAATCGTGATGTTGTCGGTTCATCCAACTTTCGTGGATAGTTTGTAGCAGACTCGTCGGGTTTTATAGGAGCAGCGGCAAGTTCAGTAGTTGTCCTAGGATCACAGAAACCTTGCTGTGGATTTCCAGCAGATAATGGAATACCTGGAAGAGTACCTATAATAATCGCATCTTGTCCATTCTGACCATCGGCAAAAAAACCTACTACCATATCCGATTGTCTTGGTGGATATGGATTAGTATTGTTTGTTGGCAACATCACTTGCGCCCAAGGTAAAGATTCTGTAGGCAACAGTGACTTATTCTCTGTATGCCAACCAACACAACGGACACGGCAACGACCTAATTTTAGTGGATCATTGATTGCCTCAACAACGCCAACGAACCAAATGAATCCGTTCTTTCCTGCAAAATCTTTATTATCTTCAGTAGGTTCCATAATTACTCAATACTTTATTTTGATCCGCCGTACTTTGTGGTATAAATCCAAGTTCGTTGGACGTTGTTGCAACTTCTAAGACGGTTTCATGCTTATCAAAACCAATGATGTGACGAGTTGCTACGATCAAATATTTACCACTTACCGCACGATCTTCATTATCACCGCCAGTTTCTTTCAACGAAAAATCTGGAACTCTGATGTTTAAATTGAAACCAGAAGTTAATTGAAAATTGCCTGGCATAACTAATTTGATTCTTTTATTCATTAAATTGGATAATATTGCTTTTCGCTGAAATATAAAATCTTCCTGATTTTCAATTTTAGAGATTGAAGTCGGATCATATTTTTTTACATACTCACTATTTTTCCTATTTGCACCAAAACTACTTACTGTTTTTTTAGAATCGAATGCTTCAGTAACAAGTTCACCACCACGATTAGTTGATTGTGAAAAGTTTGGTGTTTTATTTCCGTGTGTCATAGCATTATAGTGATCTTCAAATCCAATTCTTTTATTTTGAACTGTACGAGTAATCGGATCAAAGCCTATAAAAGTACCAGCATTAACACCAGAACGAGTCATCTTTATCTTGTCCGTTTGATTCACAACTTCATAACTTCTTGGACTCAATAGATCATCAACAATATTGGTTTCTTCCATGTTTTTTGTTGAAAATCTTATCTTGAACAGTTCTTTTTGAGACAACAAAGAAGATAGAGATACAAAATTAAATCCTAAATTATTCTCGAAGAACATATAGTTAGGTGACTTTTTACTATCAATAGATCGTTTAGCACACCATTCTATAGCATCAAGAGGTTTTAAATTCGGAATAACTATATCACGAATACCAGATGTGCCTTCAAAAATACCAGACATTTTTGTGCTTGGTGCTTTGAGATAATTAATCAATATTTTTCTAGCAATATCTGAATATGTTGACTTATATGCTTGATTGATTCTTTGTTGATCTGAAAATATAAACTCATCGGAAACAAAATCAAGTGAATACTTTTCACTGTTTTGATTGATGTTCACTCGATTGGATTGTTTGTATATTCTGAATGCTTTTTTTAGACGCAGAGAATCCGAGTCGTTATTTTTACCAATATTAATTAATAGTATTTCAGAACCATCAAAAATCAATTTAGGTGAAAGACCTATCGAATCATTGATGATCAGACTGCCACTCATTATTGGAGTTAGTATTGAATCAAATATATTGATCTCTTCATAGATTTTTGAGATGTCCAATTTTCCTGTCTTTGTAACTATAGACAGTTCATTTAAGGAAAACTTCGATGCTTGTTGTGGTAATGATGTGGACATTATTCGCTTAGACTGATAACTCTCTTAAATTCATTAATCAATCCAGCCTCAGTAACATATTCCGCTTTCAGAAGTTTAATTTTTCGTTTTTTATCATTCAACTCAACTTCATAATCATAATACGTTTGAGTTGTTTTTGAAATCAACTGAGTAATCGTACTGCCATCCTGCAAAGTATATGTTGTCGTTGTTACTGGTAAATTGGTGTGAGTTACTGCATCGATTTCAATTTTTTCAACGATTTGATTTTTGGTTGATTTGGAACTTAAACGAGTGATTGTTTTATAGTATGCTTTCACATTACCTGAATCTTGTGCCCATTGAATTCCTGTTAGAAACGGTGAGTGTATAGCGCCATTATGTGAATACTTATCGTTGATGTGTTTAATAAGTGTTCGTTGATCTAACGGCCAATCATACTGTGGATCAATTATATCATTAAACATCAATACAATCCAATGTTTTTCTGGTGATCCATAATACTTCGATGCTACCATCTCAGGCGTATCACCATCTTGTATTTCATATGGATAAAATAATGATGAATTTTGTTTTAAACTTTCCTCAAATGCAAAACGAGAAATAATATTCGTAACAACATCAACTGCTGATGATGAATCAGAATTCGTGTAAAGTGTAGAAGGAAAATAATTAAAATACTTTGCCATTTTTATTATGATTTAAAAGTTGATTTTAATTTATCACTAATATTCAAAGGCTCTCTTCCTTTATAACCACCTTGACCTGCAATCTTGGAATTGATAAATGATTGTTTAGTGAGAATGACAGTTTCTTTAAAGTTCAAGGTCATTTGAATTGCCGTAGGCATACCAGTTCGTCCTAAACGAGGATCATTTTCTCCTGGCATTTCATACGCAGACCAACCATTTGGTGCATAGTTGATGTCAATAGATTCAAGAACACAACGACCAATTGTTGGAATGTTTGGATTAGGTTGACCATTGTAATAAAAAGATATATCGAATTGTGAAGGTGGAATCATCAGAAGTCCCGAACTGCCTGCATCAATTTCTGGTGCCTGGTGAAAACGGAATCTTTGAATAATATTTTGCACCTCTAATGCTTCTCGTTCATCACGAGGATAAAACATAAACTCATAAGAAAAAGAACGAAATGCTGGAGACTTGTAAATAACCTCAAGCATAGGATTATTTACACCACCTAATGCTAAGAATGCTCCAGCACGTGCTGATCCTTGACCAATTATTGCGCCTGCCGCTTCAATTGCTTTCTGTGCGCCAGCAGTTAAAATAGCACCTTCTGCTGCTCGTTTTACATCAGTTCCTTGTCTTGCGGCATCCAATAAAGATTTACCTGCCGCTAATTTACCACCTAATTCTTCACCCAAGGCTAGTTCTTCATAGCCTTGTTGATGAGTAAATTGAAGAGTATCTGGCATATAAAGAACGATAGAATCAGTTGTTCTTTCTACTGTATCAATAAGAGACTTATCTTCAATGTTCTGAACTTTGTCCAGATAATTATCTTTATTAAATGATTGTTTGGAGAATGATGCTGATGATGTACCAAACGATGTGGAAATATCTTTGCCAAAAAGCGTTTTGCCTTTTGTGAAGTTATTTACTGCTGAGTCAATTCTGCTATTAATTTGTGAAGCAAAACTTGCACTGGGTTTGTCTGCACCTTTATAATTCTCATATACTTCTTTTTCTTTACTTCTTTGTATGCCTGTGAACTGAGAATTTGTTTGTTTGAAAATATGGATAACCATGTAATGTGCTTTATCATAATTACCCACATCTAATGGATATCTCATTGTGTTTTCCGTACCATACTTATCTTTAAATAATGATGCTAATGGTCCTTGTCTTTGAGACTCTTGGGAAATAGTGATATCAGATAAACCGAAAAATGCCATGATTGTCCTAATTAGGTTGACTAGATAGTATTTATGTCATATTCAGGTAAATTTACACCCAAAAACCCACAGAAATACAAAGGTGATCCGAAGAATATCATCTATAGGTCGTCATGGGAAGTCAAAGTGATGAATTATTTAGATGGTCATCCAGACGTCATTTGGTGGGGTTCGGAAGAACTGGTCATACCCTATTGGAGTCCTGTGGATAATAAAAAACATCGATATTTTCCAGACTTTGTGGCCAAGATCCGACAGAAAAACGGTGTAATCAAAACGTTTGTCATTGAGGTCAAACCTGAGGCGCAGACTAAACCTCCAACTCAAAAACGCAAGACCAAACGTTACATCCAAGAGGCGGCAACTTATGTGGTCAATCAATCCAAATGGAAAGCAGCGACAGAGTTCTGCAAAGACCATGGATGGGAATTTCAAGTCATAACAGAAAAACACCTAGGCATCTAAGATAAATACTAGATGGCTACCAAAACACTTATAGATCGCATCAAAGATTCTCTGGCAAAGCAGGGTTTCGAACCACGTTCCCGTGAAGCACGTAACTGGTTGAAAGCAAAAACTGGCGCATTGAAGCCTACCAAAGGCGACTTGATGCGAGACAGACAAAGACTTCGAGAAAACTCTATAATTGGTAGAATGTACTTTTACTTTTATGATCCGAAAACGAAGGATACGTTGCCATATTACGATAAGTTCCCATTGGTTATACCGATAGAACGATACCCAGACGGTTTTTTAGGACTCAATCTTCATTACATAAGTCCAAAGCAGCGTGTACTTCTTTTAGATAAGTTGAGTACATTACTCACTGACCATAACTACGATGAGAAAACAAGACTCAGAATCAGTTATGACTACCTAGCAAAAGCATCGAAAATGTACCAGGCAAAACCTTGTATTAAAAGGTATTTGTACAGCCATGTTCAGTCTAGGTTTTTAGAAATTACCGCAGATGAGTGGGACATTGCCGTCATGTTACCCGTCGAGTCATTTGCCAAAGCAAAGAAAAACAAAGTATGGTCAGAATCAGAGGATAAATTTTAATGTCGTTTTCACCCAATCTCTTTCTATCAAACATAAACGGTAAAGGTGGTCCTGCCCGTTCATGTAGATTTGAAGTTATATTACCTATACCTCCATTTATTGGACAATCTATTGGAAATTCATTTTTGGAAAAAGTATTAAACTTTCCAAATTCTGTTTTTTCTGATGTATCTGATGCAATCAATAATGCGATGGGATCAAATGATGGAATGAAATCATCAAATCCTTCAGTATCGAGGTATCTTGCACTTCAGTGTGAAAATGCTGAATTACCTGGTCGCACGTTAGAAACAGCAGACGCTCGAATATATGGTCCGTCTTTCAAAGTACCATATCGTATGCAGTATACAGATACGAATCTAACATTTATATGTACGAATGATTTTTACGAACGAAAGTTATTTGAACGTTGGATGGAAGCAATGATACCTTCAGACACCAATAATGTTCGTTATCCAAAAAGTATTGCTTCACGCTACCTAACAGACATTCGTATTATACAATATGATGATGTTGTTCGTCAAATTTTTGCAATAGATTTAATTGATGCTTTTCCAACCGGTATTGCATCTCAAGCATTAAGTTGGTCCGATGATGCATTCCATCGACTGTCGATACAATTCTCATATCAAAAGTATCGTCCAATATATGAAGGTAAGTATGACATTGGTCAAACATTAACTTCTCTGGGTGGAGCAGCAGCGACAAGACTATTATCGTTTTAATTATTAAGAGGAAATTATGTTACCTAAAATTGATGTGCCTATTTTTGAATTGACTTTACCATCTACTGGCAAACAAATGCGTTACAGACCTTTTCTGGTCAAAGAAGAAAAGTTATTTTTAATGGCAGCAGAAGCCAATGATATAAAAACGGTTGTCGATGCGATTCGTCAAGTTATTAATAATTGTTGTTTAGACGAAATAGATGTTGAAAAACTTCCAATTTATGATATAGAATATATTTTCCTAAAATTGAGAGCAAGATCGATATCGGAAATTGTAAATTTAAAGTATCGTTGTTTTAATGAAATTGCAGATGATACTGGTGAAAAAAAGCAATGTACTGGTACTGTAGAGTTTGATATTGATCTGTTGAGTATTGAGCCAACAAAAAATGAAACACATACTAACAAGATAGAAATAAATGAAAAACTTGGCGTGGTAATGAAGTATCCAAGTTTTGATCTTTTGAATGATTTTGCAACAGATATAAACAATGAAAAACTGTTAGAACTGATTCTAAGTTGTATTGATTACATATACGATGAGGAGTCGATATATCATGCAAAAGATTCTACAAAAGAAGAATTGGTAGAATTTGTAGATAGTTTACCTGCGGCAGCATTCACTAAAATCCAAGATTTTTTTGAAACAATGCCTAAAATTAAACATACTATACATTTTGAGTGTCCCAAATGTACACACAAAGAAGATATTGTTATTGAAGGTGTACAGAGTTTTTTCGTATAGCCCTTTCCCAGGAAAGTTTAACTAATTTTTATCACACCAATTTCGCACTGATGCAACATCACAAATATAGTTTATCTGAATTGGAAAATATGATACCGTGGGAAAGGGACATTTACATATCAATGCTTATGAGATATCTTGAAGAAGAAAATGAAAAAATAAAGAATCTGAAGAGAAAATAACAAATGGCAGACAAACAATCAAGACTTTCACAGATAGTCGAATCTGAACTGAGTGGTGGAAAAGGAGCATTTTCCGCTTTCAGTAGTGCATTAGATAAACGAGCAAAAGAAAAACTCGATCCACGAAATATGTTATTTGGCGGTAAAGGCGTCACATCTTTACTCGGTCAAAAAATATTTGGTAAAGGATATAATGCGACATCTGCTCCAGAAAAAATAGCAAGAGCAGAAGGTAGTGGAGGCGGTGCAGCATCAGTCGAGATGATTTCTAAATTGGAC